>JABUBM010000129.1_pt1 | contig 16564 bp, 13 predicted proteins | sample 7240321 | NCBI WGS metagenome assembly JABUBM01 (sample SAMN07256344, study PRJNA390944) | subsurface metagenome | isolation source: Methane hydrate marine sediment | place: Pacific Ocean: Eastern North Pacific, ODP site 1244 | collected 2002
TACTTCGCCAGAAAGGGCTAACCCTGGGGATAGTTGAATCAGCCAGTGGAGGGCTAATATCCCACCTGATAACCAATGTCCCTGGCAGCTCAGACTACTATAAAGGGTCAGTTACTGCCTATAGCAATGAGGTCAAGATTAGAGTGATCGGAGTAAAGGAAGATACCATTAACCAATATGGTGCCGTGAGCCATCAGGTAGCTGAGGAGATGGCACAAGGTGGCAAAAAAATATTCGCCGCAGATATATGTCTGGCTGACACCGGTATCGCCGGACCCACCGGGGCTACTACCGAAAAACCGATAGGGCTATTCTACATTGGCTTATCCCATCAGGCTGGAACCTATAGTCGGAAACACAACTTCCAAGGAAACCGAGAGCAAAACAAGCGAGACGCTGCCGATGCCGCCCTAGGCTGGTTAAAAGAATATTTGATAAGCCTGAAATAAAGCCCAAATAAGAAAATTTTGCTCCAGCAATGGGTCTTCATTTAAGGGTAGATTGAAGGGGCTCCGCCCCTTTAAAAACCACTTCCCCCTCTCCTTTGAAGGAGAGGGGGACAAAGGGGGTGAAGTTGATAAATAAACCCCTACAGGAAAAACATGTCGTTACCTGCTTCCTTGAATCTGAAAATAAGATACTGATTTTGCGACGCAGTGCGCAAGTTGGTAGCTATCAGGAAAGGTGGGCAGGAGTTAGTGGCTATATAGAAGCAAAGACGACTGCCGATGAGCAAGCCTTCATAGAGATAGAAGAGGAAACCAGCCTATGCCGGAAAGACCTAAAATTAGTAAAAAGGGGCAAACCGTTACCGATTGAAGATGAGAAGCTTGGTGTTAAATGGGTGGTCCACCCCTACCTTTTTCACATAAAAGACCGGGATGAAATCAAAATTGATTGGGAACATAAAGAAACAAGGTGGATAGACCCCAAAGATATTGATAACTACCAAACCGTGCCTATGCTCAGGCAAACCCTAGCCCGGGTATATAAAAGCTAGCTATCACTAACTGATTGTCTTTGCATATAGCTGATAATCTCTTCAGGGGTAAGCAATCCATTTTCAGTAACTATTCCGGTAATCAGTTCCAGTGGTGTAATATCAAAGCAGGGATTTTTAACCTTAACCTCTGGCGGCAATTTCCCCGGTTCAACCACCCCAGATGTCTCGTTCTCCTCCAAATCAACCTTTTCACTCTTTAACCTGGGGTCAAACTTAAGCGTCTCACACAATACATAAAATGGGATACCGCTTCTCTCCACAGCTAAGGCTAGCTGATAAGTGCCTATTGCATTAACCACCCTGCCGTCAGCACATACCCTATCAGCACCGACTATGACCTTATTCACCATTGATACATAAAGCCCCATAGCCGCATCATCAATAAAGGTAACCGGTATCCCATAACTACCGAGTTGCTGGGCAGTAATCTCCCCGCTGCGACCCGGTCCCGACCGGGTAGTAATCACTTCAATATTCCTATATTTAGTAAAAGCTTCCTTTAGCACTGCTACCACTGTTGAGCTATAGCTATGAGTCATTATTATGTCACCACCAGCAATTAGCTCAGAGCCATATTTTGCAATCTGAGCTATAGCCTGTAATGAATCCTTGATTATATCATCAGCCTTATCAATGGTCAGGCGTTTAATTGAACTCAAATCCATTCCCGTGGCTTTTGCCGATACAAAGCTAAGCAAACTGTTGACAATATTGAATAGGGGTGCCATAGCTGGACGAGCTGACCTTAATCTTTCCCCCGCCTCCTTCTGCTCCTGCAAAAACTGCCCAACGCTGTCTGCCTGGCTCCGTTCGGCAGCAACCTTCAATACACCGACTGCCTGCCTTGCCAACTGACTGGCACCGTGAGTTTTGTCATTCCTGACTTCATCTATCAGGCTAATAATCTCAGGGCTGATGTTCATAGCAGCTATTCTACCAGCACTATATATACAGGTCAAAGCTAACAACCTAGATGTTAACTACTAGATGTTATCTACTATAAGGAAGAGATAATTTTACCAACCCCTCACCCTTTATCCCTCTCCCCTTATGAAGGGGAGAGGGATGAAAATTTCTTAAAGGGACTTTCGTCCCTTTTAATCCCTTTACTAAATAACCACAAAAACAGGGTGTTTAAGAGGGGCGTTAGCCCCTCTTTTATTTATCTTCCCCCTCTCCTTTGAAGGAGAGGGGGATTAAGGGGGTGAGGTAGATAAAATTGCCAATATTACCTATCAATGCTATACTCTGTCATATATCACAAGCTAGAAGGGAAGATTATATGAAAAGAGCTGACGGGCGTGCCTGGGATGAGTTGCGACCAATAAAAATAACCCCCGGATTCCAGAGCTTTGCTGAAGGCTCAGCGCTGATAGAGTTGGGGAAGACACAAGTGCTGTGCTCGGTCAGTGTGGAGGACAGGGTGCCAGGTTTCCTCAGGGGGGGGGGGGTAGTGGCTGGATTACGGCTGAATACTCAATGTTGCCCCGTGCCACTGTCACCCGCACTCCCCGTGATTCTTCACTAGGCAGGGTGGCTGGCAGGAGTCAGGAAATACAGCGTCTCATTGGGCGCTCACTCCGGGTAATAACTGACCTCACGGCACTGGGGGAGAGAACTCTAATTATAGATTGTGATGTGCTTCAGGCAGATGGTGGCACCAGGACTGCAGCTATCACTGGCGCCTATGTAGCCCTATATCAAGCCCTACAAACTCTAGCCAATATGGGAGTAATATCATCCCTACCCTTAAAGAGCGCAGTAGCCGCCACCAGCGTTGGCATCATGCATGGTTACCAGTCATTGGACCTGTGTTACGATGAAGACTGCAATGCTGAGGTTGACTTCAATGTAGTAATGACCAGCCAAGGTAAGTTTGTTGAAGTTCAGGCTACGGCTGAAATCAAGCCCTTCTCCAAGGAGACCATTGATTCCTTGCTCTCTCTAGCTGAAAAAGGCATCAAGCAACTGTTTCAAGTTCAACAATCTGCTCTGGAAACACTATAGCTAATTAGGGCGCACCTGCCCGCTACCGAAGATTATCCACTTATAGGTAGTTAGTTCTTTTACTCCTAATGGACCCCGAGCATGAAATTTCTGGGTGCTAATGCCGACCTCAGCCCCCAAGCCGAACTGACTACCATCAGTAAACCGGGTGCTGGCATTGACATAGACGCAGGCGGCATCTACTTCGTTAAGAAAGCGCATCGCTGCTTGATATTCCTCAGTAATAATAGCTTCGGAGTGTCCTGAGCCATAGCGCTCAATGTGACCCAGTGCCTCATCCAGAGAGTCTACCACCTTAACTGCCGCCACCAGCGACAGAAACTCCTTACCCCAATCCTCATCCGTAGCTGGCACCAGCTTCAAAGAGGAATTTGACTTAAGGATAGACAAAGCCCGCTCATCACAGTGCATCTCGACTCCAGCATTAGTCCACTCAGCAGCTATTATGGGCAGGTAACGCTGGGCAATATCAGTATGAACCAGCAGGCTATCCAAGGCATTGCACACCGTGGGTCGCTGCACCTTGGCATTAAAAGCTATGGCTACCGCCTTATCTATATCAGCGCTCTTGTCCACATAGGTATGGCAAACTCCAACCCCACCACTAAGCACCGGCATAGTAGCCTTCTCAGTGACAGACTTTATCAGTCCGGCTCCACCCCGTGGGATAATCAGGTCAATAAAGTCACGCATTCTGAGCATTTTATCTACCAGAGCCCGGTCAGTATTCTCAACAAATTGCACCGCTCCGTCAGGCATCGCCGCTCTTGTAGCTGCCTCCTGAACCACCTTGGCTAAGGCACTATTGGAATGAATTGCCTCCTTACCACCCCTGAGGATGATGGCGTTACCCGACTTCAGGCACAGGACAGAAATGTCTATAGTAACATTAGGTCGGCTCTCATAGATGGCACCAATTACCCCTAATGGCACCCGCTTCCTGCCTATCTGCAATCCATTGGGCAGGGTGCGCATATCAAATACCTCTCCCACCGGGTCAGGCAATGCTGCCACCGCCAGCACGTCCTGGGCTATAGCCTCAAGGCGCTCAGGAGACAGCATAAGCCTATCAAGCATAGCCACACTCATACCTGAGGCATGAGCCTCGTGATAATCAATTTTATTGGCAGCCAGTATTTCATCCTTTTTAGCTAACAGGTCATCGGCAATATTATGTAAAGCTTTATTCTTGACCTCAGCCGAAAGGTAAGCCATACGGCGTGACGCCGCCTTAGCCGCTCTAGCCTTCGCCTCCAATTCTTCAATAGCTGATTTCATATTTTTTGCTCCTTTTTTATTTAGGTAACCCCATCCCCTTTAAGCACCCAGAAAAATCTTCGATTTTCCTGGGGTTCCGCTTTACTCCCCTTCCCCTTGATATGCGGTAGCATCATCAGGTGGTAGTCCCTTCAACCCAAGGCTCTAGGTCATCCCATTGGTCAAGTCCTTGCACGGTTCTCGCTACCTCTTCGCTTACAAACGGCTCGTCCCCAAACTTGCCTTTGATAACACGCAGTCTCCCTTTCCATTCCTGCTCCTCAATGCCCAACTTATCCAGTAGCTCACTGAATGCCACACCAGGGTCATCGTTCATCTTGGGCTCAATAATAGCTAATTTTAAGCCTTCATTATTTGTTAGTACGTGGCGTACTGTATCGTTAATAACGGGGTCTCTAAAAGAGAAGCCGATGATGACGGCGAGGTTGGTATGCATCATAGTTTCTCGGAGGTACTCGTAGGCAGTGTAAAATGGTTCTTCTTGAATAACTTCAACTTTAACTTGTGTTGGGTAGATGAGCACAGCCCTTGAACCGGCTAGTTCTGGTGCTGGGTTTGGGAACTTCCGGATGAATTGTGGTGGAACCTCATCTCTGTACCACGAAGTCGACCCATGGAGTTTGAACAAGACAAGATTGCTTTTCCGCTGACGAGGGCGAAACTTATCGAAAACATCCCTCACCCAACGTTCACCCAGAGGACTGCTCTCGAAACCATCTTCCAAGTATAGATCCTCCTGGCTTACTTCTGCAAGGTGCTCGAATACCCAATCGTAATTTGTGGTGAAAACAGGGAGCGTCTGTCCCTGTCCACACAGAGGCTGCAATAGAGGTTTGTATATTCTCGATGCATGTTCCCCATCTACCCTAGAATAATGCTCAACCACAACCTTTTGAATGTAGCTCCGGATCTGTAAAAACATTGTGTTCCATCGCCTATGGAAATCACCCCCTCCTCCAGTTTCGGCAAGTTCTCGGAATTCTCTTGGGAGGCTGTCTAGCTCACGGCAGGCTTCAGCTAGAAAATCGAGGTAGTCGAGAACTATTTCAGAGTCGGGTAAAGTGACTCCGAAATGCTGAGCGGCTTGTGTATAGAAGTGGCTAAGGAATTTTTCTATATTCTCCTGACCAAATTCCTTTCTGTAACCTTGTTGTATAAGCTCATCTAACTTTTTTGGGAGCATATCCAAGAAAGGCCCTGTCGGTTTGAGTCCAAGCGGCGCAGATGCTCCCGCTCCCACAAAGAGCAAATACTTGTTATTTATGATCTCTGTGTTCAAATCGAGACTCCTCATAGTAAATCGAACATTAGTCTTTAGTTCATCCATAACCCCACCTCCATTGTAACCTATAATACCACCAAGTTATTGCGGTGCATTACCTCGGAGCCGTAGTCGTAGCCGAGGAGGGTGGCAATTTTTCGGGAGTGCGCCCCTTTAATAATAGAAATATCAGCCGAGCTATAGTTGGTTATGCCACAGCCGAGGCGAGACCCTTCGCTATCATAGATATTGACTATATCACCGCGTTGAAAATCACCTTCAACCTGCCTTATACCGGCAGCCAGCAGACTTCGCTTCTGCTTTTTTAACGCCGCGGCTGCCCCAGAATCTACCACCAGTTTCCCCTTAGTAGAGAGACCACTGAGCATCCAGCGCTTACGACTCTCCAGCTTGCTGGTAGCTGGCAGGAAACGAGTGCCCAAAGCCTCACCGGCGGCTAGCCGTAAAATAATACCTGGCTCCCTGCCATCAGCGATAACCACAGTTACCCCGGAGGCAGTAGCCAGCTTGGCTGCCTCTATCTTGGTAATCATACCTCCAGTCCCCAGACCACTGGGTATATCAGCCGCCAGACGTTCAATCTCCGAATCTACCCTCTCTACCTGCGAAATAAGGCAGGCATCAGAATTACGGTGCGGGTCTGCAGTATATAGCCCAGCGGTATCAGTAAGAATTAGCAGCAGGTCAGCATCAACCAGATTGGCTACCATAGCTGAAAGATTATCATTATCGCCAAATTTAGCCTCCTGAATCTCATCCACCGCCACCACATCATTCTCATTGACAATGCACAACACCCGAAGCTCTAGCAAAGCTAAAAGGGTATTGCGGGCATTCAGATAACCAGCCCGGTCGGAAAGGTCAGCTTTGGTAAGCAAGGCTTGAGCCACAGTAATATCATATTGACTAAATAGCTGCTCATAAGCCTGCATCAAGCGATTTTGTCCCACTGAAGCCAGCACCTGCTTAAAAGGGATACCTCTAAGCTCCTTGGTCAACCCCAACTTATGTCTGCCTGAGGCTATTGCCCCGGAAGAAACTACAAGCATCTCCAGCCCCTGCTGGTGAAGTTGCGCCACCTGGGCGACTAATCTTGACATTATGTCCCCATCCAAGCGGTCGCTGCCGCCGGTGAGAAGAGAAGTGCCAAACTTAGCCACAATTCGGTGATATGACATAGCAGATTTACTCATCTATTATAGCCAACTCAAATAGATTTACTCCATTATATCAGGCTAAGGCAAGTTGAACAAAGGAGATCTAATCTCTTATAATGCTATCATATTGGCATAGGATGAACGAATTGCAGCAGCCCCGGACTAAAAGGGTCTTACCCCTTACCTCAGTCATAACCTTCCTTGGCTTTCTTGACACCCATCTGCTTATTCCAATCATAGCTCTCTATGCCTCTGGGCTTGGTGCCAGTATCGGCATCGTCGGTCTTATTATTGGTCTATATTCCATAACCAATACCATAGCCAATATCCTGTCTGGTCGGCTGATTGATAGGGTGGGCTATAAGGTGCCGTTAGTTGCTGGTCTAATCGGAGATGCTCTGGGCATGTTTTTCTATTCCCTGTGCCGCTTGCCGATTCACCTGGCTTTGGTGCGGGTGTTTCACGGGATGAGCGGTGGTCTGGTAGGTCCGGCTACTATGTCAATTACTGCTGATTATTCCGGTAGAACCCAGAAGGGCAGGGCGATGGGCTTCTATGGTATGTCCCTGGCGGCGGCTACCTTGGTAGGCTATGGGTTGGGTGGAATTGTCATTGCCCCTCGATTTGGCTACAAAGCTGTTTTCCTGTTCGGGGCGATACTGTTAATCATAGGGGTGGTGCTGAGCCTGTTGCTGCCTGCTAATAAGAAGAGAGGTGGTATGACCGCCAAGACCTCATTTGGTGAAACTCTCAACCAGGTAAAAGGTTTGCTGAGGAGAAAAGGTTTAACTCTCTCCTACTGCTCCATATTCGCCCATTATTTTGCTTTTGGGGGTGTGGTTACACTGCTACCAATCTATGTGAACAACCTGGGAATGGGAATCTTTCATGTGGGGATGTTGCTGGTTACCTTCATTATTATGTTCATAATTACGCAGTTTCCCAGCGGGGCTCTCTCTGATAAAGTAGGGCGGCTGATACCAACTATTGCCGGTCTGAGCCTTAGCATAGTTTCGCTGGTTATATTGCCTTCGATGGCAACATTCCCGCTGCTAGCGGCGGTAATGGCATTATACGGGATAGGCTATGGAATTCTCTTTCCATCTATTTCAGCGTTGGTTGCTGACCATACGATTCCTGAAGAGCGTGGAATGGCAACCGGAATGTTTCATGCCCTGCTTACCGCTGGGGTTGCCACCGGGGCTCCCATAATAGGCTGGGTAGGAGGAATGGTGGGGGTGGAGTTGGGCTTAGTATTAAGCGCTAGTATTTTGGTTTTGGCTTTAATAATAGCCTTAAGCGCGCTAAGGCGTATCTGAACTTGTGGCACCACTACCCCTGTGCTACAATTTAGCGGAGGGCTAGTCCGTTTCGGCTAGCCCTATAGGCGTTTGGGGAAGAAACATGCAACTAGACCTAACTCCACTATTACATCTCATTGAGGAGATGCCTGCCTATCGCCAGCTTACAGACGAGCTAAAGCAGCCAAAGGGAAATACCAGGCTAGTAGTGCTCAATGCCGCCAAGCCCTATCTCATAGCTGCCCTACACCACAGCCGGCGATTACCTATGCTGGTAGTTACCGCACAACCAGAGAACTGCAAAAAGCTCTACGAACAACTTTTAACCTGGTGTAACTCTAGCTGGGTAAAGCTCTTCCCTGAGCCCGATGCCCTGCCCTACCAGCGCCTTGCCTCAGATACCTCCACCGAGCTGGAAAGAATACAGGTACTTTCCGCTTTAGCTAATATAGCCAGTGAGCCTGATGTAGCCGCCCCTCTAGTTGTCGCCTCCGCCCCGGCACTTATGCAAAAGATTACTCTATATAGTGATTTCATCTCCACCTGCCACACTGTAAAGTTAGGTATGGAAGTTGAGCCATTTAAACTGCTAAGCCAATGGCAGGCTATAGGCTACAGCTTGGAAAGCATAGTTGAGGTGCCAGGCACTATAAGTCACCGCGGTGGTATCATTGACATCTTTCCCCCCACCAGTAAACTACCAGCCAGGCTTGAATTCTTCGGTAATACCATAGACAACATCCGATTCTTCGACCCATTAAGTCAGCGCTCACTAACGGCAGTATCATCCATAGCTGTTGGTCCAGCCACAGAACTGCTATTAAGTAACAAGCCAGAGCTTGAGCCAGTGGTCAATAATATAGACCTGTCTAATTGTGCCGCTGAGACATGCCAGCAGTTTAAACAAGAACTAGCTATGCTGCTTAATAAACAAAGACCCAGCAACATACAGTTTTATGCCCCGCTATTCAATAAAGACAGCATCCTGAACTACTTGCCCCCAGATAGCCTTCTAATACTAGATGAACCGGTGAACATTAAACTGACGGTAGAAGACCTGGATGCTCAAGCCAATGAGTTGCGTGCCGAGAAGCTAGAGCAGGGAGAACTGCCCCATAATTTTCCCAGACCATATTTCACCTGGAAAGAGCTAGAGCCAAGAATAGGAGATAGGCAAAGCTTAACGCTCACCGCCTGGGGTATTAGTGATAATGAACAACCATACCAATTAAACTTCGCTCCCGCCCAAAGCTATGCCGGACAGCTAGCTGGGTTCATCAAAAAGGCTAAACAGTTCTTAGACCAAAAACACCGGCTCATCCTCGTCACCCATCAGGCAAGCCGATTATCAGAGCTGCTTGAGGAAGAGGATATTATTGCCCCACCCCTTACCGAAATCAAGCCAATACCCACACTGGGGTCACTAACATTGCTCCAGGGTTCGCTGGCTGAAGGCTGGGTCATGAATAATGACACCCACCTCTATACCGATGCCGAAATCTTCGGTTTTACCAAGCAACGGCGGCTACTCAAAAAACGACCGGTACCACATCGCAAGCTCGCTATTGACATGACCCCAGGCGACTATGTAGTGCACATTGAGCACGGCATTGCCCAATTTGCCGGTGTTACCACAATGAGCACCAATAACAGCCAAAAGGAATACCTGGTTTTAGAATATGCTAGCGGTGACAAGCTCTATGTCCCCACCGACCAGATAGACCGGGTCAACCGCTATATAGGGGCTGGCGAACAACCACCGGCACTGAGCCGACTGGGCACTCAGGAATGGACACGAACCAAGCAACGGGTCAGGGAGTTAATAGAAGACATTGCTCAGGAGCTATTAGCTCTTTATGCTGCCCGAGAAGTCATCCCCGGCTTTGCCTTTTCCCCTGACACCGTATGGCAGCAAGAGCTTGAAGCCTCCTTCCTCTATGTTGAGACCCCTGACCAGATAAAGGCGCAGCGAGAGGTAAAGGAAGATATGGTAAAAGCCAAACCTATGGACCGGCTGGTCTGTGGGGATGTCGGCTACGGTAAGACTGAAGTAGGTATCCGGGCTGCCTTTAAGGCAGTGATGAACAATAAGCAAGTGGCAGTGCTGGTGCCGACTACAGTGCTAGCCGAGCAGCACTTCTCTACATTCAGCCAGAGACTGGAAGCCTTCCCGATAAGAATTGAGGTATTAAGTCGGTTTCGGACACCAAAAGAGCAGCAGGCTATCGTTGACGGACTAGCTAATGGAACGGTGGACATCTGCATCGGCACCCACCGGTTGCTACAAAAGGATGTGGTCTTCAAAGACTTGGGGCTGTTAATCATTGATGAAGAGCAGCGCTTTGGCGTAGCTCATAAAGAACATTTTAAACAGATGAGGCAAGAGGTGGATGTTCTCACCCTCACCGCTACCCCAATCCCCCGTACCCTCCATATGTCCCTGGTGGAGGTGAGGGATATGAGCATTATGGAAACTCCACCAGAAGAACGCCTGCCCATCAAAACCTATGTCGCCGAATACGATGACCGACTCGTCAGGCAAGCCATAATTAGAGAGCTAGAAAGAAACGGTCAGGTCTTCTTTGTTCACAATCGAGTCCAAAGCATAGCCTATATTGCCAATAAGCTCCAATCTTTAGTGCCTGAGGCTAAAATAGCCATCGCTCACGGTCAGATGCCTGAGGCAGAGCTGGAGTCGGTAATGGCAGACTTTACTCAGGGTAAGAGCGACATCCTGGTATGCACCACTATTATTGAATCGGGACTGGATATGCCCAACGTTAACACCCTCATTGTTAATAAGGCAGATAGATTTGGGCTAACCCAGCTATATCAACTTCGCGGTCGGGTAGGTCGTGGCGCTAATCTTGCCTATGCCTATTTCCTATTTGACAAGGGGAAGCTTCTAACCCACACCGCTGAGAAGCGCTTGAGGACTATATTTGAAGCCACCGAGCTGGGAGCTGGTTTTGGCATCGCTATGAAAGACCTGGAGATTAGGGGCGCCGGCACCCTGCTTGGGGTAAAGCAGAGTGGGTATATAAGCGCCGTTGGCTTCAGCCTTTATTGTCGACTGCTGGCTGAGGCGGTAGAGGAACAAAAAGCCAAACAGGCCGGTATAGCTAAGGAAAAGGTAAAGCCCGCCCTAGGCGGGAAGCCGTCACGCCTGCCACCCCCGACCATAGACCTGCCCCTGGCAGCCTATATACCTGAAGAATATGTATCTGACCTCAACACCAGGCTAAGCCTGTATCAAAGCCTGGTAAAGCTGGATAAGGTAGAGCAGGTAGAGGATTTAGCTTCTGAATTTAGCGATAGGTTTGGCGCTTTACCTATAGAGGTAAAAAACCTGCTCTACGCAGTCAAGATTAAGGCTCTAGCGGCTAAGGCTGGCATTGAGTCCATCTCCACCGAGGACGGTCAAATCATACTCAGACTATTTGACGGCTTGCAGTTTAATAAGCACAAACTTGAGCCTTTCTTTAAAGACGGCGTAAAGATAGGCTTAACCCAGCTCCGCCTCAACCCCAAAAGGCTAGGTGATGGTTGGCAGGAGATGATGGAGGAGGTGTTGGGGAAGATTGGGTAATATAATTTAACTTGACTCCCGCTCTAGTTGAGGCCTATTCCCGCTTCCAGATACCCTCACACTCAAACAGTTGTCTGAAGATATCATCTGCGGGAAGTTTTTCTGGAGACTCAGTCCAGCGCTTCCAAAGAGTATATAGATCGCAAGATCTAATTAGACATATGCCATTCTTCTTGACCAAGTTTTGTACTTGCACACTAACGTCTTCACTATCAATCCTGTCTGCCAAAGGAGTATCCCGGTAAGTATTTACGACGAGAACTATCCTTTCATTTTGCCCGCTAACGATCTTTTCTTCATGTTCGGGTAGATATCCTAGTAAGGCCCCAAAATGTTTATCGCGCTGAGTGAATTTGCCAACAACACCGGTTGCTTGAACAGCAAGTACTTGGTCAGTCATGGGATTCCTGACGAACAAGTCTATCGCATGTCCCTTTTCGGTCTTCTCTATATCAAATCCAAACCATTCTTTGCCGAAGATTTCTGCAACAGTCTGTTCAAAAGGCTCTCCATAGCCGTTAATAAGGATTAGCGTGCGGTCATATTTATCGCGCTCAGCTACCAATGTAGTTTTCTTTTTCTCTAGCGTCTCTAATTCCTTGTCCGCATCCTTAGCGGGCGTAGCTCTATATTCCAGGAGCCATGGTGGCGATTCTAAACGTACACCGAAGTCTTGTCGGCTTACCTCATAGTAATACTCACCTATATTTACAAGTCTATTAGATATGGCACCGATAGCTTCATCTCGTCCAAGTCCTTCGGCATCGGGGAGGTCATACGTAGGGAGAAATACTAGCGTACCTGGGAAACCCATATATTTGATGGCTACCGCTATTGGTTCGTCAGTGACCTCAGTAACTGCCAGCACCTCAACTTTATCATTAGTATTGTTAGCATGGTCATAAGTTGGGTTTGTTCTAAAATTCCATGATATGCGACCAAGTCCAGCACCGGACTCCCGCTGTATACCCTGTATTATCTTGTGATAGTCACGTACATAAGAGAAGTAGCGCTTGACTGCGTCTAGATTGCTAATTCTTTTGATTTGCTGACCTGGCATAATGTTCATTCGGTCAAGCTGTGTGCACTGGAGAAATCCGAGATCTAACCAATCATACGAGGTTTCTTCCTGGCCTATGAATTTGTGCTCATAACTGAAATTAGCTTGCCTTTTGTTGTATATTTGATTAAGAACTTTCGTGCCAGAAAACAATGAAGCCCCATTGATAAACGTATAGTAATTTAGACACACCAAAGTTCCTCCTGCTCGTAAGAGCCGGATAACATCGTCAAATAATCTATAAAATGAGTATCCTTGATAGTTTACGGATGGGGTAGCAGAAGTGGTATCTGTATTTAATTTCATATCTAGCACAACGCATTGGAAATCGGCCAGCGAAGGATGGTTTATCCCCCACTTTGAGCATACTACGCTGGGAAGAAACTCCACATTCAAGTAGTTAGAAAGTAGCAGTGTCTTCATTTTTTGCCTATGTAAGTATAATGCCTATGGTTCTATATTATATTATACCACAGCCTGTATCAGGACAGTCTAAGAGGGGCGAAGCCCCTCTTTTTATATGCTTCCCCCTCCCTTATCAAGGGAGGGGGATAAAGGGGGAGGGTTACCTAAAATAAAAAACTATTTTATCTCTTGAGATTGCTTCGTCGTCCTTCTGGGAAGGACTCCTCACAATGACAAGGGGCTAGTCTAAGGGGGGTTGACCCCGTTAGGAAATCTAACGCGGTTAATAAATCTCGCCAAAGGCGGATAAACAATCTCTAGCCTTTACTTTATAAAAGGAAAGGTGCTATAATAGGCAGATTTTTTATTGGGCAGGCTGGATTAAAAGGAGGATAATTTGAAAATACTACTGGTTTATCCCCACTATCCGGACACCTTCTGGAGTTTTAGGCACGCCCTAAAATTCATTTCTAAGAAGGCAGCCTTCCCGCCTCTGGGGCTATTAACTGTAGCCGCCATGCTCCCCAAAGAGTGGGAGAAAAAGCTGGTAGATATGAATGCAACCGCCTTAAAAGACGAAGACCTCAAGTGGGCTGATTATGTATTTATCAGCGCTATGGTGGTGCAAAAGGATTCAGTGAAGGAAGTCATTACCAGATGTAAGAAACTCAATACTAAAACTGTTGCCGGCGGTCCTCTGTTTACTACCGGATACGAAGAGTTTGATGAGATAGACCATTTTGTGCTCGGTGAGGCTGAAATTACCCTTCCTCTCTTCCTAGAAGATTTAAACAAAGGGTGTGCTCAACCCATTTACACATCTAATGAACGACCTAACATCAGCAAAACGCCTATCCCACTATGGTCGCTTATCAATATGAAAAAATACTCATCAATGAATATTCAGTATTCTCGGGGCTGCCCTTTCAATTGTGAGTTCTGCGATATTATTATACTAAACGGTCATCAGCCACGAACCAAGGACAGAGACCAAATATTGGCAGAACTGGATGCACTATATAGTCGGGGGTGGCGGGCTGGTGTGTTTATTGTTGATGATAACTTCATCGGCAACAAGAGAAAGCTAAAGGCGGAAACGCTGCCGGCAATGATTGAATGGATGGAGGAGAAAAAATATCCCTTTGCCTTTAATACAGAGGCATCTATAAATCTGGCTGATGATGAAGAGCTAATGCGATTGATGGTCAGGGCAGGGTTCAACACAGTATTTGTTGGCATTGAAACCCCCAATGAAGAAAGTCTGGTTGAGTGTAATAAGTTCACCAATATAAATCGTGATTTAGTGGCTTCGGTCAAGAAAATTCAAAACTACGGCTTGGAGGTTCAGGGAGGGTTTATTGTCGGCTTTGATAGTGACCCTATCTCAATCTTTAAAAACCAAATCAATTTTATTCAAAAGAGCGGCATTGTTACCGCCATGGTCGGTTTACTAAATGCGCCTCGTGGTACCAGACTATACCAGCGTCTTAAAAAGGAGAACCGCCTGTTGAAGGGCTTTTCTGGTGACAATACCGACTGCTCGCTCAACTTCATACCTAAGATGAACTATGAGACGCTCATAAATGGCTATAAGCATATCCTAAATACAATTTATTCACCCAAGCCCTATTATGAACGGGTCAAAACACTTCTAAAGGAGTATAAACCTCAAAAAAGAAAGGCGAGACCCCAAGTTCATTTTTACCATATCAAGGCGTTTATTAAATCTATATGGTTTTTAGGTATCAAAGAAAAAGGAAGAAAGTATTATTGGAAGCTTCTGGCTTTGACCTTGTTGAGACATCCTCGGTCATTCCCTTTATCTATAAGCCTCTCTGTCTATGGATTCCATTTCCGCAAGATTGTTGAGAAATACATTAGCGTACCCATTGAGAATACCCCAGTCTTGTGATAATCAGAACTTGGTGGATAAGCAGAACCAACCGCTAAAGGTATTGGGCTAGCTCAGTTAAATTACGAATCCGGGGGCAGTCACTGACTTCAGGGTATAAATCGTAGCGGTCTATAAGTACAGGATTAATGCCTACCCCTCTGGCACCAACCACATCTAATTTATACTGGTCACCGACATGCATTGCTTGGGCAGCGTTTACCCCGGCTCGCTCTAATGCCGCCAGAAAAATAGGAGGCTCAGGCTTGTCAGCCCCTACCTCCCCAGAGGTAACCACAAAGTCAAGATAAGGTTCCAAACCCAGCTCGCGACAAATAGGATTCATATCCCTGGATAGATTGGTTAGCATGCCTAAAATGAAATTTCTCTCTTTTAATGTTTTCAAGGTCGGTAGCACATCATCAAAGAGGGTAAAGGTCATTCCCTCAAATAGCTCGCTTGCCTTCTTCATAATTTTTAAAAGTAGCTCTTGAGAAACCTTGATTCCAGTCTCGGTTAATGCTGTGTCCTGGTAACGAATGTAAACCTCCGCCTTTTCCTCAGGGCTTCTCTTCTCCACCGGTGACAGAGTATTTTCCTCAAAGAAATACCTATCAGCAAGTAAAACACCCTTCATTATTTTCTCAGGGGATACTTCAATACCAAAATGTTGACAAGCTCGTCTATGTATTTCGTAGTGGGGAGGTTCATAATGGGCTAGAGTATTAAACCAGTCAAGAAAAATTGCTTTAATCACATTGATATTCCTATTTAATCATTCTCAACACCCTGGTCTGTAAGATAATCAATAGCATCCTGAATAGTTACCATCTTTTCGGCATCCTCATCTGGTATCTCAATCTTCCGGGAAGGATTACTAAACTCCTCTTCTAGAGACATTATCAGCTCTACCAAATCCAGAGAATCAGCACCTAAATCGTCAACAAAGCTAGCCGAGGGAACCACATCCTCATTCTCCACACCAAGTTGCTCCACGACTATCTTTTTTATCCGCTCAAAAATGGTTGCCATTTTCTACCTCCCTTTCTATCTACTGGCAAGAGCGCTAACCGAGCCTAAAACTCCATTAACAAACTTTGGCGAATTATCACTGCCAAATTTCTTGGCTAGCTCAACAGCTTCATTTATAGCTACCTTAACTGGCACCTTATTATCAAGTAAAATTTCAAATATTGCAAGCCTCAGGATGTTCCTATCAACCACCGGTATCTGTTCTATGGGCCAAGCCGGAGCAAAGTTTCTAATATTAAGGTCAATTGTCTCTTTATTGCCGATAACACCGCTTACCAGCTCACGAGCAAAGGAAGCATTCTCCTCAGATAATCCCTCCTTCTCCAGAAGGCGGGTCGCCACTCCTTCCATCTCATGCCCCACAGCATCAACCTCATATAATACCTGGAAGGCAAGGGCTCTCGCTTTTCGCCGCTCCCCTGTCATTAATTACCCCCAAAAACTAAGCTAACATTATAATATCATAGTAGTCAACAATAGTTTATTAAAATTGTTTATCAACCTCACCCCCTTAATCCCCCTCTCCTTCAAAGGAGAGGGAGAATTAGTTATATAAGAG
>JABUBM010000130.1_pt1 | contig 16548 bp, 15 predicted proteins | sample 7240321 | NCBI WGS metagenome assembly JABUBM01 (sample SAMN07256344, study PRJNA390944) | subsurface metagenome | isolation source: Methane hydrate marine sediment | place: Pacific Ocean: Eastern North Pacific, ODP site 1244 | collected 2002
AGCTACCTTAGCTAACTTAATAGCTTTAGGTCTGTGACTTTGCGTCTCAACCTTTCGATTGATTTGCTATTATCGGGAGTTTACTTTGAAAATTTAAACTCCTTTATACCATCCCCCGCTTACATTATATAACAAATAATATAAAATGCAAATAAACCAATAAAAACTTCAGTGTCATTCCCATAAAAATGGGAATCTATTTCTTCCTTACTATCCCACTAATGCTTACACTAACGTAATTATAATATTTTTTTATCTATAATTTTTTTAAATTATTCAATTTTTCTTCAATTTCTTTAAGATGCTTTCTTGCACCGATACTTCCCAATATTTTTTTTGATTTAATTAATCTCTTTCTTGCTGAATCAACATCTTTTTTAAGAATAAACATATCACCCCATTCATAATAGGTTTCACCTTCATTTAATCTATCTCCTTGCTGTGAATAAATCTTCATAGACTTCTTAAAATATTTATCACTGTTTTCCCAATCTTTTAGCTTTTTAGATAATACACCTTTTAGTTTAAATACATCTGCTAATCCTAATTTATCTTCAAGTTCTTTAAATATTTTCTCTGCATGAGAAATATAATATTTAACCTCTTTAAATTCATCTTTTCTTAAATATTCCTCTCCTAAATGAATATAATTAATTCCTTTATTATAAATATCACCAATTTTTTCTGACATTTTAATGCTTTCTTTAAAATAATATATAGCTTTCTCTGATTTATTTAGCGAAGAGTAGGCAAAACCAAGGTTCCCCATAATATTAGACATTCCAATTACATTATTATTTTTTTTAGAAATTGATAAACTTTTTTTATAGATTTCAAGAGCTTTTTTCCATTCACCGACAATATCATAATAAATACCCATATTATTTAGTGCCCTAATATATATATCTTCTGCTTTTATCATTTCACAAATAGTTAAACTTTCTTTAAGAGTAACATATCCAATATGTGTATCCCCTTTAAAAAGATATGTTACACCAATATTAGTTATTATTCTTGCTTTCCTTTTTAAATTATTTAATTCCTCAGTAATTAACAAACTATTTTGTAAATATTCAATTGCCTTATCCCACTGCCCCATATCTCCATATAAATTCCCCATGCTCATTAATATTAAAGATTCATTATCTTTGTCTCTTATTTTTCTGCAATATTTTAAGGCTTTATTTAAACTTATTTCTGCTTCTTTTCTTTTACCCACTGTTGACTGAGAGAAGGATAATTTATTATATATTTCTGAAAGTTGAGTCAGTTGTTCCTTTTCAAGTTCCGTTAACTTTAAAATCTTAATACTATCCCGATAATAATTTATGGCATTTTTAAAAGCGTATAAGGATTGAGCTTTATCTCCGGCTTTGCTTAAATAAAAAACAGCTTTTTCTTTATCATCACTATTCTTAAAATGATGGGCCAATTCTTCAACTTTTGCATCTATTTTAGATAAATACATTTCCTCCATAGCTGTCCCTATTTTAGTATGCAGGCTTCTTCTGGTTTTAAAAAGCAGGCTATTATAACCAATTTCTTGAATAAGCGAATGAGTAAAAGCGAAATATTGTTGAGACTGAAGCACTCCCTCTACTTCCTCTATAAATTCATTTTTTTGTAATTTCTTCAGCAAATCAAATAATACATTATCTTTCAAATTAGTGATTTTTTGAAAAATTTTTATTTCAATATATCTTCCCAAAACTGATGCCTGATATAATATCTCTTTTAATCCTACTGGAAGTAAATCAATTCTTGCTCGTGCAATACTCTGAACAGTATCTGGTATTGGAAAATTAGCAAAGATTTCTACATAATTACCTAATCTATCTTTATCAGCCGATAACCTTCTTTCTTCAATTCCCCTGACAATTTCTTCAATAAACAAGGGATTTCCATTAGCAGTAGAAATTATTTTGTCTTTCATTAATTGATAGATATCATTTTCTTTTATTAATAAGCTTATTAGCTTATCAGATTCAGTATTTTTTAAGGGTAATAATTTTATTCTCTTAGACCCGGCAATAGACTCTCCCTTTTTGAGTGATTCTCTAAGACTATATATAATCAGAATGGGATATTCTTTAGTTTCTTTAGAACATTGAATTAAAAATTCTACCGATGCATCATCAATCCACTGTACATCTTCAACAATTACAAGAAGGGGATTTTGAGAAGAAAGGCTTAACAGTAATTTTTTTACTACTCTGATAAACAAATTACTTTCTTCCTTTGATTGCTCCATTACCTCTTCAAGTGATTTAATCTTTGAGGATAATAGTCTTGAAAAATATGAAGAGGCAAATAATAGTGAAGAATCAATTTCCTTTATTTTGTTTTCTATTTTCTTATCAATTTCCTTAAGATCATCATCAAATTCTATTCCAAAGATTTTGGTAAATATTTCCTTCAAAGGGGCATAAGGTTTTGATTCTTCCCAGGACGAACAATTACTGGATAAAATATTAAATTCTTTGGTTAAAGAATCTTTAGTAAGCTCTAAAATTAATCTTGATTTTCCTACTCCTAATTCACCGCTTATTTCAATTATTTGTCCTCTTGAATTGTAAGATTTTTTTAAAGCTTCTCTTAAAATTTGTAATTCTTCTTCTCTTCCCACAAAAGGTGAATAACCATTTTTCTTTTTTTCAAGAAAACCTATTTTTATCTTTTCACTTTTTAATGTATAAACCGTGACTAAATCCCTTTTACCTTTTACTTTTAATTTACGAGAAGGAGAAATCATAAAATTATCTTGAATTCTCTGGAAAGTTTTTTCCCCAATTAATATTTTCCCTGGAGTTGCATTTGCTTGTAGACGAGAGGCTAAATTTACCGTATCTCCTATAACGGTAAATTCTTTTCTTGAAGCTGAACCAATCTCGCCGGATATGCACAATCCGGTATTAATTCCAATCCTCGCCTTTAAATTTTTTACTTTATTGCCAATTTTTATCTTTCCATTTTCTTCTATGGACTTCATTATCTCTAAACTTGCTCTTACCGCCCTCTCGGGGTCATCTTCATGGCTAAAAGGTGCTCCGAATATAGCCATTAATCCATCACCTAAAAATTTATTGATACTACCACCGTACTTATCTATTAAACCAACTATCGGTCCAAAAATACTATTTATTATTTCCGTAGCTTTCTCCGGGTCCAGCTGATCAGCAAGCTTGGTAAACTCTCTTATATCGATAAATATTATGGTAGCTTCACTTCGTTCACTCGGTAAGCTTCCCTTCCCTTCTAATATTCTGGAAGTCACTGCCTTAGGGACATAAGGTTTAAATAGTTCTACTATTTTATTTTGTTTTTTCTCTTTCATTTTTTATTTTTCCATACTATATTTTTTTCACGATTCTTTATTTTTTACTATTATAACAAAAGCTTAAAAATAAATAAAGAATAAAAAAAGGCACTTTTTGTACGTTTTTAAGGTATTCTATAGGGATACGATATGCCGTGTCTTTTGGGTTCTTGTTTTATTTCCTGTTTAAGGATGAGGAATAATTGCAAAGATCGTAATTTCACCTTTGCATGGACCATAATAGAAGAAAATTCTATATGCTGCCGAAGTACTTTGCTCAGCATAAGCCTCAAAAATCTTTTCACCACTTGGTCCTTGAAGTGAATGATATATGTGGGTTTTCAAGCTAGGATGCCTGGGATTTTGGGTTAAATATTTTAAAGTTTTTACCATTGCTTTATACTGCTTTTTCTTTCCTGTATTTTCTTTTAGATTTTTCAACGCCTTTTTAGCAGTAAGAGTGAAATTCAATGTAAATTTCATAAATCTTCCAGAAATTCTTCCAAATTTTCTACTTTTTCGGTCTTTTCTTGTTTTGCTTCAGTCAATCCCTGGCGAATCGATCCCAAAACTTTAGGATGTTGATAAATCCAAGCTTCTTTGCTGGGAATAGATACCATAGGCCTTAGTAAAATATCACCTTCTTCACTATAGAAAATTTGAAACCCATCAGCCTTAGCCTGCACACTAATTAATTTTATAATTTTTTCACCTATAGTTATCCTATTTTTAGAATCAAAGGTTCTTATGCCTGCTGGTATAAATTTTCCATTGATATTATTAATAGTTTCCTCTTTATTGATTTTCATTTCATCCGCCTCCTTATCTAATATAGTCTATGGTGGGAAATATGTCAAGTGGGATTGTGGAAACGCCTAACCAATCCACCAATTCCCATCTTTTTTTGTAACAGCAGTATATAAATTATTCATATGCACCTCCGTATAATAATTATTTATTTCTTTAAATAATTCACGATTTACCGAATTTATGATAAATCAGGAATTATTAATATTATAACAAAAGCAGGAAAATAAATAAAGAAAAATAAAGTCATTGCGACCTGGTGTTTTGATCGCTAGATTATTAGGAAATACTACTGCTGCTTGATATTGATAACATTCTACTCCTACCGATGAAAGAGTTCTGATGACTGGCACAAAACTTATCATTTCGATTTTTCCCTTGACAATAAAGATAATAATGTTATTATGTAATAAATAGATGTCCTAATTAGACGGAGGTATATTATGACTACTCAAGAAAAAGTAACTATTTCATTACCCAAAGATTTAGTCAATAACCTAAGAGAAATGATTCCTAATAGAAAGAGAAGTAAATTTATTGCTGATTTATTAAAAAAACAATTCCAAAAGCAAAAAGAACAAACCCTAATAAAAGCTTATAAAGATGCTTACACTGAAATAAAAACAGAAAATCAAGAATTCGAGGGGACTATAAATGATGGGATATCCTAAAAAAGGAGAAATATATCTAGTCAATGAGAAAATTCCTGCTTTAATTTTATCTAACGATATTCACAACCAATATTCACCCTTAACTACTGTTGCTCCCTTATCTTCTAAAACAAATAAGGTATACCCTTTCGAAATATATATTTCAAAGACCACGGCAGACTTACACGAAAATTCCAAAATAATGATTATACAACTTAGAAGCATAGATAAGAAAAGGTTAATAAATAAAATAGGAAATATTGAAGACAAGGAAATTATAAACAAAATAAACAAAATGATTAGTGAACATTTTGATTTATCTTCTTAAACTAGGGAATATACAACTTCCTCCTGAATTATTTAATTTTATTGCTAAAATAAATAATGCCAGCATAATTACCAGATATCCTGAAGACTTTTCAAAAATTTTAGAAGCCTATCCTAAAAGCGTGGCAGAAAAATATCTTTCTAAAACTAAGAAGATTCATGAATGCTTAAAAGTGCACAAGATATTAAAAAAATAATAGAAAGATTTAAACAAGAATTAAAAAAATTTAATATTAATTCTGATAATATTATTCTCTATGGTTCATATGCTAAAGGTAACCCTCGTGAAGATAGCGATATTGACTTAGTAGTTATTTCTGATGATTTTAAAAATCTGAACTTAAGAGAAAGATTAGAAATATTAGGCTTAGCCGCAGGACAAGTTTTTGAACCTATAGAAGCCTTAGGATACACCCCACAAGAAATTATTCAAAAAAAAGAAACCTTTTTAGAAGCAATTTTATGAATTAAAGAATAATTGCTTAATAAATCTATTAATTAATTCAAATTTCATTCACTATACATTTTCTTTTTTAGAATTAGAAATAAAAAAGGGGACTGGTTGCTTTCACACTTGTTTCATGTAAAAAGCAGCCTGTCCCCTTTTATTCTAATTTACTTTACATTTACGGAGTAGGAAGACAATATACAACTATATTAGCATTAGCTGTTCCACTGATAGCTCCAACAGTAGAACTAATAGTTTCTGTGCCTGGGTTAGTTAAGGCTAAAGTTGTCGTTGCAATTCCACCTGTTGTTGTGGTAGTGCCAGAAAGAGTTCCAGGAAGAGTTGCGCTAAAGTCTACGATAGTACCATTTGTGACCGGGTTTCCTCCCGCATCTTTTACAGTGGCAGTAATTAGAGAAGTACCACTACCAGTAATCGTAGGAGGAGCAGCTTGTAAAGTTATTGTACTAGGCGCTCCCGCAGCACTCACTGTAATAGTTTCAGTAGCATACCCCGTATTATCGTTAGAGTCAGTAATTGTAAGTACTACAATATAAGTACCTGCTGCTGCATAGGTATGTTCGATAGTCATTAAGGTACCGTTTGGTGTTCCATCTCCAAAGTCCCAATCATAACTGACAATTGAACAACAACCCGAAGATTGTGAAGCACTAAAGATTACGTAAAATGGTGCAACACCATCGTTACCAGGGGTTACACTTATTACTGCTGTAGGTGCACTGGCTTCTCCCACTGTGATAGTTTCTAAAGCAATGCCCACGTTTCCAAAGTAATCCGTAACAGTGAGTTTGACGAAATATGTACCACTTGTATACGTATGAGCTGCTGGCATTACTCCGCTTGCAGATGTACCATCACCAAAGTCCCAAGCATAACTTGCAATTCCTCTATCATCAGTTGAACCATAAGCATCGAAGATTACTGTAAAGGGTTCAGTTCCTGTTGTACCCGGCGTTACATTAATAACGGCAGTTGGTGGTACAAAATCTATTCCGGGTTGAATTGCTGGTAAATCTACAGTAACAGATTTTGAAATACTATGACCCGCCCCATCAGTTCCTAATAAGCTAATAGTGCAAGTAAGTTCGGTAACTAATGGATTTGAAGTTATATAATCTTGAACCTCTTGATAATAAAGAAGTAAATCAATGGTAGTGGTAGGGCCAGGAGTACCAGGAGAAGTAGATGGAGCTACATAAAATGTTGCGCCTACCGTTTTGGTTAAATCAGAAATTAAAACATTATTAGAATAATATTTATAACTAAATCCGGAACCAATGAATTCTGCTTCATTCAAAGAATATACCTCGAGAGCAATGGTTCCTTCTTCAAGATTCATTCCTGTATAATCTACTCTAATTTGTGCCTGGGGGTCAAAGATATTAAGAAGTCCTAAAGAAAGCCAATTACACCCTACTAAAGATATTATAAAACCTAACAATATTGTTATAAATAATATTTTATACAAATTCTTTTTATTTTTATATTGCAAAGTCTTGTCCTCCCTTCGAATTCTATAATTATTTTTTTCTAGAAAATACATTTAGATTCCCGCTCTGGATTCCCGCTTTCGCGGGAATGACAGATGTAGGGGTTCGATTCATCGAACCCGCAAGGAACCGGGTCGGATAAATCCGACCCCTACAAGAATTTTCAAAACAATATTCAGTTTCTATACGCACTTATTAATAATCTAATAAGTGAGCGGTAATTAAGATAATTATTTCTGTTGTTTTACTCTTTGTATGAGTAAATTTGAATAATTCACCAAATATAGGAATACTTGACAAAAATGGTATTTTTCTGATATTTTCAATTTCCTCTGAAGTAATTAAACCGCCTATTACTACTGTTTCATCCAAATAAGCTCGGATTATTACCTTCTCTTCCCGAGAATTAATTACCGGATAACCCTGAATAAGTTCTTCACCTAGTGATTCTATTTTGGGATTTACATCCATAGTAATAAAGCCATCACTGCTTAATCGTGGAATAATAGTCATACTTAACCCAACATCTCTATATTCAACAGTTTCAAGACCTTCAGGGGTGATTATTCGAATAGGAATTTTGGAACCAGATAATATTTTTGCTTCTTTACCATCTAAAGTAAGTACTTTGGGATTAGATAAGATATTGGTTTTACCTTCTGTTTGTAAAGCCCTCAAAGTTGCTTCGATTAAACCGCTTCTTTCAAAAGAACCTCCCAGAGTAATTTCTCCTATAGTAATTTGACCTTCTACGCCCCCACTAAACCACTTAACGCCCAAATCTTTCTCTCCATCAAGAGTAATTTCAATAACCTTTGCTTGTATCATTATCTGAGGTGCGCGTTTATCCAATCCGACAATCATTGTTGCTACATTATCCAATTCTTCTTTTGAGCCTTTTACAATAATTTCACTCTGCCGGCTATCAATATTTATTCTACCTTCTTCCGGAACAATAATAACTAACATACTTTTTATTCCTTCAATTTCTTCTTTATAAATAGCATTATCTATTTTAAAGGTTCTGGTCAGCAACTCCTCATCTATTGTGCTTATAATTCCCTCTACCTTTTCAATCTCCTCATTTGTCCCGGTAACAATAAGAGTATTCATTCTCGCATCGGCAACAATATTAATTTTTGCCCCCTCAGCCTTATGACCATCCAATATGCCCTTCGCCGCCTCTGCACTCGCATTCTTCAACTCATATACTCTGGTAATAGGCATCTTATAACCTTCTATTACATCTTTAGCAGCAATAATCAGAGTATCACTTCTCTCAGTATAACTTAACCCTTTATTCATCATAAGAAGCTCAATTGCTTCTCTAAAAGTTTTATCCTTAAGGTTTAGAGTTAATTGTCCGGTTACTGAATCATCAAGCATTATATCTATCCCCGTTAGTTCAGACAATCCTCTAATCACGTTAACTACATCTTCTTCAAAGATATTTAGATTAACGGGGTCGGTATAAATATCTAAAATAGAAATCTTTGGCTCCTCTTCTTTTTCAATTTTTACTGCTTCACTCTTAACCGGAGTAACCGTAAAGACCTGTTCCTCGGGAGCCTTAAATTCGGTGTAATCATAAACATCGATATAAAGCAATCTGCTATCAGGAGACAATTTTACTTCATAATCGGATTTCTGAAATAAGTCAACCACAAATCGGGTAATGGGAATTGGTTCATTTTCAAATTGTCCGCACCTTACCTGTTTCACCGAACCCATATTCAAAAATAAGATATTTCTAATTAATTCATCAATACTGTAGTTGGCATTCTTAACATCAATTACTATTCTCTCAGGTGCCTCCAAATAAGAAACCTCATATTCTGAAATAGCTCCACTTGCTTTAATGGTAAGATGGGTATAATTGGGTAATTTTTTATACCAGATATTAGTAAACCAAATATTTTGAGAACTGGCATTTACCACAAATGAAGTTATTAAAAATAAGATCATAATAAAAAGTAATAAAGTTATTTTTCTACTTTTATAATCCATCTGATAAATCTTCACCTCCTATTTTTACTGAAAAAAAGTATCCGTTATAGTCGATAATTACCTCGTCATTTTTTATTTCTTTTACAATATATCTATCTAATAAAATATCATACAAATTAGCAATAAAAGTTTCTTCATTCATTACAATAATTGCTACTTTGTTATCTTTTGAACCAATTATTCCGGTTAATTTTGTCCCCGGAGGTAACACTGGTTTGATGAACCTTAGGGCACTCCCCTCTTCCTCTTCCTGCTCTGCCGTTTCTTCTAAAAAGTAAGAAGTACTCACCTTCTGAAAAGGATTTCGATTGCTTGGCGGTTCATAAGGTTCATAAACAAATATTTTTTCTTCATATCCCTGTTTTCTCTTTTCCATTTCAATATCAAATTCAGTTTTTTCTATTACTACTGGTTTAGCTTCTGTTTTTGTAGCAATCATAGCTGTACTCGGCACAGTTACCGTTGTAGTCGTAACAGGTAATTTAACTGAAGTAACAGGAAATAAAAGTGGGTATCCCCACCAATAAAATGCACCTGCAGCTACTATAATAATTAGTAAAATAAACAGTATTTTACCTGTTTTATTCCCACCCGTTTCTGATTTCTTAAATATATTTCCGATAGATATTTTTCTCATACTCTATTCAGAACCCTCTTTTCTTAGTACATAAGCATACATAGTTATGGAGATATTTAATTTATCTTCTTCACTTCCTGCCTTACTTAATCTTAATGTTTTAACATCAATTATTCGTGGTAAATTCTCTATCCTATCCAAATAGGCTATTAAATCAAAATAACTGGCAGTTAAGCTCATGGTCATAGGCATATTCCCATAAATCCTATCTTTTTGCCAGGAAATATTCTGAGGAGTAAAATTAGTAAAATCAACATTAAATTCAGTTAAGGTATCCTGAATCATTACCAACAAATCAGGAATTTCTTTTTCTTTAGGTAATAAAACTTCTAAGAATGCTAATTTTTTTAATAAGGCTGCATATTCTTCCTTTAAAGGACCGAGCCGTGCTGCAATTCTTTTACCTTCAATAATCTTATTAGCTGTAATCTCAATATCTCTGTCTAATTGCTCAATCTTTAGCATTCTTGGTTGATAGACATAAGTATAATTAACATAAGCAAAAACAACCAAGGCTATAAATACTATAAACCAAGTCATACCTTTAGATAATTTCATCTAAAAAAATACCTCTATTTTCTTTTCTTATTGTCATTGCGAGGGGTGCTTCCCTCTTGTCATTCCCGCGAAAGCGGGAATCCATTTTTTCTGTCATTGCGAGCACCGTTTTCGGTGCGTGGCAATCTCGTTACTACTCTAATCTCTTAGGGATAAATAATCCCGACAGTCTAAAGTTTACAATCTCTACATCTCTATCCTCTTCCTGGATCTTACTCTTTCTAACATATCCTAACTCAATATTATCAAATGTAGAGTCATCCATTAAGGTTACCATATACTTAGCAATCAAATAATTATTATAAGTATTGGCGGTAAAATCAAAAGTTTGATTAGCGCTTAAAGAAAGATTATCTATCCAAACTTCATCCATAAGCGAAGCACTATACTCACCTAATATCCTGGATAAATGAGCTTGATTATTAATTAATCCTTCAATAACCTCGATTCGTTCTTCAACCATTTTCTTATCTTTTTCCAAGTCCTTCACTTCTTTTATTATTTTTTCAAGTGCTGCTAATTCAGTTTTCATTATTTTAAGTTGTTGTTCTTTATAATCTATCTGTAATTCCAAATAATAATATAAATAAGCAGTACCAAATGCTAACAGCACTACAAATAAAATAATTAAAACTCTTCTTATATTAAATTTTTCTTTTTCCTTATATTCAATTGGCAGAAGATTAATATTTGCCATTTTTTAATTACCTTTCTCTCATTGCTAACCCGATTACCGTGGCTAAGGTATCTTTTAATTTTTCCATTCTTTTTACATCAAATGCTCTTTTGTCTATCTTTATACCTTCAAGAGGATTTCCAATTATTACCGGAATTTCAAATTGCTCACTTAGTAAATCTTTAATATTATCTATATTAGCACAACCACCGGATAATATCATCTTATTATATTTAACTTTTTGACTTTGAGTTTTATAATAACTTAATGACTTTCGCACTTCTTTAGTTATTTGATTTAATATTTTTACTATCATCTTTTCACTTTCATTTTTCTTTTCTTCCTTTGCTTCCGGGCCTAATACTATTTTGGTTTCTCTTTTAAGCTTTTCTGCTTCATCAAAAGAGATATTCAAAGATTTAGCTATTGCTTTAGTAATATCATTCCCTCCAACTAAAATATTTCTGGTAAATTTCAAATTACCTTTCTCGACCAAACTAAGAATTGTACTGCTTGCCCCAATAGATATTATTATATCGATAATTGTACTTTCTTGTTCTTCTTCTTTTTTAACAGAAAGATGATTTTCAAAGGCTCTAATATTAGCAGAAGAAACTACATCTACTATTTTGGGTATTATCCTTGCCTTTTTTAGTACTTCCATATAGGGTTGAATGGTGGTTTTTGGAGCTGCCACTAAAAGAACTCTCATCATCTTATTCCCGTCTTTTTCCACAAATTCTTCTACTTTTTCAGCATCGATAATAGATTCATCTAAATCATAGGGGACATATTTAGGGGCTTCCCACATCACTCCGGCCATTAATTCTTTATCTTCCATCAAAGGTAAGACAATCTCTCTAACTATTACTTTTTGTCCGGTTATGGCTATAATTGCTTTTCTATCACTTATACCGCTATTTTTTAATAATTCAATTAAAACATCGGCGACAACAATGGGATTGAAAATCTCTCCATTGGCGATAGCACCTTCAGGGCTAAGGGTAATTCCATAACTATCAAGCTCATAACCATCACTCACTTTATTTAGTTTTGCTACTTTAATAGAACGTGCACCAAAATCTATTGCAAACATATCTACTCCTTCTATCTTGTCATTCCCGCCGTTTCTTATGTCATTCCCGCGAAAGCGGGAATCCATCTTCTCCTGCTTGCCCTGTTAAATGCATTTAATATTTATACAGGGTCATTGCGAGGGTGGCACTCAAGTAATATTGAGTGCCACCCGTGGCAATTTCATATTACTATATCACATCATCGTAAATTTATCATATAAATTTTCTCTTTTTTTCTTTCAATATACGATATACGAAATACTATATACTATTATATATTCTCCATAACTTTTAAAAATCCTTCTTTTTTTAAAAAATATTTTAAAAATATTTAATATGCCTCTCTCCAGGAAGTTTTTTTAAAGAAAGGATCACCTTTAGTAGTAAATTCACTCAATCCTGTACCATAGTCAACAATTGATTTATTACGAAGATATACGGTATCAGCAATTACTGATCCGGTAACTTCGCAGCCATTTTTCAACTCAATAAATCCTTCAGTTGTTAGTCCATCGGCTAAAACCGATTGGACTACACCTTCAGCGATTTCAGCTTTAGCATAAATCTTGATATCTCCTTGAGCAACTAAAGCAAATGCAGTAATTGGATCAGTAGGATCAATATAAGTTTCAGGATCATTAGTAATATTAAAAATTGCACCCTCTTTAACATCTACATCACCAGTGGCAATAATTGCGCCATTGGTGACATTTATTATTGAGCCATTTTTAGCCTCTAGATTTCCTTCAATATAATGTATGCCTGTCCAATCCATTGGAGGATCACCTACTCCCAGAATAACATTACCTGTGTGATAATGAACAACGCCCGATGAAGCTTCATCCGCTAGAGCTCTCGCTTTTAATTTAGGATAATCAACAAAAGGAAGATCTGGACCTGTAACTCCGGTATTATCCGAATTTAAATCATTAGTATCACCCGAACAAGTAGCGGTTCCAGGATAATTCTCTACAAAATCACCATCTGCTGGCGAAACAAGAATATCATCATTAGAATGCACATCACCAACAACATCAGGACCGGGATCACCTTGAAAAAGAATAATCTTTTCAGCAAGAATAGCATAATCATACATTGTTTTTATTACATAATCAATTTCCGCCATTACTTCTATCTCCCGATTTCCTGAAGAGTATTTGCCACCTATAACTGACCCCGTGGAAGTAATTTTTATTTTACGATCACCATCAGCATCCACACCATCATCTACAATAGTTACTTGATAGTATTCTGTAGCTGTACCCGGATCAGGTTTATTAGTAGGACGCCATTCATCTATATCTTCTCCACCATCTTCAACATCCGTATTTAATTTCCAGAAAGCGTCTTCAATGCCCGCATCAGCCAAATAAAAAGCTTTATTGGATTCTCGTTGAAGCGTAGACATCCTGCTATCATTATTAGTCATTGTAAGCAGGGCTACAGCCAAGGTAACTAAAACAAATACAAAGATTAGAGTCGTAAGAAGAGCCATTCCTTTTTGATTCAATAACAAATTTTTTGGTTTTTTATTTCTGCTTTTTCGTTTTCTCATAATTATTACTCCTTTAAATTGACCAATTAATCAATTCACCAATTAAATTAAATATTTCTTTGATTAATCAATTCGTTAATTTTATCCTTTGTTTACCCGTCCCGTAGGACAAGCGTCTCGCCTGTCTAATAGTTTCTATAACCCGTAATTTCTAAAATTGACATCTGTATTTAAAGTTATATCTGGTTTGCCATCATCATCAACATCTACTTCCAATACGATATGAACTTTAGATACATCTAATATATCAGCAGATCCACTGGGGTAAGTATAAGTAAAAAATAATTTTTTCACATTATTTATTAGGGGAATGGCATCTCTGTATACAATATTACTTGGATTACCAGACCAGGAATAAGTTACATCATTTTTAACAAAAGCAGAAGGAAAATTAATTATAATAGTATCTCCACCCGAACCGCTAACCACATTTTTACCTTCTCTTATTTCTCTTACCATCCTATCCATCGCTTGACGGGCATTTCTCTGTGCCTCAAGTTGACTCTGCCCTGCAACCCAGGATTTAACCCCTCCGGTGAAAAAAGTCACCAAACCTAAAACAATTAGTCCCAGGATAACTACCACAACCATCATTTCAATTAAACTAAAACCCTTTTGTTTTTTAATATAAACTTTTATTAAGTACTTTTTTTTCATTATAAAATACCTACACATTTGGAACTTTAAAGGATACGACATGCGGGGTACCATCATATTCTGTAAAGGTAACAGTTATATTTTTCTGTTTCATTTTAGAAACACCGTATGTGAAGCTTAAACCAATGTTAGATGTTACATCCTTAATTAACGTTTTACCAACTTCCGTTAAAGTGGAAGGACTATCTGATACCTCGGTAGATTTAGTCAAGCCCTCTTCGTTACTGGGAGATCTTATTACAATTAAATCGAGTGGTGCGCTGCTATTGTCCCATTCAACTTTTATTTCCTCTAAGATAAATGACGATCCGGTAACATTAATATTAAAGGTAATAAGATAATCATCTTGATTCGTAACCTCTCCTAATGCTAATACGCTAAGAATGTCTCCTGTAAATGATACCTGAAGTTCTCCACCTGCTTCTGTAGTGATTTCTACCCCTTCATCAGAAGTAGCGGTAGCGTTAACTGTGGCTTCACCAATGCTATTAGAAGATAATTCTACCCAAACCTCTCCTTCATCAAAGTCATTTACTGTAATATTTACATCACTAGAATCAGGAAATATACCCAAATTGGTTTCAAAAGTAATATATCCAACATAATTTGCTACTTTATTTCCACCGGCATCACATACAATAGCAGTAATTATTGAAGTTTGATCCCCATCTGCTTCTATGATTGTAGGTTCAGCAGATAAAACGATATGGTGTGCAGTGCCATAAAATACTATCTCTATACCCCCTTCAGGTCTGAGTAATAAATCACCGGAAGAAGCAGTTATAGTAGCAGTACCAGAAATATCGCTTGTATCAAAGGCTATATTAACTTCTCCCTCAATAGGATCTTGAGTCTCAGGATTGCTTGAAGGAAAACTACCAAAGTGAACTCCATATTTATCTTTTGCTTCGAAAATAATAGGAGTAGAATAAGTAGTTACTGTTGCGCCACTAACATCAGTTACAGTTGCAGTAATTGTAGGGGGCTCATCTGTTCCATTTAAATCAACACTTTGAGAAATCGGAAATAATTCTAAATATTTGGGAATCAATAAGCTTAAAATAGTTATTTCGGCCGAACCTGATATACTTCCACTATTTGCTTGTATCGTTATTGTTTCACCGGGAGGGGCATCGGAATCAGCTGTAAAAACAGTTGTATCTAACGAGCTTTGACCTGTAAAACTTAAAGAATCATCATTAAAACTCCCATAACTACTGGGTAATGCACTTAAATTAACTTCTTCATTAAAGCTTACAGGCACATTGTTCACATCTACAATAGTGACAGTAATACCGATATCTTCACCCGGATAAATAGATTTTTTTGCTGGAGTAATTATAATAGAAGTAGGTTCTCCAGTAAAAGTAATTTCCGTATAACCAATATCTAAATCAGGAGCGGAAGCGGTTATTTCTACCACTCCAGGAGTACCATTAGATGTAATGTAAAACTCAACACCATCTGTATCTACTGAACCAATAGTGGTTTCAGATAAAGTGCCCGGTCCAACAGCACTTAATGTTATAGGTTTGTCATATTCTATAGATTCTTCGTAATCTGCTTTTACCACTGTTAAATTGATAGTAGAAGTATTACCGATACCAGCAGGAATTTTATCTTCTTCGGGTTTTGGTACAAGAAGTATTCCAACAGGTCCGGTAGTTATTCGAATATTTACCGTATCAGTTAAATATTTCCCGTCTACAGTCGCTGCAGCTTCTATTCTTTCAATTCCTTCTACATTAACTCCTGAAATAGCAGTATAGATACAATTGGCTACACCATTAGTGGCTGATACTGGTTGTGATGTTGTTATATTTCCAACTTGAGGATCATTGGGAGGTTCAGTAATGACCGAAAAAGTAATTGGTTCACCACAATCATAGATGTTACCATTTTCATCCTTAATTTCTGCAATAAGATTAATTGTCTTTTCAGGTAAGATAGTATAATAAGATAGGGCGTAAAGAACAATTTCAATAGCATTATCACCAACTTCACTTGTAGCTGGTTTTTTGTATAATATTGTTGAAGCTTTTTCTGTCTTAATGTTTCCTTTTCTATCAATCCAGCGAACTTGTGTAATTACTTTTTTTAAAGTGACAACCCCATCTATTTCTTCTAAGTTTAAAACGTAAGCACCTCTACTAAATTTAGTATCAGGAATGAGGATTATAGGCTCACTTTTTACTTGATTAAAATCCATATTCTTAAAATCCTCTATCGTTTCCCGCAAATAGTTAGTAGCCACTGTTCGGTCTCGGGCGTCTGCCATTCCCATAAAACCAGTGCTATAGGCCTGGAAGATTCCAAATATAGC
>JABUBM010000131.1_pt1 | contig 16478 bp, 29 predicted proteins | sample 7240321 | NCBI WGS metagenome assembly JABUBM01 (sample SAMN07256344, study PRJNA390944) | subsurface metagenome | isolation source: Methane hydrate marine sediment | place: Pacific Ocean: Eastern North Pacific, ODP site 1244 | collected 2002
CTTCTCGGGTTTGAATACCAGTAGCGTTGCTATAAGGAGTGATACTCCGTTAGGGTTAAAAGATGTTGCCGTTTTCTGCCTGGATGAGACTGGCGCCATACGCACTGATGTAACGCCGCTGGTAAAGCAAGATGCAATTACGGTTGTCATGGCTATTGTTGAGGAGACGTTTTACCCTCTTGGCGGTGGTGTTGTTCTTGCTTGGCGAGATTTTCCTACATCGTATACAACTATCCATAATCTAACCTCAGGAGACCATGTTGCCCCTAGTAACTACATAGGGCAACTTCGTGACGAGTATGGGTGGATGATTTTCAGGGGGTTTGTTATCTTTGATACTCGCTCTCTTCCCGCTGACTCCAAGATAATTAGTGCCGTCTTACAAATATATGGGGCAAGAGATGAGAGTGACACTGACTTTGCTGTTGTAGTTCAAAAAGGGTCATCCGGCCATCCTAAAACAATCCTGTCTAAGGCAGACTTTTACTATGGGTACTACAGCGGAGATGGCGGCAGACTATCCACAATAGGGTTTAGGGTTGGAGCCTATAATGATATAGAACTAAATGGGGATGGGATAAGCTGGATAAAGAAGGCTGGAGCCCCTGATATAACCAGATTGGCTCTTAGGTCTTCAAGGGATATAAACTTCATCGCTCCCTACGGTTCTGAGATGGTAGAAATTCCACTTGGTCCCACTACCTATAAGCCACCTAGGTTAGTAGTGACCTACCAGAAATGATATACAGGTTGATTCAATAACTATAACAAGGAGTGAAGTATGGAACAGTTCTACAAGATTTTAGGCGGCATTGGTACAGCTCTACTAATTGGTGTATTTGGCCGATTTGCCGGTGCCTATGCCGGCGCCAGGGGTAAGACTGGAGACGAAGCAACTGAGGGTGCTTTTAAGGGAGCCTTGATAGGAGGTGGGGTGGCTAATGCAGGCTCAATTATCATGGGGGTGATGATAAGAAAGAGGCCAAGTTGTTACGCCGCCGGAATAGCTCAAATCGTAACATCATCCATCGGACTTACATTAACTGGCCTTGTAGCTGGAGGAGCAATTGAGCTTCCCAGTGGTGAAGTACCAGCGAGCCAAGTAGCCTCCCTCTTTCTTCCGGCTAAAGTAGGCAAGGTGATGGCAAAGGAGCGAGGTAAAGGAGTGCCAAGAGCTGACATTGAGCGGGCAAGGGAGCACTACCCTGAGCTTGCTACGCTAGCAGATGATGAAATCGCTGACAAGTTAGCCTCGGGAGAGATAACCCTTCCTGAGCGAGGTCGAGGACTTATAGTAGGCAAGGCAGCATAATGGTAACCGCAGAGCAAGCAAAAGCAGTGTTGGCCGCCCATAGGCAGGGGCTTCTAGCTGTTCCCTGCGTTCTTGGCGTGGGCACGTCAATAATTGATTCAGAGCCAGTTATCCTAGTTTTGCTCAAAAGAAAGCCAAAACCGGGTGAGTGGCTGCCAAGCTATCTTAATGGAGTTCGTGTTGTCCCCAGAATAACCGGTGAAATCCAGGCTCTACAGGAGAGAACCGATAGATGGCGACCTTCCCCAGGGGGTGTTAGCTGTGGCCACCCCAGAATTACCGCTGGCACGCTGGCGGCAATCCTTTACCTTGATGAAAAGCCCTATATTATCTCAAACAGCCACGTCATAGCCGATTCCGGCCGAGCTAAAATTGGCGATCCTACCATCCAGCCCGGCACCTGGGATAGCGGAGACCCTGAAGAAGATACCATTGGTCAGCTCAGCTTCTTTGAGCCTTTCAAACTGGAAGAGCCAAACCTAGTTGATTTTGCCGCTTCTGAAGGAATACCTGAGCTGGTTGAAGATAGCATCTTAGGTCTTGATAGGTATCCTGAAGTAGTTGGTGTTGAGGTCTTCCCTATCGAAGCCCAAATAGGAATGAAAGCGGTTAAATCAGGCAGAACAACCGGCGTTACCCTAGGAGAGGTAATATCGACAGACTATGATGGCATGGTAGGTGCCTATCCCCAGGGCGACCTATTTTTCGAGGACGTGATAGTTGTCCAGGGAAGCAAAATTACGGCTGGTGGGGACTCGGGTGCGGCCGTAATTGAGCCTGGGAGCGGTGGGCTTTTGGGCTTGCTTTTTGCTGGCAATGGAGATTATTATCTAGCTTGTAAGATAGGCAATATATTGAAAATCATTGAACAGTCCCCGGCGTTTAGACCTACTCCCTATATAGTGCCACCGCCTACAAAGTGGATTATCCCCATCGCCCTTGGCGGCTTTGTGATGGCAGGAAATCTTGCGTTCTGGGGGACAAAGCCAAAAGGGAGGTTATTATAAACGCATTAGAAGAGGCAACTGGAATATTAGAGGCTCGGATTGCCGCTGTCAGTGTTGAGAAGGGTGACCCGTTACACGGGCGTCTAACTTGGAGGAATAATAAATTAGATCCGCTGGAGCTAAAATTGATAGGGTATATTTTCGGTCAGCTAGTTGGTGAGACCTTCGTGGGGGCAACCTTTGTTAAGGACGGGGTGACATACTTCTGGGGCACTGTGACAAATATCCGTCCTCCAGCAAAAGGAACAAGCAGGACTGACGATGTGGATACCTATGTTCAGACTGTAGCAGCCGAGACAACCTTTGATGTCCTTACCTTCATTGCTGAGAGAGAGCCTCTGGAGATAGTCAGCACCGGTTACCCCGATTTAAGGGTTATTGGGCTTAGCGTATCTACTTTCAAGGCACTAACCAAGCTGGCAGTAAAGTTCTTTGAGAACATGGTTACTGTAACAATATAATTTTTTTCTGGAATTGTATTAAGGCTCGATAGGGATTAAAATAAATAAAAAGGCGGGTAGCTTTTACTCGCCTTTTCTCTTAGGAAGGAATAAGGAAAACGAGGGATGAAATGGCATTAACAACAGGGCAAAAGGCTGGCATTGGAGCCGGGATAACAGCCGGCGTAGTTGGCATAGTCCTTTGGGCAACGAAGGCACTAGCCGTAGCCCTAGTAGCTGATGCTGGTGGCCCCTACCAGGGTGTTGTTGACCAGCCGATTAAACTTAAAGGCTCCGCCTCTGGAGGCGAGCCACCTTATAGCTATGCCTGGGACCTGGATAATGACGGCATTTATGAAACCCCGGGGAAAAATCCGACCTGCACCTGGAGTGAGCCCGGGGATTATAGTATAGGTTTAGAGGTAACTGATAGTGCTGGCAACAAAGCGACAGATACAGCCGAGGTTACTATTACGGTAGTAGCCGCTGAGATACTAGACTTTCAATTAACAAAAGCATAAAAAGGAGGCATTATGGGAAATATATTAGAAGAGGCAGCCGAAATATTGCGGGCTCGCATGGCCGCTGTCAGCGTTGGGGAGGGTGACCCACTTCATGGCCTTATAACCTGGAAGAACAATAAATTAGACCCAGCAGAGCTAAAAATAATAGGCTATATTTTCGGTGAATTAGTCGGTGGCACTTTCCAAGGTGCAACCTTTGTTAAAGATGGGGTGACATATTACTGGGGCACTATGACAAATATCCATCCCCCAGCAAAGGGAACCAGTAGGACCGACGATATAGACACCTACGCCATCTTTGGTGTAGGCGCAGTTACCACCTTTGATGCCCTTACCTTCATTGCTGAGAGAGAGCCTCTGGTGGTAACTAGCACCGGTCCTTACCCCGATTTAAGAATTGTTGGGCTTGGGGTAGATAGTTTTGAGGCACTAACCAAGCTGGCAGTAAGGGTGTTTGAGAATATGGTTACTGTAACCCCCTATGTAGTTCCGGCTGAAATAACTGGATTCATAGTTTCAAAAGCTTAAAAGGAGGAGAGAGATGATAAAGCTTGTAAAGGTTGAACCGAGACCGGTTCGGCATGCCGTGGATGGGGAATTGTCAAAGGCAATAGCATTCGTTCCAGAGGAATGTTACTTTCCCACTGATATAAAGGTAGATGAAGAATTTGTGATGAAGTTTGTCTGCCTCAACAAACAGGATAAGACGGTGCTTTTCTGGCTTGGAGTCCTGTATAAAGGGGAGCGCTATCTCTTTGAGGAATTTGTTGGTGGCAAGGAGCTTCCCCCAGCAACCTACGCTCACATTGAATTTGTGCCGGCAACAATGAGGAAGTTCCTTGAGGAGCAGGGTTTAGAGGAGTTTAAAGAATCAAAGACAATCTCAATAGATTTCGAATGTGGGTTTTTTGAGGAGGAAACTTACTACTACACCGATAGATTACACTACGATTGCTATGTTGAAGTGCTGGTTGGTCTACGCATTCCCTGGTATGCTTATGCCATTGCTGGTAGTGCCGTGGTCGGCATTGTCCTTTATACTACTAAACCCTGGAAGTAAAAATGGAAACTAAGAAGGCTTTAGCTATTGGTGGCGGTATTTTTGGTGCCGGTCTTATTAGTATTTCTGCCTATTTCTACTTGAAGCAAAGGAAAATAGCTGCCATGGTTGAGGAGTTCATGGACAAAGTAGCTAGAGGGGAGGCAGCCTATTCCACTGCCATTTCTCAGGAGGATTATGAAAAGGCAGATAGAATACGAGACTTTTACCAAATGATTATGCACGAGGAAGAGGAGGCAATCAAACTAGCTGGAGGTGGGGAGAGCTTAATTGATCAGCTGCGGAAACTAGGCATCGTTGTTATAGCCGGAATGGTTGCGGCTGGTGTTATAAGGTGGATAATGAAACGCCACCCTCCGCCAGCACCTCCAAAATGCGAGCTCTGTGGTAAAACTTTCCCCACGGCTGCAAAGCTTGAGGACCATGTAAAGACTGAGCATAAGGTAGCCCCGGAGAAGGTGGCAGTAGCAGAGGAAGCTTTCCGAAAACTTCCTGAACGAGACAGAGACCTCATCAGTGAGTTTTCTGCATTACCTCGGAAGGTTATTGATACACCTTGGGGCCAGCTGGAGACGTGGCAACTTATCTTGATAGTCGTTGGTTGTATCTTGCTTATCTACTTTACCGGTGGAGCTCTAGCTCCAAAACTGGCACCAATGCTAGGAATGGCAATTTAGTTTATTAGTTGAAAGAAGGAAAAATAAGAAAGGGGGTGAGGATGCGTTAAAACTTGACAAATTAAGATAATGTGCATAATATTTAATTAACTAAGAGAGGGTGAGCACTCTCAAGGCTAAAAAGTCTGAGAGCTCACCCTTTCTTCTTTTTAGCCAGGTGTTCGCCCGAGTTAGAAAAGCGGGTAGTTTTGCTGAAACCTAAGAGTTTCGGGCTACCCGCTTATTCTTAGGAAGCAAAGCTACCCGCGAAAAAGGAGGAGAAATGGAAGCATTTGTTGGAACAAGAGTAACCGAGAAGCTATGGCCTGAAGGACTAGGCGTAGCTACCTTTGGATTGTGTCTGCTTGGGGCTGCCGCCGCCGATACCGCCCTCAAGGAGCGCACTGCGGGTAAGCTAATATGCCAGAACACCTGCACCGTAGGCACACTGGTTGGAAGCATTGTGGCTATCGCCAAAAATTGGAACCCAGAGTTCATGACCGGGATGCTCTACGGCTCCGGTGTCGGGGTAGTTATCAATGCCCTACGCTATCTGTATGAGAGGGCGGCTGGCGCTGAGGTCCGCACCCTAGGCCGTGATGTTCTAACCCTTATTCCCCGAAGGGTAGGAGTGACCAGGGCCGAAATAGAGGGAAAGGGCATAACCTACAAGATAGAAGGCGGCAAGGTTCTAAAGCTAGAGGCTGAGAAGGAAGTTGTCGTTGGCAGGGTAGCTACTAGAGGCGCGCTGTAAAAGCGAGCCAAAAATAAAATAAGAAGGAGGTAGCGACATGGGAGTCGTATACCAACAAAACAAAGGTTTAGTTGCCGCCTACAAGGCAGAGGTCATCAAGTGGCCCAAGGCTCTTGTAGCCCCAGGGAAGAAGGATCCCGAGGTAACCCTAGCAACCCTATCTGGGGAGGAGGTTGAAAGGATTCTTCTCAAGCTAGATGCGCTGGCTCTGTCAACCCAGCACGAGGGAATAGCCAAGATGGTTGCCGAGGAGATGGAAAGCATCCTCATAGCCATCAGAATGGTGAAGACCGAGACCAAGGCTGAGTTTGCCGGGCTGCTGGGCGCTGGCCCAGCTTTGGATATTGAGTGGCTGAGAGCAAAGGAGATTGGTGCCGCCATACTGGATTCAGCAGCTGCAGTAGCCACCGAGGGTCCGTGGCAGAATGGTATATATAGCTGGCTGCAAGCAGTTATCGGTGGCACCGCCGACTATATAATTGACCCTCAAACGATATCTGAGGAAGCTGGCCTAATCCACCTCGGCGCCATTGACCCAATCGAAGTGCCTAAGATAGGTGCCGTGTCGTTTGAGATTGCTGGTATACCAACACCGGCTCAGACCTGCCCATTCAACCTGAAGAGAGGTTTCGGAACCCAAGCCTTGCCCTTTGTCAGGTGGGAGAAGCCAGTCATCATCGGGCCAGAAACACTGCATGCTATACAGTGCTACCCCAATATCACCGGCGACACCAAGATGCAGCTCTTGAGCTTCATTATTGCTCGGGCACAAGACCTAACCTTATAAAGGGGGTATAAATGTTAGCCATTAAGACAGAAACAGCCCCGACGCTAGTAGCTGGTGCTTTTGATATCGTCTTTGGTCAATTTGAGAAGGTGCTTGCCGCTACTGTCAGCTTTGATAACCCGGCAGCAAACGACATGGTTTTTGCCACCGATATCTCCCTTTCTGACAACACCGTCACCGTAACCGTCAAAAAGATAGACGTCACTGGCACTACCCCTGTAGCATGGGCAGCTGCCGTTACTACTGATGTTGCCGCCATGGTGTTCACCATAGTTGCCGAGGGTGAGTAAGGAGTATAAATGATAGCAATTAAAGCAGTAACAGGCCCGACGCTAGTAGCTGGTGCTTTTGATGTCACCTTTGGGCAGTTTGAGAAGGTAGTTGCGGCTGCTGTTAGCTTCGATAACCCGGCAACCAGCGATTACGTCTTTGGTGCCAGTCGGGCCATTTCGGGCAATGTGGTTACTATAACGGTGAAAAAGATAGATGTGACCCAGGCTAGCCCGATAGCATGGGCAAACGCCGTCACTGCTGATGTTGCCGCCATGGTGTTCACCGTAGTTGCCAAGGGTGAGTAAATAGAATAACCTCCTCGCTGAGAGGAGAGATAGGAGGAGGATTTATGATTTCGCACTTAAGTCCTACGCTTAAACGTGTCTCAACCGAGATACGGCCTCAAGATCTGCTTCTACAAAAGGGAAGCTGGTGCCGATTCTCTGATGCATTCCCCGATACCCATAAGTGGGCCAAGGGTAAGGCCTTTGAGGTTTCCCAGGAGCCGATGTTAGTCCCCTACGCCAAGTCCTATATCCTGCCTGAAACCGACTATGTAAATGTCCCCTTAGACAACTCGGTGGCAGGACTCAAGCTATATCCTGAGAATGAGGGTGTTCTCTATGAATGCCTTGTCGGACTAAAAGAGGGCAATTATCTGGTTCATGTATTCTTTGCTAGCACTGACTACTACATCCATCACCTTGGGGAAACCAGTATGTATCCCGTGGTTACTGACGCCAATTTGAAGTATCTGGGTGGGTTTAAGCCATCTGATACCCCGGCTGATTGTCCACTCCTTAAACTCTATTTCATAAAGGATATGCCTGCCTTTTATCTAAAGCCGTTGATCCTTGAAGGGGTAGATTTTGAGAAGGTGTCAATCCTTTTCTGGATAAACAAGTGTAAGCTGACCGAAATAAAGCTGACTGACGAAGTAAAAGCTAAGGCACTGCTCATTTCGTGGCATACTGAGCTCAAAGGCTATTAGGGAGGTAAACAATGGCAACTAAGAAAGTTACAGCTCATACCACCGCAGTAGCTGTATTTTCAACACCAGAGCATAGCGTTGGTAAAATCTCAGCAATAAACATAGATAACCAGTCGGGGGTACAAAGGACGATACGGCTACAGGATATTTTTACTCCTGACGCTTCAGTAGGCCAGCCTAGCCCAACACAGCAAACCATTGAGAGATTTCAAGTAACCGTAGCTACCGGGCTATCACTCTCGGCAGATGAAGCATCGCTTAAAGATGTAAAGTGTCTTGGAGATGCCAAGGCTATCGCTGATGCCATTTCTACCGACTGCGTAATAGTAGTTGGCTACAGTATTGAGTAAGGAGGAGATATGGCTTTCACTCTAACTCAGGTGCCGAAGGCTAAACTGGCTGATGAGGTTATCATCCGGGATACCATAACCATTAAGCAAGACGGCTCAGCCCTGGCTGGTGCCAAGGGCGTTATGCCATTTGCTGGGGATATTGTTGCTTGCACCTTTATGAACGACTCTGAAGCTGCCTTTACCGCCGCTGCCAAAATTGCTGTGACCGCTGGAGATGTGTGCTCAAGCTCAGCAACCTTAGCCGATAACACTTCAGAAAGGATTAGCACCGGGCTAACCAATAACACTGGATTGGCTAAAGGGGCTGAGATAACCCTAACCACAGGAACAACCACCGGAGCAGGAGCAACAGTAGCCGTTATCGAGGTAGAAGGGAAGCTCAACGCCGTTGCCTAAAAGGCGGCACTTGGTTAAGGAAGCAACCCTTTAACACTAACTATCCCACGCTATATGGAGGGCTTTAGCATTGGCTGAAAAAAGCACCATCCTAGTACAACCTGTAACCAAGGAGTTAATAGACAAGGCTAAAATAGACCTGGAGGGTAAGCTAGGGCGTCCAATTACGGATAGTGAGGCTATAGAATACTACATTTCAGGTAGGGTAGAGCTAATAGGTAAAATGACAAGGCAGGCATCTTTCAGATATAAACTAGAGCCACTTGAAGGAGTTAAACTTGTTGAAGGCTCTCCATTAACCGGAATCGTTACTGAAGTTCTCATGCACTGGCCTGAGGGTTGTGAGGATGTGATAACCGGGGAAGGACTGGTAGATATTGCTTTTGGACATAGCGATAAATGGATATTACCCCATGTGCCAAACACCTTTTTGTCTTTAAGTAAAGCAACTCCACTTTTCCGTGTATCTGAACCAGTAACAAAAGGTGAAGAATTGTGGGTCGTTCTACGGAATGCAGATAATGCCAATATTCATGCCGTTGCCATCACTGTAACCGTAGAAGGAGTTGAATAATGCCAACGGTAGTAAGCAAATTTGCAGTCGTAGCTAGAGGAATAGGTAGGCCTGACCACTCACAGGAAATAGCGTCTGGTATTACTAGGCTTGGTGCAAGGCGAAAGACTAACCAGCAATTTAAGATATTCGGTGCCCTATTTTCTGATATAGCATCCCTATACCCCTGGGTTCTGCCAGCCCTTACCTCAGGAGCATCAGCACATCTTGTTGACCAGGAGACTGGACTTGCCACACCATATACTTTTGGGGCTGGCTATACCTTTAGTCTACTGGCTCGTGTTATTGCCCTTAGCCAGGATTACCGTTGGGATATATATATGGATAGCCAGCTAGTAGTTGGCGGCGCTCTAGAGGGTGGCATCCCTTTTGACAGAGAAGAAATGTTGAAGTTTTCGAGCGCTCTTATTGACCCCACAGCCAGTTCCCCACACGAAATAGATATGGTCTTTACTAACCTAGGAACAGCCAATTTATATGGTGGTATTACCGGGTTTTGCGTCGTTGAAGCTATTGGTACTCCAGAGTTTCCTACTACAAAAACAACCAGATGTCCTTTCTGCGGCAATGAAGAGGTTAAGCCAGTAACCGCAACCGAAATAATATGCAGTGCCTGCGGCAAATTATATAGAGTTTACGATTTAACTCGATATAAAGGTGGCTAATGTTAGAAGAGACGCTTCGAAAAATAGTCCAAGCACTAGTCGAAGTCAACGTTGACACTGGCGTTGCTGATGACACTAGCACCGTTAATTATCTTGACGATTCAGCAAAGAACTGGCCACCAAGCCCCGGAGGCTTTGAAAACCTGATTGTTGAGATAACCGGCGGCACTGGGGAAGGCCAGTTTGCCAAAATAGCCTCAAATACTGCTACTAGGCTGACCTTCGCCGCCGCAATGCCAGTTGCCCCAGATTCAACCTCTACCTACCGGATTGGCTTCTTTGGCAAGATGGCCTCTGATATTACCGCCTGGGGTGGCACTGCCCTTACCGGTAGGGATATTTCAGCCAAAGGTCTTGGCTTCAGCGGTGCAGTTTATGAGAATGAGGATACCGCTACTGATGATAATGCTAGAAGGTTTGAGACAAGTTCGAAGAAGCTGAGGGATGTGATTATTCAAGTAGTAAGCAACGACCAGCTATTTGGTAATGCAACTAATCAGCGTTATAAGGTAGCCACTGGGAGCACCATAGGTTTCACCCAGGTTGACCTCAGTACTTTGTATTTCAAAAATGCTACTGCCGGGCAGAATGGGACAGTAAATATACTGGGGGTTGAGGACTAATGGGATTTCACACAATACCTGAAACAGGAGAAAAAATAAGAGACAAATTATTAGCCCTTTCCGATACTGAGCGCAAGGTTGTGATAACCAGCCCTGAAAGTGGCGAGTTTAAGGTTATAGGTGTCCACCGTAATGCTGCTGGCAACCTGGAATATACCTATGAAGATGTGGCTGTATAGTAAGGAGTAGCTTATGGCAATTCAGGTAGACATAGCCGGCGATATGGTTAAGTCAACCTATGACCCGGATGCTGACGGCAAACTCGCCATTGCCCAGTTGGTAGACGCAGTCTGTAGCCAGACTGAGGCTGATGGGAAGATTACTATACGCCAGAGCATTGCTGAGTTAGCAGCAAGCATAAATGGTGCTACTCTTGATTCTGTCCCTGCAAGCTACTTTGATAACCTCTTTGACGTAGCTGAGGCAGCCTCTATCTTTGATAATGCCAACCTGGCTGCGGCCAAGGCAGCCTCTATCTTTGATAATGCCAACCTGGCTGCGGCCAAGGCAGCCTCTATCTTTGATAATGCCAACCTGACTGCGGCCAAGGCAGCCTCTATCTTTGATAATGCCAACCTGACTGCGGCTAAGGCTGAGGACATATGGCACCACGCTAATCTTACCCTTGCAAGACGAAACGCCATCGGGCCGAACCTAGCGAACCCAGATAAGCCCCTCCGATTCCTTGATGAATATACTTGGAAGACAGCCGCCTCCCCAAGCACCATGCCCTGTGGCATAGGTGGGGATTCAGCCAAGATTTGGCACAGCGACACAACTGCCGACCAGATATATGAGCTATCAACAACCGACTTCTCGGTGGTGAGACAGGCCGCCTCCCCAGGCACCTCCCCCGCTGGCATAGGTGGGGACTCAACCAAGATTTGGCACAGCGACCCGGCTGCTAAGCAGATATATGAGCTATCAACAACCGACTTCCAAGTGGTGAGACAGGCCGCCTCCCCAGGCACCGAACCCAAGGGCATAGGTGGGGACTCAGCCAAGATTTGGCACTGCGACTCGGCTACTTCCCTGGTATATGAGCTAGCAACAACCGACTTCCAAGTGGTGAGACAGGCTGCCTCCCCGAACTTTATGCCCATTGGCATAGGTGGGGACTCAACCAAGATTTGGCACAGCGACACAACTGCCGACCAGATATATCAGTTATCAATAGGATAAGGAGGTAACTAAATATGAGAGGACTACTAATAGAGTTTAATGTCTCAACCGGGAAAAGACCTCAGGGTATCGACCCAAACGATCCGAAGCTCCAGTGCTATGGCTGGCAGAATCTGGAGGTGAGGCCAGCGCTTGAGATAAGGGTCATCGAGGACGACAGGGATATAGGCCAGTATGAAGGAAGAGAGGCTGAGGGGCTTACCGTCCTTCACGACAACGCTGAAATAGACACCGCTATTGAGCAGCACATCCCGTCAAGGTTTACCGTTGAGGACGAGACTTTGATGAAGGTGGACCTGGAGCAGAGGCAAATAAAGCTAGCCGATGTCCCTGGGGAGAAAAGGAATGAGGTCCTTAAAAACCTTAAAGCTCAAAGAGTCAAGGGAATAAGGGAAGATAAGCCGCTAAAGATGGCTGATGTCTACAGAGGATAAAAAATTCAAGGTAGGGTATTATGGTTTACTCAGTCTTCAGGGGACAGAGGTAGATGCTACTATTTAAGCTAATTAGGCTAACAAGGAGAATAAGAACTTGGTTTAGTGGTAATAAGCCTTGGGAGGAGATGTTCAAACTATTTAGGCTAGATGACCACCTATCTCCAGAGCAGTTATATGAAAGGTTAATACCATACTGCTACCAGTATAATTATATGGGGGCTTGTTACCGCCATCAGATATTTCAGGTCAGGAAGCTGACTGATAGCAGGCACCAGATACACCTAAGGTTTTATAAAGATGGCTGGGTAACTGGGCACTATGAGCTTCAACCTGAAGCTGACCTATTAGGACATTTGTGGGCTGAAGATTTAAGAGAGCTTACCAAGGCTGAAATTAACGAAATTAAGGGAGCATTAGAATGAACTTTAGGTTTTGGACAAGGAGAATAATCGCTTTTATATTCGCCGGCTGTGGTGCTGGGGTTCTGAGTTACCTAGCCATACAAGGTAACAGGGAGGCTCTAGTAGCCCTTGTAGCCATCGTTTCATCGGTAACTTCCTTTTACTTTGGTTCTAAGTTCGGCAGTGAAAAGCCAGAAACATAAGGAGGTATAAATTGATACCAGGAATAGTGCTATTAGCCATCGGTGGGGTTGGTATTATCGTGGCTGTAGTTATGGAGCATAGGCAACACGAACCAAAGTGGAAACTGATGATGAAGATTATGCCTTCGGTCTTTGCTGTCGGGATAGCACTATTTATCGTGGCTATTAGGGGGTGACTACTTTCCCCAGCCTCTCTCCTTAATAATTTGTTGATAGGCTTTATTAACTTTAGCCATCTCCTTACTTGAGCCTCCTCTATCTGGGTGGGCCTTCATTGCTCTTGCCCGATAGGCAGCCCTGACTACCTCTTCCGGAGCATCAGGTCTAAGCCCTAAAATCTTATAGGCATCATCGGTTTTACCCTTCGTTTTCTTAAGATTTCTGGCTGCCTCAGCCGCCTCTCGGCTCAAATCCTGGAAGTATTTTCCACCAGTCTCTACACCAAGAAGCTTGGCAAGTGCCTCACTCAAAACATCACCCACACCCTTCCCAAGTTCAGAATCCAAGATTGTGCCTAGAATCTCGGCGGCTGTGCTCTTTTGTCTTTTTGCCATTACTCTACTCCTTCAAGAATCCCCAGACGGGGTAAGCCGATTACTCTAGCGTTTTCCACCTTGTCTATATCCCTTTACTGCTTTAATTATGTGATATGTGCTAAATACAGCCAAAAGGCCTCCAGCTATTCTATGCAACGGCTTTTTGACCTTAAAGCAGGCAACACAGGCAATGCTGTTAGCTACAGCCAGACCTGCTTGGGCCAATGGGCTATTTAAGCTAAATCGCATCTTTCCCTCTTTCCCTTAATATAATGAACGCTCATTAACATTGGTTTTCTCCTCGCTACTGGCTCGCTCCTCTTCCATGGTTTACTCAAACTCACTGGCTCGCTCCTACGACCTGGTTTACTCAACTTCATTGGCTCGCTCAGTAAATATGGTTTTCTCTTTTAGTTTGGCTCGCTCTGGCTCAGTGGGTTTCTCATGAATAATGGCTCGCTCACATTGCTTGGGTTACTCACCTGGCCTGGCTCGCTCCCTCACATTGGTTTGCTCGGATTTGATGGCTCGCTCATTTGCCTTGGTTTCCTTGTATAGCTTGGCTCGCTCCGAAATCGTGGGCTACTCTGCCACCATGGCTCGCTCAAACTTATTGGGTTTCTCGCTGCTTTTGGCTCGCTCTGCCTGTGTGGTTTACTCATCTTCCCTGGCTCGCTCTGCTTGTCTGGTTTGCTCCTTGGCCCTGGCTCGCTCAGGTGTTACGGGTTACTCCCTTTCCCAGGCTCGCTCCCTCTTGTGGGTTTCTCCTATGGTATGGCTCGGCTACATTGGCTCGCTCACACTTCATGGGTTTCTCTCAAGTAGTGGCTCGCTCCTACGATCTGGTTTACTCAACTTCATTGGCTCGCTCTATACCAGTGGTTTACTCTCGGTGAGTGGCTCGCTCTGTTACAATGGGTTTCTCGCTTTGGGTGGCTCGCTCATAACAGTTGGTTTACTCATCTCATATGGCTCATCTATCGACCATTTCCCACGGTGATATTACCCCAGTGTGCCCTTTCTTTTCAATGGCATAGGGCTGTGTTATGGGTAAGCCTTCGGCTTCCCGCCACACCAGCCACAAGCTAGATAGGAAGAGCTTAATCATCTTCCTTACTGCCATAGCATCCAGGTGGCCAACCCAGATAACTCCTGGAGGCTCTTGTCTTAGTTTCTTCTCTATTTGCTGGTTAGAACAGCAAGGCGTAATCTCCCTTTGAGTATTCCAGTTGGCACCGCAGTTTGAGCAGATCCACTTACCCCTGGGGGTGGGCAATATTTTATAGGCCTGATTCTCAAAGCGCTCACAATACTTGTCCTTTTCGTTGAGGTAGTAGGCATAGAATTTGCCCTTAGCTCGTTTCAGACTTGTTGCCAGCCTCCAGCACATGCTTCTTAGCTGGCTGTTGTAGGATAACTTCCCGCCACCCTTAACTCGCCTCGGGGCGATGCCATCCTCAACAGAAAAACCGGCGAACTTCCACAGGGCAGATATCGTCTTTGCCCTCTCAATATCAATAGGTGCTACTACCTTAGCAATATTCTCCCCACCAACACCTTTTACGCGGCTGAACCAGGGATATGCTGGGTGAGCCTTGATGAGGTCGGCGACTCTACCATCAACGTAATCCTCAAGGTCCTTGAGGCGCCGGTGTAGCTCATCAGTCTCCGGGTCCTGCTTGTTTTGTAGGGCAAGGTGGGTTTGGCGTACTTCCGAGGCTACCCTTAGCTTTTCAGTGGCCAGGGCAGCATCTACCATATGAGTTAGTGATTTTGTGCTTCGATTCATTTTTACGCTCCTTTGTTTTGGTTTTCTCTCAACGACTGGCTCGCTCTTGGATTCTGGGTTACTCTATTTACCTGGCTCGCTCTGAGTTCATGGGTTCCTGCTTTCCAATGGCTCGCTCTTGAAATCTGGGGTTCTCACGCTTGATGGCTCGCTCTGCCTGTATGGTTTACTCAGCTTCCCTGGCTCGCTCAGTGTCAATGGGTTTCTCTCCTAATTTGGCTCGCTCCTTTCCTTTGGTTTTCTCCTATGGTGTGGCTCGCTCCTGCTAGGCGTTAGCGGCAGCCGCTCAATTTCCCTCTACTTCAAAAGGGTAAGGTGCTCTAATTATTACATTGCCATCCTTATCGGTAATCTTTAACATCCCACCAGGGATTATTTCCTTCTTTACCCCAGCCTCTTCCTCTGCTTTCTTCTTAAAAGCAATTAGTTGCTCCCAGACACTCTTCAAAGCCAGCCGCTTTCTATCATCCAACTGCATGATTACCGCGAGCAGAGCGCCGGCCTCAATGCTACTTAATTTAATGGTGTAGTCTCTTCCGCTCACGGTAAGTCCTCCTCGGGGTAATATTCCTCATCATCACTCAAGGCGTGAATCTCTGTCCCGGTAGCTGTGCCGAAACACTTGATATGAAACCGAGCCTCCAGATTCCTATCGGTATCAAAGGCTCTTATTGGCACTTCGTCTTCACCTATTAGTTGCTCGCATAAAGAGCAGATGCAGCTCGGGTCCCCAGCATCGGGGGAAAGCTCAAACCATCTAATCTTATCCCGGTATTCCAGTAGAAAATGGAACGTCATTCTGGCAGCCTCCCATGAAATCGAAGCCACTTGTTTATATTCCGCCGTGGACCATGCCACATGATATCGGGAATTTTCATTACCCTCCTAGGCGGTTCTTTACCATCAGGCCCCTTATAGAGCATGGGATAGGCATCAACATTGTACGAATGTATAATCACCATCCTTTCCACATCTGTGTCATCATTGGCAAACCCATAAAGAACATAGACCTCTAACTTTCTGGACCTTATCCCATTTTCAAGCAAGAGTTCAATGCCTCTCCTGAAAGCCTTCTCATAGGCGATATCGTCAAAGGCAAACCGTAATTTCTTGGTCTTGACTCGTTTGAGATAGCCCGCAATTTCCTCGCTCACTAGCCTTATATCTAGTCCCTGGTAAAAATCCACCTCTAGGTCTTCACCTATCAGGTCTTCTATGGTCTGTCGCCAACTGTCCGCGGACAGTAGGTTGTTATCTAGCAATACTATCCTCCTGTGCCGGGGGTTCCAGAACTCATAGATTCTAGCGACTGGCTTAATATTTCCTTCTTTTTCGGGTACGGAGCACCAAGGGCATCTCCTGACGCAGCCCCTTGAGGTGAAGCCCAGACTGAAACCGGCATTGGGATAGAGGCTGTAGTCGGGCATAATATGCTCTACTTCCGGCGGCAGTTCTGCCTTTCAGTCAATGCCCGAGCCACCAACAAAAATACCCCGAAAAAGCCCATTCCTTCGC
>JABUBM010000132.1_pt1 | contig 16423 bp, 14 predicted proteins | sample 7240321 | NCBI WGS metagenome assembly JABUBM01 (sample SAMN07256344, study PRJNA390944) | subsurface metagenome | isolation source: Methane hydrate marine sediment | place: Pacific Ocean: Eastern North Pacific, ODP site 1244 | collected 2002
TCCCTGGTTTTAGTTTGAAGTCAATCCGCCCATACCACATCAAGGCCTTAAAATATCTCTTGAATTTCTCATTTCTGGTATAGTGACCCCTGGGAACGTATTGGCTATAGTCTTCGTATGCATAAGGAGTCATCATAAGATTTGGGTTCTCTACATAGATCAGGAGTTCCCTAAATTCTAGCCCTGCGTGACTTTCTATACTACTAATTTCTTTTTCTACTGTGTTCGCTAGACCAAAACCAACTTCATACTCAGGATTGAACTCTTTCCTGGCTACGGCAAAGAAGCCAATATTTAATCTAGCTGCTTCTTTCACTTCAGCATCCTTGGCTTCATTGTGCTGCTTGATAGATAAGTCAAGCATTCTGTCGGTAAGTTTAACCGCAATATCGTAGAGCTTCTCTATCTCAAGAATTCGCAATATGTAATCAAAAAATATATGAGAGGCATGAAGAACAGCGTCCGTAGTAACGAATATCGGCTGATTATACTCTTTGCATTCTGCATAGACATCATATATTTCATCCTTGTCCCCGGGCGTAACCACAAAACCGTTTTGCTTTAGAAGCTCTTTTGCCTCCTGGGAGAGGTAGATATTTCCCAACCCTTCCAGAGAGAACATTTCCTTTTCATCCATTGTCGTATCACCCGCCTCAATAACTGAAAAAAAGATAAATAGTAAAACGGCTATTGATAAAATAGTCTTCTTCATTTTTTCCCCCATCTATTATCTAGTCCTTCTATTTCTTTAGCTAAATCCTTTATCTTTTCATATCCGCTAAGCTGGCTGTAAGAGATGTAAAATCATTCTTTCAATGGCTAAATCTGGGTCTTCTCTTCCGGTCTTAATGGAAGCTTCTGTTTCTACCAGATATTGATAGCTAGTGATTAAATCAGAAAAATCGAGTTTTCTCACCGCTCTAGTGTAGTCGCTAGCTATTTTTGTATAAAAAGGCGCATAATAGCTCCTTGGACCGAAAATAATAGTACATGCCTCCTGAGAAGAGATTTTTTCCCCTTTTTCTTTGATTTTTAGTAATATCCGCATCTCCCGCGTTACGAGAGAGTGGATTCTTAAAGGCGCCTCTCCTCTTTCCAAAAGCTTTGCCAGAATAGACAAGGCTCCAGCAAGATTCCTTTCCCTTATGGCTTTAGTTAAATCAAATACTCCTCCCCCTGCGCCTTCTCCTAATACCTCTTCTACGTCCTCCTTTTCTATTACTTTCCTGGGGTGTATATAGAGAAGGAGTTTTTCCATAGTATTGTCCAAGTCTCGCCTGTTACTCCCGACTCTTTCTTTAATACAAAATAGAGCCGGAGGGCTGATTCTCTTTTTCTCTTCTTCTACTCTTTTCTTAACCCAATCAACAACCTCCCCATCATACAGGGAGTAGAAGGAGACAATTGTGCCCTTTTTCAAAAAGTCTTTGTAAAGCTTTTTCCGTTTGTCTATTTTTCCTCCTATAGCGACAAGACAGGTAGTCTTCACTGGATTATCTAAATATTCAGCGACAATCTTTTGATTTTTTTCTGATAATTTATCCACTTCTTCCACTACTACCATTCGCCATTTCCCCTTAAGAGGAAGGGTACTCAATGATTCTACAATTTGACCTACCGAACTGCTCTCTGCAGAAAATCTTTCATAGTTAAAATCTTCATAATCTGGCAGAATAATCTTCTTCTTAAGTCTTTCTAGAGCTTCCTTTTTCAAATAATCCTCTTCTCCCTCAAAAAGATAAGCTGAGACAATTCTGCCCCGTTCAAGTGCGGTGATAAACTCTCTATATTTCATCTTCGGCTTCCTTTCCTAAATCAGAAGGTTTTCTTCTTTGCCTTTTCATAAACTTCCTTGAACTCTCGAGCCCTTTGTCTCTCTTGCTGAGGCAAATCTTGTTAACGGAACCTATTATTCTTTAATTGCCTGAAATCCTTTTCTTTCCATCTTACCCCAGCCTTTCTTACCTAAAATGTGGTCAAGGAACCCTCTGAATCTCCACCAAGTATTAAGCTGGCGGTAGCCAAAGTTCTCTAGAACAGCATAGAAAAAAAGAATAACCAGGTGAAGAATCTTGGGGTAGCGCCTGAAGGAAAGCTCTTCCAAGACTAATGAGCCCATAGAAAGAACTATGCCCAGCACAATAGCCGCCGCCAAGAAAAAGAGTCTCCTCCAGATGCTCCTTCTGTCCTGATTTTGCCAGACCACTGGCAGAAGCGAATGACATTAGATAATCTTTGTCTTTCAGTCCCTTCTGCAGAGCTGGTACCGCTTCTTTGTCTCGCAGCAATCCCAGGAAGAAAGCAGCATAGACCCTGTGCCATCTCTTTCTTGAACCCAGCCTCTTCAGATTGTAGTCAAACAATCCCATTTCTTTCAGCAAATGAGTTAGATTTTGAAAATCCTCCCCTTTCAGCGTCTCCAGATATTTTTCCGTAAATTCTGAAAACAGGCTAAAGTCTTTAATTCTAACTTCTTTAGCGATCTTTTTGCTGCTCACCTCTCCGGAAAGATACTCTAAAATCAAGTTCTGCCATATTTCGAATTGTCTTTTCTTTGACTTCTGGCGGAATCCAAAGGTTATTTTCAAGAAGATGACATATAACAGCAAGGCAAAAGTTGTCAGGAGAAGTATAATGATAATGACGGTCGGAATATAGAGAAGCTCAGAAGTCAAGAAATAGGCCAGCGCCAATTGACCTCCTGAGGTAGGAGTATTCCCTCTGATAGTATGAGGCATTTATATTCGTTCCCCATTTTGGATTAAAACAGTGTTTCAAATAACAGAATAACAGGCCGCTTCCTGGAATTCTATATATCATTGCTTTTTTTGTTTACCCCGTTAGAAAAAAGTTTCTATCTGCGCCTCGGCTGGATACTCTTTTCCTAATGAGGTTTACCCAGTATTCTTTTGACCCGGGCTAAAAGCTCGGCTGGATGGAAGGGTTTGGTGATATAATCCTCTGCTCCCAGATCGATTCCCTTTACCACATCTTTTTCCTGGGCTCTGGCAGTAAGCATAATCACGGGGATATCTCCTAGATTTTCATCTTCTTTTAGTCGTCTTAGGACTTCATATCCGTCCATTACCGGCATCATAATGTCTAAAAGGATTAAATCCGGCTTATCCGCCTTTATTGCCTTAAGAGCTTCTTCACCGTTCTCCCTCCAGGTTACATCATAGCCTTCTTTTTTTAGCTTGAACTCAATCAATCTGGCTATTTGAGGCTCGTCTTCGGCCAGGACTATCTTTCTTGTCATTGCCCTGCCCCTTCATCTTCTTTGAATAGAGGAAGGATAACCTCAAACTTTGATCCTGTCCCCAGCTTACTCTCTGCCTTTATATCACCATTATGCCTTTCTATGGTGGCTTTGGCGATGGAAAGCCCCAGGCCGGTCCCGATTGTCTTTCTCACATAACTATCCTCGGCTCGAAAGAATCTGTTAAAGACTACTTTCATGTCCTCCGGGCTCATACCCAATCCGGTATCTTCTACGGCTACTGAGGCAAATTCCCCCTTAATCTCAGCGGTTATCTTCACTCTGCCTTCCTCAGTATATTTTATGGCATTGGAAAGAAGATTGCCAAAGACCTGAGACAGGCGGTCAAAATCTCCTAATACATTTATGGGAGATATTTTAACATTCTTTTCCAACTTAAGACTCTTATCTTCGGCGATTACCTTGAATGTATTGACGCAACTATCCACAATTTGGCTCAGGTCTATCCTCTCCCGCTTCATGGTCATTCTTCCGGATTCTATCTTCTCTACATCCAGAACATCGTTTATGAGGGCCTCGAGCCTTCGGGTATTCTGGGAGATTATCTCTAAGAACTCCTTTTGCTCCCTGCCAATTTTTCCTACGTCTCCATCCAACATGAGTTCGGCATAACCGTGAATGGAGGTGAGGGGGGTTCTGAGCTCATGAGAGGCAAGAGCGACAAAATCGCTTTTCATCTGTTCAATTTTCTTACGCTCGGTGATATCGATTACCGAAGCCATCATACACATAGCCTTTCCGGCTTCGTTTTCCACTATACTTGCCAGAAGCTGAACATCAAAAACAGAGTCATCTTTTCTTCTGGCCACCAACTCACCCATCCAGCTTCTGTTGCTTCGCACTGCCTCTATTACGTCCAGTGCCATATCTTGTGTATTCCACAGTTCTGTAACCGATTTTCCCAGGACTTCTTTTTCATCACTATATCCCCACATGTGGAGAAAGGAACGATTCACATAATTCAGATTTCCCTCCAGGTCAGCCAGGATAATGGCATTCACAGATGATGCTATTGCCTCCCCCTTGATCCTGAGGTCTATTTCCATTCTCTTGTGCTCAATAATCCTACCCAGCCTCTCGGCAATGGCATTAACTAGACTCCTCTCTTCCTTAAGGAAAGGCCCTTCATCGCTTTCTGGTCTTTCTTCCAGGTAGATTACCTGCAGAAGACCAGTTCTCTTTCCGCCCACCATAATATCGGAAGCTAGTTTCCAGGGAGTCTCTTTGAAGTTCCTGGTCTTAAATGTCTGACCTTCCAGAATGATTCGGCTGGCGGCAACCTCCGGGTACTGCCAGGAAAGGGGAATGAGATTGACTGTGCCTTCAATTATCTCCTCTAGCGAGATGTTCTCTTTTTCAATCAGACGAGAGACACCATATAGGCAATTCAGCTCCTTTACCCGCTCGCCAAGACCATGCCTTTCCTTTTCCAGTGCTTTCTCCATTTTCTTGCGTTCACTGACGTCTCGCGTGCTGACCGTAATGCCAACGATCTTACCGGACTGCCTTACCGGCCCAACACGTGCATCAAAATGGAGCGTCTCACCTTCACTGGTCTGATATTCAGTTTCATATTGATCGGGATTGCCGGTTTTCAGCACACGTTCATGGCATTCCTTCACCCTGGACTTGTATTTGTCCGGAATATAGTCGTAGACGCAGGTGCCGATTACCTCTTTTCTCCTCAGACCCCCTATTGTACGGTTGATGAATAGAATACTATTATCTGCACCCACCAGCATGATAATGTCAGGAGAATTCTCGGTAATTGACCGCCACTTGGCCTCAGATTCTTGTAGTGCTTTCTCCATTTTCTTTCGCTCAGTTAGGTATCCGAGGAAGAGTCTGTCTACTATTGTAGCAACCATGATAGCTGCCAGTGTGGCAATGATAGTAAATACCAAAGTAAGCCTGATGTTGGTGTTGCTTTGACTAGCAACTCTCGCCTCGGCGGCGAGGAGTTCTTCCCGATGTTCTCCCATAAGCTCGTCCAATAGCCCTTTCAGGGACCAGAATATTGGCTCGAAATCTGTCTCCATTTTCTCATGCAGCTCGCGGTATTCTGCTCCCTCGTCTTTGAGGCTGACAATCTCAGCGCTGGACAGGATTAACCCCTCTGATAGATTGGCCAGTTCCTCGGCATCCTTCCTTGCTTTTGAACCGACAACACCTTGGTGGGTTAGATGACGTGCCGCGAACTGCCTAACTGACTGATATAGTTTCTCCAACTGTTCCCTGGACACTTCCCTCTCATCCGGAGAATCGCCCAGTACGATATGGGCTAGAGTCACTTCTCTAGTCTCGTTGAGCTGATTGTTCATTTGGCCCATTTCAATAATGGTTGGAAAAACCTGGTCCTGTATATGGATAGAAATATCTCGCAGTTTCATGCTGCTTAAGACCCAATAAACACCAACCGTCCACAGGAAGACAATTATCAACAGGAATCCGAGGCGCAGTTTATTCCTCATGCCATGATCTCCCTCTGTTTGGGTCAGCTCGAGACGCTTTCATACTATAAAAACTGCACAAAAAGTCAATTTTCGATTACGGTGAAAGGTAAAGGCTATTGAAAAAGGTATGGAAAAACGGCGAAGAAGCTCAACCAAGCAGCCGCGAGGTATAATTGACAAATGAAGGAAATTCTATAGGCTGATACTATTACTGTGTCACTGACGGGAAAGAAGAGATGCAAGAGATGGAAGGCTATTCTTTGCGTCTCACAACCTATGGTGATGGACTGGGGAAGCCGTCATAGCTAAGTACGCTGTGAACCCTGTCTTCTTGGGTAGAGAACAAGGTATCACTGTCTTGGTTGAATAGAAAGGGGACTTATGGAGCTAGATTTTATTCTCTCTGAAGAAAAGAAAGGTCCGGCCGGAAAGACTGGATTAATCTATGACCTAGCAATAATCGGCGGCGGACCGGCAGGGATGACTGCCGCTGTTTATGCTGCTCGCAAGAAAATAAATACTCTACTTGTCAGCAAGGACCTGGGTGGGCAGGTTCTCTCGACTACCGAGGTAGAGAATTATATGGGTTATCAGTATATCGAAGGCAGGCAGTTGATGGATAAATTCAAAGAGCAGGTGAGGCACTTCCCCATAGACCAGGAAATTGGAGAAGAAATAGAGAAATTAGATAAAGAAGAAAAGATTTTTTCCCTTCTGACTCGAACTGGAAAGAAATTCAGGGCTAAGACAGTAATTATCGCCTCTGGCAAAAGGTCTCGCTCTCTCAATGTCCCAGGAGAAAAGAGACTGATAGGACGGGGAGTAAGTTACTGCAGTATCTGTGATGCTCCTTTTTTTGAAGGAAAGGAGGTAGCGGTAATTGGAGGAGGAAACTCTGCCTTTGAGGCAGCATTAGACCTGGTCAAAATTGCTTCCAGGATTTACCTGATAGATATCGCCTCTAGCTGGAGAGCAGATCCTATCCTGGTTGAGCAAATGGAAAAGGAAAAAGAGAAAGTGACTTTTTTTCCCACACATGAGATAAAGGAGATCGAAGGCAAGGATAAGTTAGAAGGAATAACCATAGAGAGCTTAAATAAGAAAGAAACTAAGCACCTGTCTGTACAGGGAGTTTTTATCGAGATTGGGCTCGTTCCCAATTCAGAATTTGCCAGGTCCCTGGTCAAACTTAATCAAATAGGGGAAATCATAGTAGACTGCAGCAATCAGACCAATATCCCCGGCTTATTGGCCGCTGGAGATGTAAGCAGTGTGCCTGAAAAACAGATTATCATCGCTGCCGGTGAAGGAGCCAAAGCAACTCTCATTGCCCATCAATACTTAATGAGGTTGGAATAATGCGTGAAGGGAGGTAAATATGGCTCTACTCAAGGATGAGGTGCAAAATGAGGTAAAAGAGAGGTTCAAGAAATTGAGCGGCCCGGTTAGATTAGTGAATTTTACCCAGAAGCTGGAGTGCCACCATTGCGAGGACACCCGCAGACTTATTGAGGAGATAGCTTCTTTTTCTCCAGAGATTAGCGCCAAAGTATATGATTTCGCAATCGATAAGGAAAAAGTGCAACAGTATAAAATCGATAAAATCCCGGCTATTGTTGTAGAAGCAGAGAAAGACTATGGAATCAGATTTTTCGGTATCCCGGGAGGATATGAATTCAACTCCCTTATTTCCAGTATTATGGACGTCTCCCGAGGGACTGCTGATATATCTCCAGAGTCAAAGGATAAGATAGCTGAGATCAATAAACCCATACATATCCAGGTCTTCGTCACTCTCACCTGTCCCTATTGTCCCGCGGCGGTACAGATGGCTCACAAACTTGCCCTGGAAAGTGAATACATCACATCAGATATGGTAGAGTCGGCTGAGTTCCCCCATTTGGCCAATAAATATCAGGTAATGGGAGTTCCTAAGGTGATAATAAACGAAAAATTTGGCTTTGAAGGAGCTCTTCCCGAATCTTCTTTCATAGATGAGGTTATGAAAGCTTACAAGTCAACCAGCAAGGTCGAGGATGAGGGTTGAAACTCTGCACAGAGAGGTAAGTTTCGCATTCAATGAGTAGATGTGCTAAAGATTGGATTGAAGGTTACCTATCATAGCGTCGTTTTCCTGCAGGGAAACGAGAACGAAAGATTCTCATGACTCTTTCTTTAAACCTATCATCTGAAAGAATAATCTGGGTAGCCTTTGCCAGTATGCCAATCTCCTCAAGAGCTTCCGGCAAACTGCAAGTATGCTCCAGCCTCTTTTGGCTGCGCAGCCTTGCTTGATAGCACAAATAAACATACATGTCCCCTATGGTAGCTTTGGGAAAATACTGCCTGAGCTTGAGTTTCTTTATTTTCTCCGTTACCGGGCGGTAGAATGAGCTAAACCAATCTCGAGCTGCTTGTTTAATAGATATCTTCTCCTTAGTTCTCACCTCAATTCGATTCTTATGGTTTCTTATTTGAAACAGCAACTTATCATAATCTCCTTGGCGCAGAAGATTGATCCCTCCCAGTCCAGTCTCATCCTCGAATTCGATTCTTTTTTGAATAGTAAGCCTTCTTGAGTCATCACCTAGAGGAAGATATTCGATGATATGAGCGTCAATGAACTTCTGCCCCTGCCCTTTTGCAGCAATTGTGCGATGATGACCGTCCAACACATAGTATTCATCATCCATCTTATAAAGCTCCACTGCAGGAAGAGGCTTACCTTCTTGCATGGCTTCTTCTATACTTTTCACTCTAGATCGAATGTGAGGCTTTTTATCTACACCTTTGAGGGAGAAATTCCTGCTGAAATCTAAAGGTCTACCTACGCTCCCCACGATGTTATCCACCTCAACAGTCTGTATACCCCTATCAATTGAATCAAGATACTTTCGGCCTCGAGATTCCGCATAAAAGGATTTTAGTGAATCCTGCCTTAACTTAAAGACAATATTCCACCATCCTTCTTTTTTAGTTATTTTCTTTCTCACCCTAGGCCGGATCTCAAGAACATGCTTTCCCTGAACATTCACCACCTTGGTCTCTTGAACCTGAGTTATCTTTTCTTCACTGTAGCCATAACTTTTGTGAACATGGCCATGAATCAGGTAGCGGGGCTTATATTTTTCAATTAGTTTGAGAAAAGAGCGAAATCCTGTATGACATACGTCTTTCCCATCATGAACACCCTTGGGAGGAGCGTGAGTGAGAACAATATCTACTCCCTTTTTTCTCCAAATCTGGAATCTTACCTTCCATACCTTCCAGCCCATCTGCCAATCAGTTTGTTCAACTCCCCTTCCGCCATACCACATAGAACCTTCCAGTCCCAATATTCTAATACCTTCATAATTGACCACTTTCCCGTCTATATCCATACAGCCCAAAGGTGGCTCCACATCATAGACTATGTCATGGTTACCTCTCACATAATAACAGCGTTTATTCAGCATATCCACTAAAAAGGAGAGATACTCCGGTCTTAAGTCCCCGGCTGAAAGAATCAAATCAACATCAGAGTATCTTTTTTTGTCGAAGTACTCGTACAAGGTGGGTTCAATCTTGTCAGAAACAGCCAGTATCTTAATTTTCTCATCTCCTTTTTTGGAAACAACTCGGATTGATTAGAAATGTCGGGGTGACTTCGCTAAAGCAAAACAGCTCAGACTCACAATTATGGGGAGGAATTGTCTATTAACTCAGAGCAATCTTATCCAGATATTCTGGAACCGAAACATTCCAATGATGATTCTTTCGAACTACTCCGGCAAATAATTCGGTTACCTTTTGCTCACCATGGACAACAAATAAATCCTTTGGCGCAGATCGAAAACCAGAAAGCCATCTCAATAGCTCACTCTGGTCAGCATGAGCTGAGAAGCCATCAATTCGCCTAATGCTAGCTTTAACCGGACGCATCCGACCGAGAATCCTCACCTTTTCTGCACCCTCGACTATCTCACGTCCCAGTGTTCCTCGTGCCTGATAGCCTATAAAAAGAATAGTGCTTTCCGGACGAGAAATGTTACTGGCAAGATGGTACTTTATTCTTCCTCCGGTACACATTCCAGATCCAGCAACGATAATACAGGAAGCCTTGATGCGATTTATGGCTTTGGACTCGGAAACTCTTCGCGTTGGAACAAGTGATGGAAAATATAGAGGAGACTCATTGTTATCTATGAGCTTAAGCATCTCCTGATCAAAATATTCCCGGTGATGCTTAAATACCTCGGTAACGTTGATTGCCATAGGACTGTCGAGGAATGTTAGCAGATGGGGAATGCGATCCTCATATAGAAGTTCACTCAGGTGATACATAAGTTCCTGGGTTCTTTCTATGGCAAAACTGGGGATGATCACATTGCCCCCTTTTTCCACCGTGCAGTTAATAATCTCACAGAGCTTACCTTTGACATCAGAAGAACCTTCATGCCGTCTATCGCCATAGGTTGATTCCCCCAGAATATAATCTGCCTCTTCAATCAGACTGGGGTCACGAATTATTGGTTTATTCCAGCGTCCCACATCACCAGAGAACAGGATTGTCCTCTGCTTTTGATTGGATATAACTTTCACTTTGACCATTGAAGAGCCAAGAATGTGTCCAGCGTCGTGAAAAGTCACACTAATTGTATTGTTTATGGTAACTAGCTCTTCATAGCCCACCGATTGAAACAGAGAAAAGACTTTTTCCGCATCCCTTCTACCATAAAGGGCCTGCTCCGGATAACGACCTTTCCTTCTCTCCCGCTTATGTCTTTTCTTCTTAAAGCGAGCATCCTCTTCTTGAATGCGTGCAGAATCCGAAAGAACGATTTTGACTATCTCTTCAGTAGGCCGAGTACATATTATTTTTCCAGTGAACCCTTCTCTAGTGAGCTTGGGCAGAAGTCCGCAATGGTCAAGATGAGCGTGAGTCAAAAGAACAGCATCTATTCCCTTGGGATCAACGGGAAAGGGATGCCAATTTCGGGACCTGAACTCTCTTTCTTGATAAAGACCACAATCTACCAATATCTTACTGCTATCAACCTCGAGCAAATAACTTGAACCAGTCACATTTTGAGCCGCTCCCAAGAACTGTAGCTGAATACTCATTATTTATAGACTCCGTTTTTAGTCAAATGCTATCTTATCCAGTCGACTCTGTCAATTTAATTATGTGAGAGCTCCGAAAAATGCAATTTGAAAGCAAAATTACCCCTAATGTCATTAGGAAGGATGAAGTCCTGAAGCAGTCTTAAGACCATACTGAGAGCAGATTTGGCAATTCTAAAAAGAGATTGCGCAGTTTATCCCGAGCGATGTAATCGAGATTGCTTCACTCCGTTCGCAATGACAAGCCTGCCTATGCGTATCCGCAAGCAGATAGGCGAGGGACCTTACTCGCAATGATAAAATTGAAGTCTTTCAGAACTGTCTCATCCGGGTGTATTATCAATAGGAAAGGAATAGATAAATGTTTCAGATACGTTTCTCATCCTCGTATTCACAAGCATCAGCACAGAGCCTCCAATAAAGGTATGACCTGGGAAGGATTCAGTTTTTGTCTCAGTAAGGCACCTTTCTTGAGGCCAGCCAGTTGGTCCGCGAAAGTTGGTTTTTGCTTTCGGTAAAAAATACCAATGGGTATTTTATCTCCCCACTCCTCAGTTTTTTTGAAAGCAGTCAGTCTGTCAGTGGGGTCATATTCTTCAGCTAGTTCATAGATTCTCTCTTTGTACCAGCGGTAGGTATTCTTTTTATTAAAGGTTACACAGGGCTGCAGAATATCGATGAGAGAAAATCCTTTATGTTGGACGGCTTCCTTTATGAGCCAGGAGAGATGATCCCTATCACCAGACCAACCTCTACTTACAAAACTAGCATCCAGGGAAATAGCCACAGAAAGAGCGTTAAAAGAAGATGAGACCACTCCTTCCGGTTGAACCTTGCTGATAAACCCGGAATCACTGGTGGGGGAAGCTTGTCCCTTGGTTAGCCCATAAACCTTATTATTATGAACCAGCAAAGTCATGTCTATGTTCCGACGAATGGTATGAAGAAAATGATTGCCTCCTTCTCCGTAATTGTCACCATCTCCTCCTAGGCCGATGACCACTAACTCCTGGTTAGCTATCTTGGCCCCGCTGGCCACCGGAAGAATTCTTCCATGAAGACCGTTGAAGGTATTGCATTTCATATAGTGAGGTAGTTTAGAAGCCTGACCGATTCCCGAGACGATTAATACTTGATGAGGCTCTAGCTTAAGGTCTACCAGAGCTTTCTTTAGCGCTTGAAGAATGCCGAAATTGCCACAGCCTGGACACCAAGCAGTAGCCTGACCCCGGTAATCATCTATAGTAACCATAGCCTACTCCTTCTTTTTCTTTAATTCCCTAATGATGTACTGAGGGCTAAAAGCACGTCCGTCGAACCTAAGGATCTTTCCCGTTACCTGCTTGCCGGTCTCGGCTTGAATGATATGAGCCAGTTGTCCGGTAGCATTATTCTCTACGCAGAAACTCTCTTTTACCTTACTAAGGGTAGAAGTTACGAACTGAGTAGGAAAAGGCCATATCTCCTGGAAATGCATCAAACTAATATCCATCCCCTGCTTGATCAAAACATCCAACGCTTCTCTCAAAGCTCCATAGGTTGACCCCCATCCAATAAGGATTAACTCAGCATCCTCACGGGGATAAACTCTCGGAGGCTCAATCTCGCTGACCAGACCTTCCCTCTTTCTAAGACGCTTTTGAACCATCTTATTTGCCAACTCCAGATCCTCAGTCAGATGGCCTTCTTCATCGTGTTCGTCACTATCGGTAATTACAATTCTGCCTTTTTGGGAAGGAATAGCCCGAGGGGAAATGCCGGATTGAGTAAATCGGTGACGCCTGTAATCTTTAATTTTGGCCAATTCCGTATCAGAAATGATTCCTCTGTCAATCTTTACTTTGCCAAGATCGAATTTCTTACAGGTAAAATAGGAGTCAGCCAGATGCTGATCACTCATAATGATTACCGGCACCTGATACTTTTCCGCCACATTGAAGGCTTTAACTACTGACCAAAAGGCATCCTCTGCAGTAGCCGGAGCGAAAATAGCCCGGGGAAACTCGCCTTGAGAAGCATGCAGTACAAACTCCAGATCGGCCTGGGCGGTTCGGGTAGGAAGTCCGGTACTAGGGCCCGGACGTTGAGCTTCCACAATAACCAGGGGAGTCTCAGTCATACCGGCTAGACCTAGGGCCTCCACCATAAGGGAGAATCCTCCTCCCGAGGTAGCCACCATAGCCCTCGCCCCGGCAAAGGAGGCTCCGATGGCCATATTAATGGCGGCAATCTCGTCCTCAGCCTGTTCAGCAACCAAGCCATACTGCTTGGCCTTTCCGGCCAGGTAGGTTATGATTCCGGTGGAAGGGGTCATAGGATAGGCAGACATAAATTTGCAGCCAGCAGCCATGGCTCCCAGGCTGAGAGATTCATTACCGCTGATAAGCATCTTTTTATCGCTTCTGCCCGATTTAAGCGGAGAAAGACAAATATCCTTATAATTTTTCTGCATAAAATCGTATCCTGCTTGGGCCGCTTTAATATTACTCTGGACAATTTCCTCTCCCCGCTTATCAAATACTTCCTTCACCACCCCGGCTAAAATATCAAATTCATAGCTAAGAACTCCCAGGGCAGCCCCCACCGCTACGGAGTTACTGAATAGCTTATTTCCTCCTTCTTCCCGGGCCAAACGCTCTAAAGGAACGCTCAGCAGATGAGACGGCTGACCTGAAATATGGATATGCTCGCCATCAAAAATGATTATCCCCTTTTCTTTTATTTCTAGGTGGTGCAACTCGACCGTAGCTTTATCTAAAGCAATTAAGATATCTACCTCTTCGGACAAGGCATATACGGGCTCCTCTTTGACTCTTATCTGGAAAAAGTTATGTCCTCCCCTGATGCGTGACATATAGTCTTGATTGGCAAATAGGTAAAATCCACCTCTAGCGAAGGTTTTACACAGAACATAGCCGATGGTCTGCATGCCCTGTCCTGCCTCTCCCCCGATTTTTAGAGTAAGGTCGACTGACATATTCTCTCTCCCTCAGTAAATACCCCTCTTTTCAGGTGTACAGAGTATTCTTAGACTTCCATATCTGGGTTATAGACTCAAACTCTGCCTGCTTCAATCTATGCTTATGCTATTAAAATCAGCGTGGGTCCGCTTACTTACGAAAAGACTCTTTGGCTTCTTTGGTGAGATTATGTTTAGATGAACTTCTCAAACCTCTCTCTTCTGGCTTTACATATAGGGCAAACCTCTGGGGCAGTTTCTCTAGCACAAAGATAGCCGCATACCCGGCATCTCCATACCGGAAGAGGAAGTTCAGGAAGAGTTTTCGATGAGGATTTTCCCTTTGGGCGCTCTGGGGCTCCACCGCGACGTTCGGGAATGGAATCGGTAGTCTTTTCACCCCTCACAACCTTCTCTGATACATAGAGTGCACAGTAGCACTGATCGTATTCAGTCAGATCCGGGTCCCTATAGTCGCAAGGACAAACAATATCAAGGTCTTCTTCCCTAGCTCCTGATGCCAGCCTACAAGGACAAGCCCAATACCCGTATCTTTGCTCATTAGTGAGAAGGCCTCTTATGAGCTCTTTTGTGAACTCAATATCCGGGTTAAGATGGTACCCGGAAGCTTCCGCCTCGTCATCTAACCTCTGATAAAGCTTTAGAACGTCTTCCTTGGCTACCCTCATCTTCCTCATATCCCTATTGCCTTCTTGATCTTTTGCTCGTTGTATCCTACTACAGACACCTCATCGTTAATGACCACAGTAGGAAAAGAGCAACGGGGGTTCCATCGCCGAACTTCATCTACGATTGATCGTTTCTCGTCAGATTGGAGAAGATCAACATACACGTAGGAGTACTCGGCTCCAAGATTATCCAGAAATTTCTTAGTTCTCCCACACCAGCCGCAGGTACTCAAAGCATAGAGAGTAATCTTTCCTTGATTCTGTCCCGGTACGTGTTGCATCATAAACTCCTCTACCTCAAAAATCGACCCACTCACCACCCCTAATCCTCCTGGAGCATCCCCACCACAGGAAATTCTTCCAGCAGTTCCGAATTGTGCGGAGCCTCTTCAAGCGCGTCGGTTAAATCTTGCCCGGCGGTGTGAGAAGCTTGTTAATCACTAGTCCTCTCCTTTTTTCCATAGCCCATGCAGAGTGCAGTATTCACGGGCTGTAATCTTCTCAGCTTTGATCTCGAAGGTTGCTTCTGGACTGTCCCCCGGTTTTAGAAACTCACGGTAGGCTTTCCCGTCAGATGCCACCTCTACCCATTCGATGTAATGGTTATCCTCCATGGGATGAGGGATGCTTCCCACCTTGACCGTCACCTTGCCTGGAGTCTTCTCTATTACCGGAAGATGTTTTTCCTGACCAACGTCTTCTCTCTTTCCTTGCATGAGCTGCATAGCCTCACCGCAACAGACCAGTTCTCCTGCGCCTGTATGGAGAACCTCAACAATATTCCCGCAGACATTACACTTGTAGATTTGTTTTAGTTCGGTCATATTCGCCTCCTAATAGTTATTCAACAACCTAGTTGATTTTTTTTCACTCGAATGCCGCTCTTTTCATAACATAATCACTGAATCAACAAACAACTCATACTCTTCGTCTTCGTCAAGGTCATGAATCAGAACCCTCTCAACCTCGTCAGTTCCTCTAATCTCCAGGACCTCAGACTGGTACAAGAATTTAACATCTGATTGTTTTGCTTTGGCTCTTAGGGTCACGCTGGCATCGATGTCTTTTGAAGACGCCACAAATATTACTCTGCCTGTCTGTTTGGTTAGCTCCAGCGCTATCTCTAAGGATTTTTCTCCTCTATCCAATACTAGCACCCTTTTGTCCTTAAGAACCAATAAGTCATCGATCTTGTGGAATACTCCCTTATTGAGGAATTTCCTTTCTCCGATGATCGCTCTCTTTTGGCATCTAACTTTCTTAACAGATTGAGATTTCCGCTTCTCCTTATTCAGGTAGCTATTGATTGCATCATGCAGTGCATCAGCGGCAAGATTCGAACAATGCATTTTTACGGGCGGCAAACCGTCCAGCTCATTAGCGACATCCTGGCGGGTAATCCTGGAAGCTTCAACGAGAGACTTTCCTTTGGCCAGCTCGGTAACCATACTGGCGGTGGCAACGGCTGACCCACAGCCGAATGTCTTGAATTTTATGTCTTCTATTCTTTCATCCCTCACTTTGATGTAGATTTCCATGAGGTCACCACAAACAGGGTTTCCAACCCGTCCTTTGGCAACATCCGCGCCTTTCAATGTTCCCGTATTTCGGGGATGTCTGAAGTGATCCAATACTTTATCCGAATAATGAGTGGACTTCACGCTGGCTCCTCCTAGCTAGTAGAGGGGTGACATCTCCCTCAACCTTTTAACAACTCCCGGCAATACCTGGAGAAGTCTGTCAACATCCTCTTCTTTATTGAATCTTCCCAGGGTGAATTCTAAAGATCCGTGGGCTTCTTCATGCAAAAGACCCAGGCTAATTAGAGTATGGGATGGCTCCAAAGTCATTGAAGAACAAGCCGACCCGGTTGAAACGGAGATTCCTTTATCCTTGAGCGACAAAAGCAGTGACTCACCCTCAATACCTTCAAATCTAA
>JABUBM010000133.1_pt1 | contig 16387 bp, 15 predicted proteins | sample 7240321 | NCBI WGS metagenome assembly JABUBM01 (sample SAMN07256344, study PRJNA390944) | subsurface metagenome | isolation source: Methane hydrate marine sediment | place: Pacific Ocean: Eastern North Pacific, ODP site 1244 | collected 2002
GGCAGGGGGTGGTCATCTACGGCTCATTGGGACCAAGAAAGATACTGAGCCGGGATGGGAGGACGACTGGTTTGGAGACTCAGGTTTGCACCTCTGTCTATGAAGATGATGGCAGGTTTGCGCCAAAGTTCTCGGAAGAAGCAGGACCTACTATAGAGGCAGATACGGTGATAATCGCTATTGGTCAGAGGCCAGACCTTACAGGCTTTGAGGACGTGGAGCAAACCCCACGGCGAACCATTAAGGCGGATGAGATTACACTGGAGACAAACCTTCCCGGTGTTTTCTCTGGGGGTGATATTGTTAGGGGTCCAGCATCTGTTATTGAGGCGGTGGCCCATGGGAATGAAGCCGCCGAATCCATAGACAGATTCTTAAACGGAGTCGACCTTAAAGAGGGGAGGGTGAGAGAAGTTCAGGTTGCACCTCTTCCTGAGAGAAAGATAGAGGAGAAAGGAAGAGTTGAGGTACCAAAAAGAGCACCCCAGGAGCGTGTGAAAGACTTCGATGAAATAGAACTTGGTCTCAGCCAGGAGGCTGCCGTAGAGGAAGCAAATAGGTGTCTAAACTGCGCTGTTTGCTCAGAGTGCCTGCAGTGTGTAGCGGCATGTAAAGCAGATGCCATAGATCACCAACAGAAGGAAGAGATAATCGAGCTCAATGTGGGTTCCGTGATATTAGCTCCTGGGTTTGATGAATTTGACGCCCAATTGAAGCCTGAATATGGTTATGAGAGATTTCCTAATGTAATTACTAGCACTCAGTTTGAGCGAATACTCTCTGCCTCTGGGCCATTCCAGGGTCACATTCAAAGACCTTCGGATGGGAAAGAGCCCAAATCGATAGCCTTTATTCAATGTGTCGGCTCCCGAGATTTTTCCTGCGACAGGCCTTATTGTTCCTCAGTTTGCTGCACCTATGCAATTAAGGAGGCGATAATAGCTAAAGAGCACGCCAAGGGTGTAGAGTGTACCATCTTCTATATGGATATGCGTACTTATGGGAAGGATTTTGATAAATACCTACAGCGGGCTAAAGCAGAGTACGGGGTAAGATTCATCCGTTGTCGGATCTCGGAAGTGGAACAGGACGTGGAGACTGACAAGTTAGTGATAAAGTACGAATCTGAAGATGGTGGGTTATTTACCGAAGAATTCGAACTGGTGGTCCTCTCCGTAGGTTTGGGTCCTCCTAAGCAGGCAGCCGAGCTGGCAGATAAGCTGGGGATTGAACTCAATGAGTTTCATTTTGCCAAGACAGAGCCATTCAAGCCAGTGGAGACCTCTAGAGCTGGTATATTCGTCTGCGGAGCGTTTAGTGGGCCTAAAGATATTCCAGAGACAGTGATGCAAGCTAGTGGCGCTGCGGCTTGTGCTGAAGCTTTACTCTCCCCGTCAAGAGGTAGCTTGGTAAGAGAGAAGGAATTTCCTCCTGAAATTGATATCACTGGCCAAGAGCCAAGGATTGGCATCTTCGTCTGCCACTGCGGAATAAATATCGGTGGATATGTAGATGTCCCTCAAGTAGCTGAATACGCCAAAACCCTCCCCGGCGTCGTTTATGCTGAGGACAATCTCTACACCTGCTCTCAGGACACTCAGGAGCGGATAAAGGCAGGCATAAAGGAACATGACCTTAATCGGGTGGTGGTTGCCTCCTGCAGTCCTCGAACTCATGAGCCTTTATTTCAAGAGACCATAAGGGAGGCAGGTCTTAATCCATATCTATTCGAGATGGCAAATATCCGTGATCAATGCAGTTGGGTTCATATGCATGAACCTGAAAAAGCAACCCAAAAAGCTAAAGACTTGGTCCGAGCAGCAGTAGCCCGTGCTGCCTTGCTTGAGCCACTACATAAGACAACTTTGGGACTCAGCCATGATGCCTTAGTCATCGGTGGCGGGATAGGAGGCATGACCGCAGCACTCAACTTGGCTGAGCAAGGGTTTAAGACATACCTTATTGAGCAGGAAAAGGAACTTGGGGGCTGGGCGAGGAGGATTCATATTCCTCTTAATGGGGAGAAGCCCCAGGACTTTCTGAAATCCGTAATAGAGCAAGTTAAGACAAACCAGCTAATTGAAATCCTCACTGATACGGTTGTGACCAAGACAGAAGGATTCGTTGGTAACTTTAAGACAACTTTAGCTAGTGAGAATGGACAAAAGCAGCGGTTGATTGAACACGGGGTGATAATTGTGGCTACAGGAGCCAAAGAATATCGAGGTACTGAGTTTTTCCTGGGACAGAATGAGAGGGTGCTCACCTTAAGCGACCTCGAGGAAAAACTCGCCGATTCCCCTCAAGAAGTAACTCAAGCCAAGGACATAGCTATGATCTTATGCGTTAGGCCAGAAGGGGAGAATTATAATTATTGCAGCCGAGTCTGCTGCACTGTGGCTATTAAGAATGCTCTTAAAATCAAGGAGATAAACCCAGAGGTAAATATTTACATTCTTTACAAGGATATTCGAACTTACGGATTCAAAGAAGAACTTTATACTAAGGCAAGAAAAGAGGGCATAATATTCATCCGCTATACTGATGAAAAACCGCCACAGGTTCGCCCCGTCGATGGTAAACTTGAGGTTGACATCCTTGAACCTGTTTTGGGTGAAGAACTCACTCTGTCTTCAGATTTGCTAGTATTAGCTACGCCCACGATCCCTTCTGAAAGCAATGAGGAGTTAAACCGTATCCTGAAAGTACCGCTCACTAAAGAGGGCTTTTTTCACGAGGCGCACCCAAAGTTAGCCCCCGTTGATTTCACTTCAGAGGGAATATTTATGTGTGGCACGGCACATTCCCCCAAATTTATTGATGAAACCATAGCTCAAGCGCAGGCGGCAGCAGGGCGAGCAACTACCGTCTTAGCTAAGGAGCAGCTTGAAGTGGGTGGAGCTATTTGTCAAGTTGATCGAGAGAAGTGTATAGCCTGTCTTACCTGTATGCGTGTCTGCCCCTATGGAGCCCCCTACATCAACCAAGAAGGAGTGGCAGAAATAGAAGTAGCCAAGTGTCGAGGCTGTGGCATCTGTACTGCGGAGTGTCCTAGAATGGCGATACAGCTACTACATTATAAGGAAGAGCAACTAATAGCAAAGAGTGAGGCTTTGCTAATGCCAATTAGCTGACAACTTAATATTTATTAAGGAGAGACCTGATGTCTGAAAATAGGTTTGAGCCCGAGATCATTGCTTTCTGTTGCCATTACTGTGCTTATGCTGCTGCTGACCTTGCCGGCATAATGAGGTTGCAATATCCCTCTAACATTAAGCTTATTAAGATCCCGTGCTCAGGCACGATTGATGTCTTGCATATTCTGAAGGCTTTCGAACAAGGTGCTGATGGTGCCTTTGTTGCTGGATGTCTTAAGGGCACGTGCCACTTCATTGAGGGGAATGTTCGTGCCGAAACAAGGGTAGAGCGCGTAAAGGGTATCTTGGACAACATAGGCTTAGGAAAGGATAGACTTGAAATGTTCTTCATGTCTGCCTCTGAGGGACCACGTTTTGCCGAGGTTGCCAGGGAAATGACTGAGCGAATAAGGGAGTTAGGGCCAAGCCCAATAAAAGGAGTTTAACATGATTGTAGCGAAACAAAAATCGCTCGAAGAAATAAGGCAAATGATCGAAGGTTACGAAAGGATTCTACTCTTAGGTTGCGGCACCTGTGTTGCTATCTGTATGGCTGGTGGGGACAGAGAGGTAGCGGTTCTTGCCTCTTCTTTGCGCTTGGCAGACAAGATATCTAGTAAGAACCGAATGTTCAGGGAACACACAGTGGAACGTCAGTGCGAATGGGAATTCCTCGATACCATCGAAGAGCAAGTAAAAGAAGTCGATGCCATCCTTTCGCTGGGTTGCGGTGTGGGAGTCCAAGCCATTAGTGAGCGATTCCCTAAAATCGCTGTTCTTCCAGGACTTAATACTTTATCGATGGGGATGCCACAGGAAGAAGGAGTATGGGTTGAACGGTGTTCTGGCTGTGGGAATTGCATCCTCCATAAGACCGGCGGGATCTGTCCTATTACCAGATGCGCTAAAAGCCTGCTGAATGGACCCTGCGGCGGGTCGGTAGGAGGCAAGTGTGAAATTGACCCAGATACCCCTTGTGCTTGGCAAACGATTTATGACCGTCTAGCTGACATGGGTCAGTTAGACAAACTGCAAGAAATTGAACCCGTCAAAGACTGGAGCACTAGCCTTGCCGGGGGACCACGGAAGATTACTATTGCGGCTTAAAAGATAAACCAGAGAGAAAAAGAGAAGATTGCCTACCATGATGAACTTGAGTAACAGTTTCCCCGCTGAAGAAGACGAGTGGGAGCATACTCCCGAGGAAGCAGCACTAATGACGCGGCTCAGGATATTCGTCCGCCTGAGGTGGTTTGCCATTATCGGGATTGTCATAGCTGCTTTGGTCGCATCAAGGGTGTTCCACATCGGCTTCTCTATCCTCCCGGTGTATATTATCTGCGCCTTTATGGCTTTATATAATCTAGTGCTGCTATGGCAGGTTCGAAGCTTAGAGACAAAGAGAGTTGGCTCACTAATCCAAAGGGCCAGGACCTTTGGCAACATCCACATCTTCTTTGACTTAATAGCACTCACCACGCTTCTCCATTTCACCGGAGGGATAGAAAACCCCTTTATCTTCTTCTTTGTGTTTCATGCCATCATAGCGAGTATAGTACTTCACTACAGGGCGGTGTATACACTAGCTACCTCAGCGCTGTTGATGGTTATCCTGCTGGTGGGCTTAGAGTATATTGGGGCAATACCTCATATTAATCTCACCGGATTTGCCTCTCCTATACTATATAAGGAAGGAAGCTACATTCTGGCTGTCCTTGCTGCCTTGGTAATGATTCTCTATGCCACTACCTATATGGCTACTGCTATTTCAGGAGAGCTAAGGATGAGGCAGCGGCAAGTGGTGCAATTGAGTCAGCGCCTTCTCCAGGAGAAAACGGGTGAACTGGAGCAGGCGTCTAATGAGATAGTCAAGCTTGAAGAAGAAAGAAATCGCTTTCTCCGCTTTCTAGGCATAGCGTCGCACGACTTGAAAGCCCCCCTCACTGCTATTCAAGGTTTCTTATGGGTTATGTTAGGTGGTTATTCTGGGGAGCTCACTGACAAACAAAGAAACATGTTGAAAAGAAGTAGCTTGAGGATTACAGAGCTCCTAAATTTAATTAGTGACCTTCTAGATATTCCCCGTATAGAAAGCGGGCAAATTGTCCAGGAGACAAAAGAGATTTCTTTACACCAAGTAGTTAAGCATTCCGTCGATGACCTGCGCAACGTAGCAGCGCAAAAGGGTGTAAAGTTAAAAGTAGAATTACCCTCGGTTCTTCCCAAAATTCGTGGCTCAAGCCCCAGGCTCCAGCAAACAATAACCAATTTACTAAGCAATGCTATTAGCTATACGCCTGAAGGTGTAGTTACCATCAGGGCAAGGGAAGAGTACAACGAAATATGGGTTGAAGTTATGGATACTGGAATTGGCATCTCCCTTGAGGACCTACCCCGGATTTTTGATGACTTCTTCCGTGGTAGTAATGTAGAAATCAAGGGGACGGGTTTGGGGCTGTCCATAGCTAGGAGAATCGTGGAAGCTCATGGGGGTAGGATATGGGTTGAGAGCCCTTGCCCCGAAAGCAACCACGGGAGCAAATTTACCTTTACCCTGCCTAAAAAGAGTGAAACCTAAGGAGGCAACGGTGATGAAAGCGGGAACAAATCTGGAAAAGGTTTTAGAAAGCGGGATGTTTGCCGTTACTGCTGAGGCAGGCCCGCCTAAGGGCACTGGTGCCGCAGTGATACAGAGGAAGGGTGAGCTGCTCCGCCACTGCTGTGATGCCATTAATGTGACCGATAATCAGACTGCCATAGTGCGTATGTCCAGCCTCGCTGGCTGCGCGCTTTTAAAGCAAGGGGGCGCTGACCCAGTCTTGCAAATAGTCTGCCGAGACAGGAACCGAATCGCTATTCAGAGCGATGTATTGGGTGCTGTAGCTCTAGGCATCAGCAATATCCTTTGCCTTTCTGGCGACCATCAGAAGTTCGGTAACCACCCCACCGCCAAGAATGTCTTTGATATTGACTCCATTCAGTTGATCCAAACCCTGAAAAATATGCGAGATGAGAAGAAATTCCTCTGTGGCGAAGATGTCTCGGGAGAAGTTCCCTTATTCATTGGGGCAGCAGCCAATCCTTACGCTGACCCCTTTGAATTCCGAGTGGCGAGGCTGGCTAAGAAGGCTAAAGCCGGGGCTGACTTTATTCAAACCCAGGCAGTCTATAATGTTGGCAAGTTTGCTAAATGGATGGAGATGACCACTGATAGAGGGTTAGATAAGCAGGTGCATATTCTGGCGGGAGTGATACCCATTAAGTCGGCAGGGATGGCTCGCTATATGAGAGACTATGTTTCTGGGGTAAGTATCCCTGATGAGATAGTCACTAGGATGGAGGAAGCTAAGACTGCTAAGGAGGAGGGAGTGAGAATAGTTCTTGAGATTATTGAGCAACTCAAGGAAATACCTGGGGTTCACGGCATCCATATTATGGCGGTAGGCTGGGAGGATATTGTCCCAGAAATCGTAGAAAAGGCTGGACTATTACCCAGACCTGTATTATAATTTCGAAGGAGGTAAAGATGCAAGCGAAGATACTGGTAGTTGATGACGACCCTGATATTTTGGATGCGGTAACCATGATTCTCGAATCTCAAGACTATCAAGTGGTTACGGCTCAGGATGGGATAGAGGCTCTGGCTAACCTTAAGGCGGAAAAGCCAGACCTGATGATTCTTGACCTCCTAATGCCCAAGATGGATGGATTCGCTGTATGCAAAGAGCTCCAAGACCCCAGGTGGTCGAAGTACAGGGAGATACCTATTTTAATTCTAACCTCGGTGAGAGAGGACGCCAGCCGACGCCGCTATGAGTTGGAAACTGGTCTGCGACTGGATGTGGATGACTATGTTGAGAAGCCCATGTCTCCCGATATCTTGCTGGAAAGGGTGGGAAGGCTTATCAAACGAAAGGAAAAGGACTGAATTTAGCTGGGAAGCTCACCACCCAAAGGAGATGATTAGAGATGGAAAAGAAAGCCAAAATTCTTCTTATTGATGATGATGTTGATTTTGTAGAGTCAACAAAGATTGTCTTGGAGAGTAAGCCCTATGAGGTAATCGTAGCTCATGAAGGGGATGAAGGATTGCGGAAGGCAAGGGAAGAAAACCCTGACTTAATCCTCCTGGATGTAATAATGCCGATAAAAGATGGATTTACCGCTGCTGAGCAGCTCAAGAAAGACCCTCAGCTTAGTAAAATTCCGGTCCTAATGCTAACCGCTTTCGCCGCAAAGGGTGGGGAAACCTCTATTCCTGTTAGTCGAGGATATACACTTGAAACTGAGGACTATATTGATAAGCCTGTTAGCCCTGAGGAGTTACTCGCCAGAGTAGAGAAGTTCCTGAAAAAGTAGGCTTTTAAGCGCTAAAAGGCTCCTGGCTTCCCCAAGGTGATTGGTTTGAAATTATCCGATTCTGTTTGTGTGTCTATCAGGTAAGGGGTGGCTGGAACCTGACCTTCTCTCTTTAGGGGAGAAGCTTTTTAAAGAAGCAACTGACTGAAAGGGGAGAAATGAAATGAGCTTACAATCTCTTTTGGAGGCAGGAAAGTTTGTGGTGACGGCTGAGGTCGGTCCACTGAAAGGGACTGACGTCACTGAAATTAAAGAAGTAGCCGAGCTCCTACGGGGAAGGGTGGATGCCGTCAATGTTACCGACCAACAAAGCTCGGTGATGAGGCTAGGCTCATTGGCTACCTGCCACCTGTTGAAAGAAGAGGGACTTGACCCTATATTCCAGATGACCTGCCGGGATAGAAACCGATTGGCACTACAGTCAGATTTGTTGAGTGCTTATGTCTTAGGGATTGAAAATGTCCTGGCTATCACTGGTGATTTACCTTCGCTTGGTGACCATCCTCAAGCCAAGCCAGTTTATGATTTAGACTCGGTGCAGCTACTGTGGGTCATAGAAAGGTTAAATGAAGGCTACGACATGGCTGGGAATGAGCTTAAGGGAAAACCCAATTTCTTTCCCGGGGCGGTGGTGAACCCTGGTGCTGATACTGAGGCTGCCTTTGAACTACAGCTTATTAAGATGGAGAAAAAGATGACGGTCGGGGCTAGGTTTTTTCAAACTCAGGCTATCTATGATGTTAATACCTTCGCCAAATTTATGAAGAGGGTAGAGGAATTTAAAGTCCCCATTTTAGCTGGGATAATACCTCTGAAATCGGCTGGTATGGCACGATTTATGAATAAGAATGTAGCTGGTGTCTTTGTGCCTGAAGAACTGATTAACAAAATGGCTGAAGCCGAAGATAAAACCAAGACAGGGATAGCAATTGCGGCTAACATAATCAACGAGCTGAGGGACATCTGTTACGGGGTACATATTATGGCTATCGGCTGGGAGAAAAAGGTGCCAGCGGTGTTAGACGCGGCTGGGCTCTAATACTCGCTAGAGATGAAGCTCTTAATCTGGGCATAGGTGAACACCGGACCATCACGGCATACATAGAGATTACCAATATTACACCGCCCGCACTTGCCTATGCCGCACTTCATCCTCTTTTCCAAGGTAGTTATCATTTGTTCCGGGGTGAAACCCAATTTTTCCAATACGGGGAAGGTAAACCTTATCATAATCGGTGGTCCGCAAACGATAGCTACAGCATTATTGGCTGAAGGAGCCACTTCCTCCAGCACCTTGGGGACAAAGCCCTCCCTTCCTGTCCACCTTTCATCACCTTTGTCAACGGTAGTTACCATATTTACCGTTTTATCCTTGTCCCATTCATCCAGGTCATATTTGAAGCACAGGTCAGCTGGACTGCGAGCCCCATAGATAATATCTATGTTTTCATATTTATCTCTGTTATCTATAACATTCCAAATTAGAGACCGTAGTGGAGCTAAGCCGATGCCACCGGCAACAAAAACGAGGTTCTTGCCCTGTAACAAATCAAGGGGAAATCCATTGCCGTAGGGTCCTCTGAAACCTATTTCAGCGCCAACACCGAGCCGATGCAGGGCATTAGTTACCTTGCCTATCCGCAGTACGGCAAACTCTAGGTGGTCGCTTCTAGTTGGGCTAGAGGAAATACAGAAGGGGGCTTCACCTACACCAAAAACAGAATATTCAGCGAATTGTCCTGACTCAAAGGTAAACTCTTCCTGTAGCTTCTCATCCTTAAAGTTAAAATGGAAGGTTCTGATAGCTCTCTCACCGGGGGTTTCGTCTATTATCTTCTCGATTACCACTATGTGGGGTAGATAGACATTCCCTCTGTCGAGGAATCTCCTCCTGTAGCTAATGTCAGTAATTGCCATTTTAGTTTCCCGCTTATATTTTAGCTGGCAGATTGTCTAGCGCCTGGGTAATATCCCAGTTCACCGGGCATTGGCGGATGCATCTCCCACAGCCGGTGCAAGCTATAACGCCAAAATTCATAGGGTAGAATTCATATTTATGATACACCCTCTGTCTCACCCGCCGCCACTTCTCCTCCCTGGGATTTTCCACCGGCATCTTGGTATAGATGGAGAAGGCACAGCTATCCCAGCACCTAAATCTTTCTCCCTGATTCTTAACCAGCTCATCACTAATATCAAAGCAAAAACAAGTGGGACAAAGGAAGGTGCAAATACCACAACTTAGGCACTTGGCGGCTACTCTCTCCCAGTAGTCTTGATTGTCAAAGGCGGGTAATAGCTTCTCCTTGATATCCTCAGTTTCTATTTTTCTGGCTACCTTATTATAGGATGCTTCTTTTACTTCCTTGGCTTTAGCTTCATCGGCTTCAGTTGCTTCTTCTACCCCGCTAGCTGTGGCAATTAAATCTTTACCCTTCTGGGTAATCTCCTCAATTAAGAATTGGTCACCAATATCAGTAAGCATCAAGTCAACATCGGCTGATTCGGCTGGACTAATGCCCAGGGAAGTGCAGAAGCAGCTATCATAAGGGTTAGTGCACCCAAGCCCAATTAGCACTGCATTATTCCTCTTTGAGAAATAATAAGGGTCTTCATAGGCATCCTTAAAGGTCATATCCAGTATAGCTAGGGCTCTGGCATCACAGGGACGAATGCCAAAAATCAACTGCTTGTGTTCGTCTGAGGCTGGTAATTCTATATGGTAGCCTTCCCTGTCTTTTCGGAAGCTAAACATTTCCTCCATAGGTGGGAAGAAGTTAGCCTTGGCTGGCGTGATTGTGTTCCTATACCGATCCAAAAAGCTGGTATCCTTGCCACCCCACTTAGCCAGCATTGCCCCGCCATTTTCTTGCGATGGGACAAATACGGTAAACTCTTGGCTCCACTCATTGAGGAGTCCCGCTATATCCCCTTTGTTTATTTTCTTGTTACTGGTCACCTTTATCACTTCTATCTAATAAAATCTTCAGCCTCTTCAACTTCATAAGCGGTCAACAATGGTGCTGCCTCCTTATCCATTCCTGCCTGATAGTGGAACAGCTCGTCCACCAGGTCATATGTCTTTCTAGCTAAGCTTCTTAATGGGATATTCATTGGGCAAGCCCGTTCGCATTCACCGCAGTCAGTGCACCTTCCAGCTACATGAATATTTCTGACTACTTGAAAGATAAGGTTATCCTGCCATCGTGGCACTGGCAGTACCCACTGTGGCTCAGACTCCTCAACAAAACACCGCTGACAAAAGCAAGCCGGACATACATTTCGGCAGGCATAGCACCTGATACAGCGGCTGAATTCCTCTTCCCAGAACTCCCACCTCTGTTGCTGAGACATCCCTTCTAGGGTTTCTATCTTTTTCCTACTAGCCGCCAAATCAGTAACTAAGGAACTAGTTTCACCAAGAAGAACGTCATATTCTTGAGGCGTAGGAAACTCACAGCCGAGACAGTTGTCGTAAAGGACTTCGGTAATAGGGAACTCCCTTCCCTGCCCGTCAACCGTTATTACTACCCTATCCCCGTCCCTGGTAATATCATCCAGTTCATCCCTATCCTTGCCCAGCAAGCGCTCTACCTTCTTTAGGTCAATCAACCCGGAACAGGGAATGCCTATAATTACTATATCCTCTCTGACTACCTTGTTATCCTGTATCAGGCTGACGATAGAGCGGCTGTCACATCCCTTAGCTACAATACCGACCCGTCCCTTGACCTCGGTCAGGTATACACTAAGATTGTTCACTATAAAGGGGTTAATTACCAGGCGGTCAACATCATCCTTGTTATTGGTTATTAAAGGGGTAGCAGTAAATTTCAGGCTTCCCGGTTCAAAGCCAATAATATAGTCAACCCTTTCTTGCTCAAGCAGTGTCTTAGCCTCATCCCGCAGCCTCTGTTCCATATCTCTATTTTTCATTGGCAAATAGTTCATTGGGACCGATTTCTTTCAGCTCTCTTGTTACCTCGGTGACTACTTCAGCGAATTTTCCGCCTTCTGAAGCTGAAACCCAACTAGCCTGAATTCGCTGTGGGTCAATGCCCATGTATTCCAGAAGCTTCTTGGTTATAGCTATTCTCCTTCGGGCATAGTAGTTTCCTGTCTGATAATGGCACTCACCGGGGTGACAGCCCGAGACCAGCACGCCATCAAAACCTAATCGCAGTGCCTTAAGGATGAAGAGGGGGTCTATTCTCCCCGAACATGGAACCTTTATTATCCTTATATTGGCTGGGTATTTTTTGCGGCTGGTTCCGGCTAAATCAGCACCGGCATAGCTACACCACCGGCACAGGAATCCAACTACCCTGGGTTCCCATTGTGAATCTTGTCTCATCTGCACCTCACCGAAGTAAAACCAAACGATTTTATCATAGACAATAAGGTAACATCAAGATTTTGTATTGCGTCATAATTATTGTTACCGAAAGTGGTATTGTCGGTCGGGCGTATCTCTGCTATACTTTCACAGTCTGCCCCCATCGTCTAGAGGCCTAGGACACCGGCCTTTCAAGCCGGTAACATGGATTCGAATTCCATTGGGGGCACCAATTATTCATCCCCGTGGAACTAAAATCAGAATTTATCCTTTAGCTTTTTATAGGTTTCAGCCAGGGCTTCAGGCACCACCCTCACATCAGATATTACCGGCATAAAGTTGGTATCTCCTTGCCAGCGGGGCACGATATGGGTGTGAACATGCTCATCTATACCGGCTCCGGCTACTTTTCCTATGTTCATGCCTATGTTGAAGCCGCCAGGATTAAATACTTGCTTCAGAACCTTGATACTTCGGCTAACTACTTCAAAGTGCTCGTGTAGCTCTTCGTCAGTTAGCTCTTCCAGGTTAGCTACATGGCGATAGGGAGCTACCATCAGGTGACCCGGGTTATAGGGATAGCTATTCATAATGACGAAGTTTTTGTCTCCCCGATACAGGATGTAGTTTAGGGCATCATTGCTTTGTCCAGGTTTTTCACATAAAATACACCCCTCTGGTTTTTCCATCAGGATGTATTCTATCCGCCACGGTGCCCAAATTTGCTCCATTTCATCTCCTTACTAGTTTCCTTGATGCTATTCTAGTCGGCTAGCCCTCAGCGGTCAAATGGCTTAAACCAATTGTAAATAATAAAGCTATAGTCTATAGTTAGTTAGCCATGAAGGATAAAAGTCCATTAGGCGACACCATAACCTTTCTGGGGACGGCTGGTGCCAGGATAATGGTGGCTAACCAGATTCTAGCCTCAGGTGGCTTGTGGCTGAGCTTAAGTGGCACTGAAATACTTATTGACCCTGGTCCGGGTTCCATAGTTCAGTCAACTAAAAGGAAGCTTAGAGCCAATAAGCTGAGCGCTATTATTCTCTCGCACCGCCACCTGGACCATTCGGCAGATGCTAATATTATGGTTGAGGCAATGACTCAGGGTGGATTGAAGCAGCACGGCTGGTTTTTTGCCCCGGCTGATGCCTTGGAGACCGAGCCGGTTATTTTCTCTTACCTGAAAGACTATCTTGAGGGCATTGAGATTTTGCAAGAGGGTAAGTCCTACTCTATAGGTAATATCTCCTTTACCACTCCAATTCGGCATATACACGGGGTAGAAACCTATGGCATGGTCTTCAGAACTGCTAACCATACCTTTTCCTACATTACCGATGGACGCTACTTTGATGGCTTGTGTCATAGCTATGGCGGCGAGCTGTTAATTATGAATGTAGTCTTTCTGGAGGCTAATCATCCCTTTGACCACCTATCAGTGCCTGACGCTGAGCATATTATTATGGAATTAAAGCCCAAGGTAGCCATTTTGACCCATTTTGGTATGACTATGTGGCGGGCAAAACCGTGGGAGATAGCCCAGAGACTGTCCCAGGAAACGGGAATCAGGGTGCTCGCTGCCAGAGATGGCATGAGGTTTGACCTATCGCAGTTGGATAATATATAAAAAGAGGTTATCTTATGGAAAAGGGAAATATTAATCCTGTCCCACCACCCTTCCTTATCTCGTATAGTATCACTACTAAGTGCAATTTGAGGTGCAAACACTGTTACAGCGAATCGGGCGAGGAGGCAGGGGGTGATGACCTGACAACCGAGGAGTCGCTCAGAGTCATAGATGAAATAGCTGATTGGGGTATAGGGCTGCTCGTCTTTGATGGTGGGGAGCCGCTAGTAAGAGAGGATTTCTTTCAAATCGCAGACTATGCCTCAGGTAAGGGGATAGTAACCGGTATTGGAAGCAATGGGAGTATGATTGATATAGCCACAGCTAGGAGACTGGTTAGCGTAGGTATTCGCTATGTGTCTATCTCCATTGATGGTGCTGATGCCGACACCCATGACGCTTTCCGTAGGGAAGCCGGTAATTTTAGAAAAACCCTGGAAGCGGCTTCAGCCCTTAAGGAAGCTGGCTTACCCTTCCAGTTTAATTCAGTACTTACCAAGAAGACTATCCATCAGCTTTCGGATATCTTCCGCCTGGCTACAGACTATGGCGCATTTAGCCTGGAATTATTTGACCTAATTCTTGTGGGCAGGGCTAAGAGAGAATGCCAGGATGAAGCATTAACCATTCAGGAAAGGAAAGAGGTAGTAGAATGGCTAGCGGAAGCCCAGATAGACTATCCCTTGACTATTGAGACGCCGTCTTTACCCATGTATCCCCTCATCCTCAAGCTAAATGTAGACAAAGGAACCCGACCCAAGCATATTCCTATGGAGGAGCTAGTTAGGCTTGCCTACTATGGAAGGGGCTGTGCTGCTGGCAGACCTCGCGGCTATTTAGTTATTCGGAACAATGGTGAGCTTAATCCTTGCATATTCCTGCAGGTAAACCTGGGCAATGTAAAAGATAAAAGCATCAGGCAGATATGGCAGGAATCACCGCTACTGGCTCAACTCCGCTCCTGGGACTTGCTTAAGGGTGAGTGTGGGAAGTGCCAGCATAGAGATATATGCGCTGGGTGTAGAGGGAGGGCTTATGTGGAGACTGGGGATATGCTTGCCTCTGACCCGGGGTGCTGGTATGATATTTCTAGTGGTTAGTTAAGTCCCGAAGCTTTTTACCCTCGGTGTGAGATTAGGCTATGGATAGAGAAAAGTTTGAGTGGCTAGTGGCAAGGGCAGTTGATAGTCTACCTGAGGAGTTTCGCACTAAGCTGGAAAATATTGATGTAGTGGTGGAGGATTGGCCGACTGAATATCAACTGGCTGATGTGGGGCTGAAGGATGACGAGACTTTATTAGGTCTTTATGAAGGCGTGCCACTAACCAGGCGAAGCAGTCATTATGGGCTGGTGCCACCGGATAAAATAACTATATTTCGGAAGCCGATTGAGGCTAAGTGTAGGTATGTTGCCCAGATTAGTGATGAGATACAGAGGGTAGTAAGGCATGAGATAGCCCATCACTTTGGCATCGGGGATGCTAGATTGGAGCAGATTGAAAGGGGTGAAGATTAACCCTTGAAATATGAAGCTATATATTCTTGACCATATACTCTCCCTGCGAGCCATAGCCAAACTCAGAGCGGTAGTATTCCTTGGCTCCAACCCCACTCAAAACTACCATTTGTTGTGTTTGAAATTCATCGCCAGCAATTCGCTCAGCCTCCCTGAGTAATGCCTTGCCTAGACCTTTATGCTGGACTGCCTGTGGTTTCTGCTCAGTGAGGGGAACTTCAGGACCGTATATATGTAGTTCTCTTATAAGCGCTAAATCTCCCTCAATCTTCTTTCCTAGCGGAACTATGGGCTTGGATTGAATCCTCATCCGCAGCAAGCCAAATAGCGTTTCATTTTCATCCTCAAAGGATAGGAAAATCTCCTTACCCCCTGAAGCTTCATAATCCATCCTCACCAGGTAAGGAGAGCCTATTTCCCAACCATCCTGTGCCCGGTGACCATACTCCCGACACCTGATGCACTTACATTCAATGGCTTGCCGCTCCATTCGCTGCTTAATCACACCCCGCAGCGAATCCTTGCAACCGCCCACAATAAACTTGGACGGAATGTCGCGCAACACCCTTGAAATTCTGACATACTTGGGCACAATGGACTTAATGTCAATAAGTAAACTAATCATCTCGTCAAGCGGGTATGGGTGGTAGCGCCCATCCCGATACCATTTTTCCAGCTCAGTGCCCTCCACTACCATAGTAGGATATAGCTTCAAGCCATCTGGTTTGAAGCTATCATCATTAAATAACCTTGCTGATAGCTCTAAATCCCTGTCCGGGGTTGAGCCTGGTAATCCTGGCATCCAGTGGTAATGCACCTTAAAGCCATGCTCTCTAAGCAATCTGGTGGCTTTAACTACATCTTCCACCTTGTGCCCTCTTCTCACCAGTTGGTAGATTTCGTCGTCTAAGGTCTGAACCCCAAGCTCTACCCTGGTAGTGCCAAACTCAAGCATCCTGTCTATCTCATCCTGCCCACACCAATCAGGCCTGGTTTCTATGCACAGCCCGGTGCAGCGATGGTTAGCCGTTTCGTTAAGTCGTTTTGCCTCTTCTAAAGTAGCCGATTCTTCACCATTTAAGGCATCAAAGCAATCCTTAATAAACTGGTATTGATAATCATTAGGATAAGCGAGGAAGGTGCCACCCATTACTATTAGCTCAACCTTATCTGTGGGGTGACCCATTTCTGATAGAACCTTTAGCCTGAGCTTAATCTGCTTCTTGGCATCATAGCCACACCTTTTAGCCCGCAATACTGCTGGCGACTCTGGGGTATAACTCTGGGGTGTAGCTGAGTAAGTGGGACAATATATGCATTGTCCCGGGCACTTCATAGGCAGGGTCATAACCGCTACCGGGGTAACGCCAGATATAGTCCTTGCAAATTTCTTCATGTTATGCCATAAA
>JABUBM010000134.1_pt1 | contig 16329 bp, 14 predicted proteins | sample 7240321 | NCBI WGS metagenome assembly JABUBM01 (sample SAMN07256344, study PRJNA390944) | subsurface metagenome | isolation source: Methane hydrate marine sediment | place: Pacific Ocean: Eastern North Pacific, ODP site 1244 | collected 2002
ACTGAGGAAGAGAGAAGTGGGGTGCTGGGAGATAGCGGGCACGAAAAGATTTTTATTGCCAAGGTTGAAGAAGTTGAGGGAGAAAAGTTGGAGAAAGATATTAAGGAGTTGGAGAGATTGGCGAAGGAGATGGACGCGGAAGGGATAGTGAGGAAGCTGCAGGAGATGGTGCCTAGTTATCAGCCGAATAGAGGAATGCTTAAATAGTCGTTAGTTATTCGTATATCGTATATCGTATATAGTGAGGAAAAGATGAAGAAGGTTGCAAGTTGCAATGCCCCTTCTCCCGTAGGACAGGCGTCCCGCCTGTCATTTTTTTATGATTAGAAAACTTGAACCTCTCAACTCGTAATTTACATTTTGTTTCTTGCAACTTGAGTTATTTGACATCACAATTCTTTTAAAGTATAATTTTCTTAAGTTCACATCTTGAACATACAATCTCCTCCCCCTTGAGGGGGAGTATTAAGGTGAAGGTGAGACTTTTTCTGTCACTGCGAGAGAGTGAAACGACCGAAGCAATCTCAATCCTTGCATCTCATCTATCTTGAACCTTGCACCTTGCAATCAAAACGTAATTAATAAAAACTCCACTCGCTAAACTAAAACAAAAGGTGGTATTAAAACGTGCAAATTGCAATTGTGGGCACTGGCTACGTTGGCCTGGTCACAGGCACTTGTCTTGCTGACTTTGGCCTCCCTGTAACCTGTGTTGACCAGGATGAACAAAAAATAAATCTCCTTAATTCCGGGGGCGTTCCTATCTATGAACCTAATTTAGAAGTGTTAATTAAGAAAAATGTCTCAGCTGGCAGACTTACCTTTACCACTGACCTTAAAAACGCAGTAAAGCAATCTAAAGTCATCTTTATTGCCGTAGGCACTCCTCCCAACCACGATGGCTCAACTAATCTCAAACAGATTGAAAAGGTAGCCCGACAGATTGCCACCTCTATGAATGAATACAAAGTCATAGTAAACAAGAGCACAGTCCCCATCGGCACCGCCACCAAAATCAAAGAAATAATTAATTCCTCTTCTCCCTCGCCCTTGAGGGGAGAGGGCGGGGTGAGGGTGAAATCTTCATCTGTCATTGCGAAGAAGCAAAGCGACCGAAGCAATCCCAACCTTAACCGTAGGACAGGCGTCTCGCCTGTCTATCCTATTTCCTTCGATGTCGTCTCTAACCCCGAATTCCTCCGAGAGGGCTCAGCAGTCTACGACTTTACCCATCCCGATAAAATAGTAATTGGTACCAATAGCAACAAAGCTTTAAAGATAATGCAGGAAATCTATCGCCCCCTTTACTTAATTGATACACCCTTTGTAATTACCAATCCCGAAACTGCGGAATTAATCAAATATGCCTGCAATGCTTTCCTGGCTAACAAGATTACTTTTATAAATGAGATTGCTAACCTCTGTGATAAAGTAGGAGCAGATGTGCATCAGATAGCCAAAGCTATGGGTTTGGATGGCCGTATCAGTCCAAAATTTCTCCATCCCGGTCCCGGCTATGGTGGCTCCTGTTTTCCTAAAGATACCGAAGCTCTGTATTATCTTTCCTCTATTTGCGGATATGAATTCAAGCTCTTAAAAGGAGTAATCTCTGCTAACAAGCGTCAAAGAGAATTAATGGTAGAAAAAATTAAACATCACCTGAGCGACCTTAAAGGAAAAACTATCGGCATCTTAGGCTTGGCCTTCAAACAAAATACCGATGATATTCGAAAATCTCCGGCTATTGATATTATTAATCTCTTACTTAAAGAAGGTGCAAATATCAGATGCTTTGACCCCCTGGCAATGGAAAACACTCGCAAAATCCTTCCCAACTTAACCTATTGCCAGGATGAATATGATACGGCACGAAACAGCCATGCATTGGTTATTTTAACCGAATGGAACCAATTTAGAAATATTGATTTATCAAAAATAAAAAAGCTTTTAAAAACACCGGTTCTGCTTGACCTAAGAAACTTATACGACCCAGAAAAAACAAAAGCTTTAGGATTTACCTATGAGGGAGTAGGGAGAAAATAAGAAATATAAAAAATGGAGAGTAAACTTATGTCTGAAATCATTACCACCTATGAACCGGATAATTCCCTAAAAAAGGGATATTTATCCATATTTTCTGAGATATATAAGGAAATTAAAAAAAATAGATGGCTGACCTATCAATTATTCAAAAGAGATTTTTTTGCCCTTTACAAGCAATCATTTATTGGGGTCTTATGGGCATTTATTATACCCCTTGTCAGTGTGGGTACATTTATAATATTAAATCGTTCCGGAATATTTTCTTTCGGAGACATTAGTGTTCCATATCCTATTTATGCCATACTTGGGATGGCATTCTGGCAATTATTTTCCACAGGCCTAATTACCAGTTCAAATTCGCTGGTAAAAGCCGGTTCGATGATAACAAAAATAAACTTTTCTAAAAAATCATTAGTAATTGCCTCTGCTGGTCAGTCAATTGTATCCTTTCTGATTCAGCTTACCCTGGTGATTATGTTATTTATTTATTATAAGATTGCACCAAGCACAGCCATATTACTGATTCCACTATTTATGATTCCCATAATGTTATTAACCCTTGGACTTGGTTTTATTTTTTCACTCCTAAATGGGATCGTGAGAGATATCGGAAATATACTCTCAATTCTAATGACATTCTTAATGTTTTTAACACCCATTTTATATGCTAAACCGTCAACCGGAATACTTGCCCGCATAACTAATTATAATCCATTATACTATTTGACTTCTGTACCAAGGGAACTTGTATTGACCGGAACATTTACCGAATGGAAAGGTTTTTTAATTTCTAGTGTTATTTCAATTATTACTTTTGTAATCTGTTTGATAGTATTTCATCTTACCGAAACCAGAGTGGCAGAGAGAATATAGAATAGAAAATCAGTTGAAAGGTTTAAGAGTTGAAATGTTGAAAGAGTGGATGAGTGGATGGGTTGATGAGTGTATGAGTTGAAGGGTAGAAAAGGAAAAACAGTTGAAATGTGGAACTGTTGAAGAGTTGAATGAGTAAATAGGTGAAAGAGTAAATGAGTGAGTGAGTAAATTAGTTGAAAAGTTGAAAAGAAGTAGAGTTGAAAAAAATAAATAAGTTGAGAGGTAGAATGAATAGAGAATATTTATTTTCTTTTGAAAAGTTAGAAGTTTGGCAATTAGCAAAAGAATTAGTTTTGTCCATTTATAATATTAGTAAAAAATTTCCCTCTAATGAGAAATACGGTTTAACTAGTCAGATAAATCGAGCTGTGATTTCGGTAGCTTCAAATCTTGCCGAAGGAAGTAGCCGGATAAGCAAAAAGGACCAGGCTTACTTTTCACAGCTTGCTTATAGTTCTTTAATGGAAGTCGTGTGCCAGTTAAATATTGGTATGGATTTAGATTATCTTAAAAAAGAAGAATATATAATGCTTCGTCAAAAAATAATGGTTTTATCAAATAAAATTAATGCACTACATCGTTCACAAAAAGAAAGGGCATTAAAAGTTTAAAAAGGTATATGATTAAAAATGCAAAAAAAGACTAATTTTAGTTCTCAAAAATTAAAAAATTCAAAGTTGGATTCTCATTCAACTATTCAACATTTCACTCAATCAACATTTCACTCAAATTCTTCTCTTGATAACGACTCAACAACTCAACCCTTCAACCCTTCAACCTTTGATGGTGTCGCCATCAAAGCTGACCATGTCTCTAAAAAATACTGTAAATCTCTAAAAAGGTCGATGTTATACGGGGTAAAAGATATTGCTCGGAATACCCTTGGCTTAAGTTCTCATTCAGATAAATTAAGAAAAAACGAATTTTGGGCACTTGATGATATTTCCTTTGAAGTAAAAAAAGGAGAGACACTGGGAATCATTGGTCCAAATGGTTCGGGCAAAACTACTTTACTCAAACTCTTAAATGGTATTTTCTGGCCCGATAAAGGCAAAGTCACAGTTAAAGGCAACGTAGGTGCACTTATTGCAGTAGGTGCTGGTTTTCATCCTTTGCTTACCGGCAGAGAAAATATTTACATCAATGCAGCAATCTTGGGAATGACCAAAGAAGAAGTAGATGAAAAATTCGATGAGATGGTAGAATTTGCAGACATCGGGGATTTTTTAGATGTCCCGGTGAAACATTATTCGAGTGGAATGTTTGTGCGCCTGGGATTTGCCGTAGCAGTGCATTGTGAGCCAGATATTTTACTGGTAGATGAGGTACTGGCAGTGGGGGATGAAAAATTTAGGAGGAAGTCATATCATAAAATGCAAGAGTTGATAGGAAAGACTAGTATTATCATGGTCTCCCATAATATGTTTCAAATAAATAAATTGTGTAATAAGGTAATCTATTTAGATAAAGGAAAAATAAAAACAGTAGGTACCCCTGAGCAGGCAATTACGGATTACTACATTGATTCCCATTTTTCTGAGAAAAGAGGAAAGGGTATCAAAAAGGAAGAAACTATAGAATTTGAAGATGTTTATTTTGAGAATAATAAAGGGAAAAGAATAAATAGAATTGCAATTTTTGAAGATGTAAAACTAATTTTGAAATTTAAATGTTTAGAAGAAATAACAGAAGGGCATTTTTCCTTCCGGATTTATGGGGCAGAAGGGATACTCTTAAGCCAATTTGCGTTTCAATCTGCTTTTAATAAAAATAATAGCAAAAGTAACTTTTTAGTAATTAGTATTAAAAGATTAAATTTACCTCCCGGTAACTATGAACTTGAAATAAAAGTTGCAGAGAAACTATATATAGCGGGTATTTGGTATAATGCTTTAAATTTTGAAGTTTACACTGGTAACTTTGATTTATTACATAATAGAAAAGGTTATTGTATTTTAGATGCTCGTTGTAATTATGATAAAAATCGGAGGCAATAAGATGAGATTTATAACAACCGTATACGGAGATAGTTTTCTTCCATTGCTTTGGGTACATTTACAAAGTATTGCTCGTTATTATCCCTTTAATTCCGTTTCTATTTTTTATGAAGATATTTCTCCATTTGAAATCAAATTATTAAAAATGAAATTTTTAGATTATGAGTTTATAGGAGGTTATGATTCAATACATGAAAAAGATAGAAAGAAGAGAATTGCATTAAAGCTTGTATATTTATCAATGGCGTGTGAAAGATATCCCAACGAAACCTTGTGTATTTTGGATTGTGATACCGCAATTTGTTCTAATTTTTCTAACCTTATCAATAACGACTTTGATGTTCTATATACGTGGAAAAATGAACAATTTCCATTAAATACAGGGGTTATAATATTAAAAAGTAAAAATAATGTTCGTAAATTTATGAAGCACTGGTTAAAACTAACTGAAAAAATTGTTGCAAATCCCGCGAAACTTCAAGCTGCTATGAAATTAAGCGGTGGAGCTGACCAGCAGGCATTTTTGGAAATACTGAATGTGCATGACTTGGATAGTATTACAGATAGAGAAATTGATGGTGAAAAGGTTAGGTTTAAAGGAATAGCCTGTAAGTACTTAAATGAAACAAATTGTGTTCCTATTACAGAGGATACTCATATTATTCACTATAAGTCTGGATGGCATTCCATTCTTTTAGAAAAGGCACCCTTTACAAAAAATAGACCTCAAGAATCCTGTAAAGAAATGTTTGATTATTGGCAAAGGTTCTATCAAGAAGTTACTACAGATTCTACAAAATTGTTTACTTTGATATCTGCCTTGAAATGTAAAGGGAAATTTGCCCACATAATAGATGGATATGAAGAGAGAGGTATCTTGCATAGTGAAATGCTTGGAGTGTGTTCAGTAATTCAGAATTTAGATGTAGATTTAGTTATAGAATCAGGCCGATATAGAGGGCAAAGCACGGAAGTTCTCGCGAAGTACTTTTCTGATACTAAAACGAAAATTTCGAGCATTGAGATTGATAGAGATGAAAACGCAAAATATGTAGAGAATAGGCTAAAGCATTATTCTAATCTAAGACTAATATATGGTGATGCAAACAACGTTATTCCAAAAATTCTTTCTAATCATCAAGGAGAGAAAGTGGCCATCTTGTTTGATGGTCCAAAAGGTAAAGAAGCTATAGAGATATTCAAAAAAGTAATATGTAATTTCCCAGAGGTTATTGTTGGCTTCTTTCATGACATGAGAAAACCAACTAAAGAAATGCCTAACCCTCATCGAAAGGTAATGGAAAATTCCTTTGATCGAATTTTTTTTACTGATAATAACGAATATGTAGAGCACTTTAGATATTTAGATCAGCCTTGTTTACCGAAAAGTAATATTATCATAAAACACTGGCGTCCATGGATGAAGGGAGTTAAAAAAATTGGGAGTTATGGGCCAACCATAGCTGTAGTTATACCTACGATAAGAGATAGACAAAAAGAGTATAAAACTAAAAGCTATAATTTATTTATGAAACAGTTTCAAATAACTAAACGAATATGGAAGAGATTTAAACATTTAGTAATAAAATTAAGAACAAAGGTAAAAAAGGATAAATTAGTAAGGAAAAAGGTAGACGGTCACATAATGAATTTGGATCTTCATGATGAGGGCATTAGCAAAGCGCTATACAATAGTGGCTATCGAGAATTAGCCTTTATGAGTATTCTCAAGGGATCTATTAAAAAAAATGATATTTGTTTGGACATAGGGGCCAATATTGGTTATACAACATTGGCTATGCTAAAGAGGGCGAAGAAGGTCATTGCGGTTGAACCCGATCCCCATAATTTTAATATACTAAAACTTAACGTGTATGAAAATAGATACTTAGCAAAGTGTGAATTGTATCAAATCGGGCTTTCTAATGTTAATAAAGAAATGGACTTTTGGTTAGCGTCTAAGCCCAATTTAAGTAGTATAACAAAAAATAGATATTCAATTAAGTCTATAAGAATTCAACTCAAGACACTAACTAAGTTACTCGGAGATGTTAAAGTTGATTCCATAAAAATGGATATTGAAGGTCATGAAGTTGAAGTTCTTGAAGGTGGAATAGATTATTTCTCAAAGACCCAACACCCAGTTAAAATTCTTTTTGAATTACATCCTTATGCATATTCTGAAAATCATTCACTTGCGAAGATTTTACGAAGATATTTTAAAATGGGATTTAACACCAAATATGTAGTATCAACACCAATCCCAAGACCTTTATCATTTAAAAAAAGAGGTTATGAACCTATCAAAGAAATTAGAACAGATGGTGTCATAAGAGGAATATATAATAATATAACTAATGAAGATGCTATAAAAATTTGCTGTTACTGTCATTCTGACGAAATTACTGAAAAAATAGCCAGATCAATGTTAATAGAAAGAAAGCAGATGAAAAATAAATAAAGCATGAAATTAGATAAATAGGAAAGATTCTATGAAATTTGAGACTAAATTTATTTATACTGAACGAGAATCCAAGGCTCACTATATCTATCTAAAATATAAATTAATCTTAGTAGGTAATATTTTAGATGTGGGTGCAGATCAATGCTATTTGAAAGAATATTTAGATGATAATGCAAAATATGTAGGAGTTGGCTTATATTCAGATAAACTCAATTTAGAGATTGATTTGGAAAAACAACCTCTGCCTTATAAAGATAATTCGTTTGATGTTGTATTATGTTGTGATGTCTTAGAACATTTAGACAATATACATGAGATATTTGATAAACTTTGTATGGTTTCTAAAGAATATGTAATAATATCGTTACCAAATCCGCACAGTGTTTTTTGGAGTTATTTGAAACACGGAGATTACAATGAACATCAACACCTGAAATTTTATGGACTACCGGTAGAAAAACCAGGAGACCGACATAAATGGTTCTTTTCTACTGATGAGGCAGAAAATTTTATTAGATATAGAGCTAATAAAAATAATATGGAAATTGTCCAGATAGATGTTGAAGGAAGTAGTCCGCCTAAGATTGGTGGCATAAAGAAACTAATCTTTAATCTCTTATTTAAAAAATACTCTGGCTTGAACTTATCTAATCCAAATTTGTATACTAGTACTTTATGGGTTGTTCTTAAAAAAAGAGGTATCTTTAATGAAAAATAACACATTAGAAGATACAAATGTAACTTTATTCTTTACAGGTGGTGTAAGCCTTAAAACCTGGGCAGAAGTAGGTAGCCTTGATAGAGAATTAGAGATATATAAAAGGTTAAGCAAAAAATTAAAAGAAGTAAGCATGGTCACTTATGGCGGAAAAGGAGATAGAGTATATGCAAAAAGTCTTGGAGAGATTAATCTTTTATCTACTACATGGCACAATATCTCAAAGCTAACTATATTGCATTTACTATTAAAATATTTGCCACAAATCTATAAGACTGACGTATTAAAAACAAATCAGATACACGGTTCAGAAATACCTATCTGGCTTAAAAAACATTTTGGCAAAAAACTAATAGTTAGGTGTGGATATTTACATAGTTACTTTATTAAAAATCAATCAAAAGACCAAAGGCCAATCAATGAAGCAATTCAATTAGAGAAAAAAGCTTTTTCCTATGCAGATATGGGGATTGTAACCTCTTCGTGGCAACGTGATATTGTTATAAAACAATATAATATTGAACCAGCGAAAATAAAGGTTATCCCCAACTATGTTGTAACTGATGTTTTCAAGACACATTCTGAAATTCAAAAAAAATACGATCTTATTTTTGTGGGCAGAAGTGGAAATCAAAAAAATATCAACAATCTATTGAAAGCTATTCAGTATCTAAAAACAAAAAATAAAAATATTTCATTAATAATGATAGGCGGATGCTGTGACAATAACGAAATTAGAGAAATAGTAAATCAATATAGGTTGAATGTTACTTATAAAGGGAATATATCGAATTTTGAATTGCCTTATGTTCTTAACCAAGCAAAAGTTTTTATTTTACCCTCTTATTACGAAGGGCATCCAAAAGCATTACTTGAGGCAATGAGTTGTGAGCTACCTTGTGTTGGCTCAGACGTTGTTGGGATAAAAGAAGATATTCAATATATGGAAACAGGTTATTTATGTAAAACTGATTATAAAAGTATCGCTAATGCTATAGAAACGGTTTTATCCGATGATTTGCTTCAAAAAAAAATAGGAGAAAATGCTAGAGAGTACATTCTAAAGAAATATTCTATAGATAAAATATTAAAAATGGAACTCGAGGTTATACAGGAGGTTGTTGCAAAATGAAATTCCATATTGCAAATGTAATAATTTATGGGCTTGCTAAGTATTTAAAGCAATTATCTCCTTCTCAGTGTGCCGAAGTTTTAACAAAGTTAGTTAATTTAATAATTAAGAATACTTCTCCAAAGAATACTTTACAAATTCTATTTGAATTGGAAAATCGCCTGTATCCATTAGAAGGAAGAACTTCTATAGAATATGGAAATGGAATACATACTAAACACAGATATATTAACTACCATAAATTTTTTATTAAAAACCTTGATCCAGGAGAGAGTGTGCTGGATATTGGATGTGGTAATGGCTTTATGGATTACAATATAGCAAACCAAGTTCACAATGTAAAAATTGTAGGAATTGATTTAAATAAAAAAAATATTGAATTTGCGCGTGAGCGCTATAGACAGCTTAATTTGAGTTTTATTGAGGGTAACACCCTTAAAGAATTGCCAAATGAAATATTTGATGCCATTATACTATCTAATGTATTAGAACATATAGAACAACGAGTTGAATTTTTAAGGAAAATATTACTTTCAATTAAACCTAAGTGTTCGATTATTCGTGTACCGCTTTTTGAACGTGACTGACGAGTACCACTTAAAAAAGAACTTGGTATAGATTATCGTCTTGACTCAACACATTATTTCGAGTATACGCAAGAAGAATATTTTAAAGAACTTCATCAAGCAGGATTGAAGGCAACAAACACAGAATTTAGGTGGGGTGAAATCTGGAGTGTAGCAGAACCTTTGAAAGAATTTGAACAATGAATTATTATTAAAATTCAAATAGAATTTTTCGCTTATATTAATGTATTTTTAATAATATGATTTAAAAGGCTGGAAAAATGAATAATTATTTTTCGGAGAAAATGCAAATATTAGTAACTGGCGGAGCAGGATTTATCGGAAGCCATTTAATAGAGAGGTTATTGGAAGAAGGGTATGAAGTAATTTGTTTGGATAATTTTAATGATTATTATAATCCGGAGATAAAAAGAAATAATATTAAATCTTTCATAAAAGACAGAAATTTTAATTTAATAGAAGCAGATATTAGAGATAAAGATTCTTTAAAAAGGATATTTGAAAAATATAAATTTTATAAAATAATTCACCTTGCAGCTCAAGCAGGTGTAAGATCATCTTTAAAACGACCAAATCTATATATAGATGTGAATATAAATGGAACTTTAAATCTTTTGGAGTTGAGTAGGGAATATAAAATAAAGAGTTTTATTTTTGGTTCATCTTCTTCTGTCTATGGAGCGACAAAGGAAATTCCTTTTTCAGAAGAAGGTAAATTAAAACCAATTTCACCTTATGGAGTAAGCAAAAGAGTAGGTGAACTTTTATGTTCTACATATAATCATCTTTATAATCTTCCGGTTACAGTTTTGCGTTTTTTTACGGTTTATGGACCGAAACAAAGGCCTGATATGGCTATTCATAAATTTACAAAATTGATTAATGAAGGCAAAGAGATTTATCTATATGGTAATGGTGAAACGAGCCGGGATTACACTTATATATCTGATATTGTAGAAGGGATTATATTTGCTTTAAATAAGGATTTTAATTATGGAATATTTAATCTTGGTGATTCTAACCCGATAACTCTTTACAATATGATTTCACTGATCGAAAAAAATCTAAATAAATCAGCCAAGATAAAATACCTGCCTGAGCAACCGGGTGACCCTTCTATTACTTTTGCAGATATTAGTAAATCAAAAAGAATGTTAAATTATAATCCAAAAATAAAAACAGAAGAAGGGATAAAAAGATTTGTTGAGTGGTATAAAAATGAAAAATCCTAAAGTTACGGTTCTTATGTCTGTATATAATGGAGAAAAGTATCTACAGGAATCTATTGATAGTATTTTAGAACAAACTTTTAGAGATTTTGAGTTTGTAATTGTCAATGACGGTTCTATTGATAAAACAGCTGAAATTTTGAAGAGTTACAAAGATGTGAGAATAAAAATTGTTAATAATGAAAAAAATATAGGGCTTACCAAATCTTTAAATAAAGGACTTAAAATAGCAAAGGGTGAATATATCGCTCGAATGGATGCGGATGATATCTCGATGTCTGAAAGGTTGGAGAAAGAAATAGAGTTCTTAGAGAGCCATCAAGAGCATGCAGTTGTGGGTACTTTCGTGAAAATAATGAATGAGAATTCAGAGATTATTCGACTTTGGGATAGGCCAACAAAAGATATCGAGATTCGTGAGTTTTTAAAGAGAGATAACTGCATTGTTCACGGCTCTGTTATGATAAGAAAAAGTTCTCTCCATGATGTTGGCTTCTATGATAAATTCATGGTAAGGTCTCAAGATTATGACCTTTGGCTAAAACTATCTGAGAAATATTATTTAGCGAACATTCCTGAATACCTATATTTTCGTAGAGAACACAATGATATTATTGGTATGAAATATAGAGAAGAGCAGTTAAAATACGTTGAGATTGCTAAATCAAATGCACTAGAAAGACAATGTGCCAATCTGCTGGAAAAAGTCAAAAACCATTGCATAGATATTAGAAAGGCTACTAGGCTGTTTATAAATGTCACTATAGAAAAAAATATGAGGCTGAGAGAGAATGCTCTAGAACCGATACTTTGTTTCAAAAGATTGAAGACATTCAAAAAAATAGTATTATTTTGTTCGTATAGGTTTTTAGTTTGGATCCTTTTTTCGAAAAAAATTAATAGGATAATGAGAGATTTCAAAATAGAAAAAATTAATCTTGAGAAAGCAGAGTCAGATTTAAAAAAGATTGTTAATAGGAGATTGATCTGAATGATATTTGTGGATAGTAAGGAACAGAAGAATATTAAACGTATAGTTGAGACAAATTTAGCTGTATGTATCTTATTTTATGAAAAATTGGAGCAAACTATAGAATGTATTGAAAGCTTTTTGCCTTCCGGAGTAAATATATATATTTTGAATAACGGTTCTTCTCCATCTGCTCGGCAGGCATTAGGACAATTTTGCGATAATTATAAACAGATTAAGATTTTTAACTTGGATATAAATTCAGGAGTTGGTGTAGGAAGGAATTATTTGATAACACATACAAACGAAGAATGGTTACTTTTTGTCGATAGCGATATTACCATCAAAACTTCCGATTGGGTGCAAAAATTTACTCAGTGTGTTAACCAATATCCTGATGCTGAAGTGTTTATCCCCAAACTATTTAACGTAAGCGAAAGTAAATATGCTGCATATAAATCAATACGGATATCAGGAGATAAGGCGATCCATGATGTCGAGATTAGAGACAATCTGACAAATACATTTCCCGGTGGGGCAGCATTTACCAATCGAAGGCTTTTTAAAAAATTAGGATTGTATGATGATAAGATGTTTGTTGGTTTTGAAGATTTTGAGCTTTGTATAAGGGGAATCCGTTTAGGAAATTCGATAAATGCTCGCTTGATTTTCAATATTGAATTGGCCCATAAACACCTGCAGGTTGAAAAAGAGGAAGATAAAAATGCAATTTTATTGAGATATAATATAAATCTCCTTGAATCATCTTTTAATCGGATAATAGAAAAACATAGTGTTATTCTCGAGGGTGATTGGAAGAAATGGGTCTCAAATCAACTTAAAGTAATATTGAGTAAGCCGAATCGTGGCTTTAACGATGGGTGGAAACAATGGATTCCCAAGAAAGTAAAAAAGACACTAAAAAAAATATTTTATCCAAGCAGTATTTCCACTCCACACAGTTGTTCATTATATATGACATATAGATGTAGCTTAAAATGTATGGGTTGTTATCGAAGTGTAATAGGAATTAACAAATCTAATGAAATGAAATTAGATACTGTGAAGAAATTGTTGGCATTATATCCGTATATTGATTCTTTTTGCGTAGCAGGTTTAGGGGAACCTACATTATGTCCTAACTTTGTAGAAATTATTGACTTTTTAAAGAAAAATAGAAAATATGTAGGAATTATAACAAATGGTACTAATTTTGATAAATTTTATAATTTAGCCTATGAACCAGATTATATTTCAATAAGTCTAAAAGGTTATGACAATAGAAGTTATCTGGTTAATTGTGGGGTTGAAGCATTTACCCAGGTTATTGAAAATTATTTTAAGTTAAAATCAAAATTCGAGAATGTCGGATTTTCTTATATATTAAGTAAATCAAATTATAAAGATTTGGAAGAACTATTACTTCTTTGCGATAAGTTTAAACCAAATTTTTTAGATCTGACCAATTATCTTGTATATAATCCGAATGTTTTAAGTGAAATAAAAAAAATCATTACAATTGAAGATGCTGAAATTATTAGTTCTATAAATAAAATATTTGAAGGCAGAGAATACGTAAGAACAAAACCTATTTATATCAATCCTGATAAACCATCTTTTAATTGCAAGTCGTATGATTATACAATTAATTTAGATGGCGAAGGTAATATTGGAGGTTGTCAAAGACAAATACCTCCTAATATTTCTTTTGGAAATGTTTTAATAGATAAAGATCCATATAATTCTTCGGAAATGCGTAAATTAAGAAATTTAGTTCATAATAAATCTTATCCTCACAAAGAATGCCGTTATTGTTTTGGAAATTGGGAAATTAAATAGAATGAAAAATAATTTTAAAAGTATACAAAAAAAACAATTAAAAATTGCAATTGGTCCTGTATTTGATGAATATGGAGGGGTAAGTAAGCATATTTTTGGAATCAAAAAATATTCTACTCATAGAGTTACTGAGATACCTTCTAAATTTAACAGAAAATTGTTAAGTAGATCTGGTCGAGTCATGAAACTTTATAAAAAAATAATGAATAATACGCAGCTGAGACGCTATGATATTATTCATTCCCATGTAGATCCGTGGTTTACAACTCTTTGTCATCTATCAAGGACAGAAAATTGCAAATGGATTCATACATATCATACTCTTTATTTCAAAGAGGACTATTCAAATGGTCTAAAAATATGGCAAGAAAAAATTAACAAAGGGCTAATTGAAATTGCTTCTAATGCAGATGTAAAAATATGTATATCAAATTGGTTACATGATTATCTATATAAAAAATATTCAATTCAAACTGAAGTAATTCCAAACGGTGTTGATTTAGCAGAATGTGATAAAGCTAATCCGGAAAGGTTTATAAAAAAATATAATCTTAGTAATTTTATATTATATATTGGAAATCTGCAGTTTGTTAAAAATCCAAAACTGTTTGTTGAATTAGCAAAACAAATGCCGAAAATCAAATTTGTTATGATAGGTAGAAATCTTGATGAAGTTCATCTTGATAGAGAGTATAAAGTGCTTATTCCAGAAAATTTAATTTTGTTAAACGAAATTAAGCATGAAGATGCAATGGATGCAATATCTGCATGCAAAGCCTTTATTATGACAAGTAAGCGTGAAGGGATTCCGACTGCTCTACTTGAAGCAATGGCAATGGGTAAACCTGTGGTTGTTCCGAATCATAGTGGATGTAAAGAAGTAGTATGTAATGATGAAAATGGATTTTTATATGATCAAGACTCATTCGATGATTTATTGAATAAAACGAGACAAGCAATATCTCCTAACTATAAGGGAGAAGATGCTCGGAAAAGAATACTACAAGAATATGATTGGAATATATTGATTAAAAAAATTGATTCAATATATGAGTATTCTAAAAAAAAGTAGATTATATTATTGATGAATGAAAATGTTATTTATTGTGAATTAATTTTCTGACATGTTCATAACCTTTTTTCTTAAACGAAATTACAGTATTACTAAATTTGTAATTGAATATTGATATTTTTGCGGAATTAAATATAAAAAATTAGAGGCATTATGACATTGCATAAAAAACGTCTAAAAATTTTGTTTATTACTGGGTGGTATCCTTCAAAGAATAATGAAATATCAGACATTTTTGTTAAAGAACATGCCAAAGCTGTTTCATTATACAATGATGTAACGGTGTTTTATAGTGAGGGAATTGACCCTTCAATAAAAAAAATTTATCAGGTTGAAGATAACATTGAAGATGGAATTCGTACTTTGCGCATTCGCTATCGGAAATCTCCGATTTCTAAGACTACTTACTTCATTTATCTTTGGTCTATTTTTAAGGTTTTCCGTGAATTAAGATATAAAGGATGGAAACCAGATATGATCCATGCTCATGTCTATTTGGCAGGAGTTCCGGCAGTTATTTTAGGAAAGATTTATAAAACACCAGTAGTCATAACCGAGTATTGGAGTGGTTTCCCCGTCATATGTTGGGAAAATTAGATTTAGTTAAAGCTCGTTTTGCATTGAATAGAGCAAAAATAGTGCTTCCAGTAAGTAAAAATTTAGAAAGTTCGATAAAATCATATGGCATCAACAATAGATTCGCAGTTATTTATAATGTAGTAGATATTCATATATTCTATCCTTCTTTGAAAAAAGATGTTAATAAGATAAAAAAATTATTACTTGTTACTTTGCTTTTGCCTGTAAAAGGGATACCCTATTTACTCCAAAGTTTGGCTCGACTTAAACAACAACGACAAGACTTTGTATTAAATATAGTTGGTGATGGCCCTAATAGAGAAGAATATGAAAAATTAACGATGGATCTACAGATAAGACTGGGGAGATTTTAGAAAGTTATAACGACCCGAGAATTAAAATAATCAACAATGAGAAAAACATTGGTTTGACTAAATCGTTAAATAAGGGGTTAGAATTGGTCAGAGATGAATATATTGCTCGTCAGGATGCAGATGATATTTCAATGCCCGAGAGGTTAAAGAAAGAAGTAGAATTTCTTGAACAAAATAGAAATGTGGGACTTGTGGGAACAGATTATTTCATGATAAATGAGAAGGAAAAGATAGTTCATATTGTAAAATGTTTAAATGGGAGCGGAGAATTAAAAGCAAAATTGTTGGAAGGGAATCAGTTCGGACATGGCTCGATTATGCTAAGAAGAGAATGTATAGATAAGGTGGGCGTCTACCGGGAAGAATTTAAATTTGCCCAAGATTATGACTTTTGTCTTCGCATTGCTGAAGTGTATGATGTGGCGAATATTTCTGAACCTCTTTATAAG
>JABUBM010000135.1_pt1 | contig 16329 bp, 19 predicted proteins | sample 7240321 | NCBI WGS metagenome assembly JABUBM01 (sample SAMN07256344, study PRJNA390944) | subsurface metagenome | isolation source: Methane hydrate marine sediment | place: Pacific Ocean: Eastern North Pacific, ODP site 1244 | collected 2002
ATTTAGGTATTTTAGGTTTGCCGATTGTGATAGGTTCTGCTTCTCTTTCTTTTTTCTTTCGTTCTGCTATGGCCACATCTACACCAGCGCCCCCCAGGAAGTATTGCCATTTCTCTATCGCGTTTCTTTCAACCGAATGGACTCCGCCCCTTATCTTATATTCTTCGTCTACTAACTGCCTTAATTTCTTTAAAGCGTATACATCAATATTTTTATTAACAAGAGGATCACCTAAAAAGGCTTCATAACCTCTTAACATATACGAGTAAAGAGGTATAAAGTGATCCGCTAATTTAGGGACCGAAGAAGTTAAGGTAGCTAAAGCCCGTTTATCTCCCCGGACCGCGTTAATAGTTTCTACATATACATCGTTTAACGCTTCTACCGTTCCAATCATTAGACCCCCGGTCTGGTAAGACAAGAGGACTAACGGATCATACGGAGGTTTTCGCCTACCGGTAGTCTTCATATAAGCTACACTAACCAATGCACCACCTATAAGAACGGAAGCTATAACCTTAAAAGCCCTTGCTCTTTCACCAGGGGGAACGTATTTACCGGTCATTTTCTTGCTCATCTTTACTAGTTTCTCCCAATATGCCCGGGGGAATAACATAAGATTCCCAAAAACCTTACCATACGGACCCATTTCAGCGAGGGAACGTTGCGCCCTTTCATAGAGAAAATGAACGTCATCAACATAGACCCTTGCAACGTATTTCTCCATTGCCTTTTGTCCATCTTTAGCGTAAATTTCTAAAGCCCTTTTCTGCTCTAATAAACTCATATCGCTAAATTTAGCTTTTTTCATTTTCTTCTTTAAGTCGATAGTCTTGTCTTCAAAAGCCATTCTAACCTGGTTAATCTTGCCCCAAAAGCCCCAATGCCTATTTGCTACATCTGACCGAGGATATAGATTAATCTTTTTAATTAAATTAGTAAGACGTTCTAACCCTATCTGAACTTTACCTATCCTAAAGCCGAGGGGTTTCTCCCCTGTCATAAACCAATCGGTTTGCATAAATATAGCTTGTTGAACGTAGGTATCTAAAAAAACAATCTCATCGGGAGCAAGTTTCTTATTTCGTGGATCAACTAACATTGCCTTATCGTGGCCTAGCCCGAGATTCTGTCCGAGATTCCTAAACGCGAGGGGTGGGCTTCCCATAATAATCGCTATCATGGCTTGACTATAAAGGCGGTTAATGCCACGTTCAAACCAGCCCGCGGATCTGTCATACCCTTTAAGTTCTCTAAAAAACACCTGTAAATTACTTCTTACCCTGGCAGGATTCTTGAATTTATCTAAGTTCTTATTTGCTAACGTTATTAAAGCTCTAACCTTCGGGGCCATAACAGAGAGGTTATCCATCTGTCTTTTATAAGCAATCAACCTCGTTATTATGTTGGTGTCCTGCTCTCGATATTCAATGTCCTTCCTTACTCTGATATGCTCTTTCCCAAAGAGCATAGATAGCCCTTTCGCTTTCCATACCCTTATCTTGGCAGATACAACTTGAAGGGGGTCATAACCGCTTCGGATCACTCCCCACTTTTGGGTCTCCATATATTTTACTAAATCATCATAGCCTTTAGATTCATAGATATCTTTGGCTTTATCTATTTCTTTTTTGTATTGTAAATATTGAGGCATAGCGGAAAGATTATTAAGGTTATCTAAAAACTTCTCGGTCCTTGCCCTTGATTGATAGCCCTTCAATATACCCTCGATTTTCTTGGCTAACTCAATTTCTTTAGGTGTGATATTTGCAGGGGTCTCCGGTCTGCCTTTTAAATTGCTCTTAGCGAGTATCCAATCCTCTACCTTCTTTAATTCTATCTCCTCTTTAATGATATCTCTATACTCATCAAACCCTGCAATTAAATGGTTTAGCCCTGCTCTATTCTCTAAATGAGTGTTAATCAAATCCTGATATAATGTAAAAAACGGTGCGCCGGATATAGTCTCTAATATTTGGAAATAACTCCTTGCAGAATTAAGGTCGCTGGGGTCTTTAAGCGTTCTTTCCCCTTCTGATTTTACCCTTTTATCTATAACATCAGCTAATTTCTTTACTTCTGGATTCTTCTCTAAGGCTATTCTTGAAGGCTCGGTTATCTTTAAAATATTTGCCTCATCGATGAGCCTATAAATTATATCCTTGCCCTGTGTCTCGGTTATAAAGTGTTTGGCGTCAACATACTTTGGCTCTTTACGTATTCCTAAATCTTTAAGGGTCTCCTGATACGCTTCCTCTGTCATTTGATACTTCTCTACTAAGTTATCTTTTAAAGATTGTATCTTCTTTTCTGTCTTTAGGGTAATAACTTTTTGGTAGCCAATCCTTTTGGGTCTTGCCCCTTCCATTGACTTTGTAACATCTCTTAACTGCTCTAAATTCATTCTGGTTAGTGTAGTCCAGGGAATTTTATATTTTTCTTTAATCTTTCTCTTTATCTGCGTATATTCCTTATCGGTTAGACCCTTCACGCTTTTAATGGTGTGTATCTGCTTGATCAACCGCTTTCTTTCAGCAATTTCTTCCGGAGTAATAGTTGGCTTAACGGTTGGCTCAGTTTTTGATATCTTTTTAATGGTTGGTCTAACTTTTTCAGAAGGTTTTTTAATAGTCGGTTCACCTGTAATTTTAAAGGGATATTCCTCCGCTCTTAAAGGCATAACCATTGCTTTAAGTTTACCTTCTTCCATAAATAATACTGCTTGATTCTCACCGGTGGCCTTTATCTCTGCATTAGGGAAGTGTTTATTTAGGAAAGATAATTTATTAGTATCAAGAGCAACCTGTATTTTACCATCTGTAAGTATAGTAATCGGTGGCCCCCAATCGGTTATCTGATGACCCTGTAACCATAAAGAGGTAGATTTTTCAATAGCGCTTTCGGGTAGTATTTTTTCTATCTCTGGAAAGTTCTTAACAAAATCCTTCTTATATTTTTCAACTTCTTTATCAACTATTTTTTGAGCTTCTTTATAAGATACTTCTGCAGTCTGAACTTCCTTAACCCTTGCCTTTTTATATTTTTCAATTATATCGGTTAAAACGGCTTTTGATACATCTTTATCAAGCACTAATAAATGGCTGTCTGTTAATAATCCTCTTTCATATCCGCCAAAAATATAAACCGCGTGTTCGTCTGCAGTAGGTCTCAATTCGAGGCCTTTCGCCGGTGTTCCAATCTTATTAATATATTCCCCCGTATCATCAGGAAGGGGTTGTTTAGAGGTCTCTAAAACTTTGTTTAATTCGGGTCTTTTTAATTCTCCAAAGGGTTTATTATATAAAAATTCGCTTGTTTTTTCAAAGGTTTTAAGCGTTCCTTCTTTTATCTCCTCAGAGGTCCCCCCGATATCTTCCCCGGCCCAGATTGCCTCAACCTTGCCTTCTTCTTCTAAACTTACGGTAACTTCTTCTTCGACTCCTGGCTTTTCAAATTCTTCCGGTATAACAGGCCTTTCTTCTACTCCTGCTCTATATTCTTCGACATTTTTTAATACTAAATATCCCCCTTCTTTATCTTCCATCAGGATTATGGTATCTTTTGGGATTTTAACCTCTTTAGCCTCACCATATTTTTGAGCAATATTGAGTTTTTTTGCTACCCAAATCATATCCTCTTTAGGGACTTTGTTTAAATCTATTCCGAGACTTTCTGCTATTTTCCCGGCTTCCTTAAAAACAGGATTTCCAGTAGTCGAGACATCATAATTAAGTTTCTCTTGTGCAGTTTTCATTTTGCTTATTATTTCTGCCCCATGTTCGGGTATATATGTTTCTGCCCTGTATGCTTTTCCTGTAAGGGTTTCCTCTTTATAGGCTAATGCTTCTACTTCCATTCTGGGGATAAAGCCTGCTTCTTCTAATTGCACCCTTACAGCATTTTTATAATTAACATCAGTTACTTTCTTTTTTAATTGCGTGGCTATCTGGGTTTCCGATCCTAAACCTACTAACGCAAAGGGAGTTGTTGCGATTAATGTATGTATCACAGTTTCCGGTATATTTTCTAATATATTTATATTTTCGTTAACGGTCTTGACGGTTGCCTCTTGAATACCTAATTGCACCACTTCCTCAATAGTTTCTGCTACCTCAATCGTGGCAAAGGTTTTTAGACCTCTTTTTAATAGACTTGCACCCACTTTTTGAGATACTGCTTTATTAATATTTCTAAAGAGTAATTTCTTGAATGGGGCAGATACAGAGGCTAAAATGGGAAGATCCCCCATTACTTCGACAGAGGCAATTAAACCACCGATAGGAATAGCTAATTTTGTGGCTTCTTCCGGAGTCGCCCCATTAGCAATTAAATCTTCATAGAGTTCTTGCGATTGCAAAGGGATTGCCACCAATACACCAGTGGCTAAACCAAGCAAAGGGTTGCCCGTTACTGCAGTAGTGCCTAAAACTGTTCCCATCACTCCGATAGTGAAAGCTGCGGATTGTGCAGCTACATATCCCCAATAAGCAGGCTCAAGCAATATTTTAGGATTTCCCTTAATAGTATCAATAACTCCCTTTTCCCACTCTTTGCGTGGTTGTAATTCGGGGTGTTCTCTTAACCAGTCAACGTATCTATCATTTGCTTGATTGTATTTTTCTATATAGGATTCTCTTTTTTCCTTATTGCCTTCATTAACCTTTTTGAGATGTTCGGGGGTCATGCCTGCATATTGAGAGGTAGCTTCTTCGAGGGTTAAATCTCTGAATATCATATTAGGCAAAACCGAGTTAAAGTATTGTTTTGTCTTGTGATACATACCACTTGCGCCAAGCCTAAAAGCGTCAAAAATATCTTTCGTTCCTGATTCTTTTATCTGGGGTTGTATTCTCCCCATCTCAAATTCAACTCCGATACCTGCACCTGCGCCTACGCCTGCTTTCATTTCTATTGTGGGCAAATTAGCGTTATACTGTTCAATTAGTTTGTTCATTCCTTTATGTTTAAAATCATATTCTTGATAAAGAAATTTGGATTCTCCGATAATTGAATTATATTGATTTATTAAATCGCTTTCTTGAGTTTTTAACCCTTCGCTTCCTTTAATGCCATAAGTTTGGAAATGGTTTTTTAATTTTAACTGAACTGTCTCTATCTGTTTTTTAAAATCGGTTAAAGTAATATTGTATTTATTAAAAATAGGCTCATAATCCTTTAATTCGGAGGTTAGGGTGTCTATCTGTTTCTTTGTCCCAGTCCAATCAAAAGAAGTTAAGGAAGGCTCTGCAGGTGAAACTTCTTCTTTAACGTCTATACTATTCTGAGGCTTAAAGATATCTTCTTCGGTCTCCCCTTTGATCAACGATAATTTTTTAATCTTTGGAACTTCAAAGATATCTTTTTCATCTTCTTCGTCTTTGATTAATGACAGTTTTTTAATCATAATTCTACTCCGTCAGGGGTAATTTGGGGGTTTCTGTTGGGGTCGTGGTTGTTTCAGTATAATAAATCGAGGGATAACCGCGTTCAGCACTTGTAAGCGCACCCTTAAAAAATCCCACCTTACTAACTTCTTTCGGAGATTTAATTTTCTGATATTTGCTTACATCAATACCCATTTTCTTTAATTCTTCTAAATAGAAAAAATAAGCCTCGTAAATAGCTTTATACCACTCTGCCCCTGTCTTGCTTTCTTCTTCGTCTCCGGACATAAATTTAAACTGTTTATCACCCATTAACTTGCCTTTTTCGTCAGTTATTTCGTTAAGCATTTCAACGTGTGAATCCAATTCCTCAAGTTTAGCATTAATCCAGTCCTGTTTAACCGGCATTTCAGAGGTATCATAACCGGCTTTAGCGTATCTGTTTATTGTGCTTTCTGCTTCTGTCCAGGTGTTAGCGTCTAATGCGTCTTGTCTGTATTTCTCCTGTTGCGGTAACGAAGTAGCCCTTGTTCCACTTGGTCCCGGTGTAGTAGTTTTCTTTGAAAAACTTCCGTAATATTTGCCTGTTTTAGTATCACGTTTAGGTATTATGATTAGCCCTTTCGGTGCTTTAACATTAGACATTACTTCTTCTGGGGTATTGTAAAGATTGTATAAATCGTCTCCTGCTTCTTTTAATATATCTTGAGTGTAGCTACTTAAATCAAGCCCTTTTTGTTGTTCTAAACTTTTTCTTTTTCCTTCAAATACTTCAGGGGAAGCATTAACGAATACTCTTAATATGCTAACTGCTGATTTCTCGTCTGCCATAGTGGGAGCTTCTGTTGCAGACTCTTTAAACTCTATATCGCCTAATCCCGGTGTCTGGCCTGCTACACTTTGGGCTATCTGCCCCTTCACATCAGAAGATGATTCGCCATAAAACTTATAGGGGGTAACTGTCTGGTCTGCCTCATGCTTCTTTTGACGCATAATTTCATAAACCTCAAAATATTTTTTGCCTTTATCTGTTTTAACCCAACCCTTAACGTCATCAAATATCCCTTGAATATTGCTCGGGTCCAACCCTTCTGTCTGGCTTATGAATAAATCTAACCATTGCATGTCTTCCTCGAATTTTTTCCTATTCATTGTTTGTATAGAACTAACAGCGTCCTTATATACTGCTTGAACTTCGGGAATGGAAGCTAAAACAGCAGTAGTTAATTGCATACCTTCTTCTTCTGAATATACATTATCAGCCCCATATTGTTTAAATAAAGTCCCAATATGGGCAAGACCATCTTCAATTTCCTTTTGTTTTTCTGCTAACTTTTTTCTTTGTGCTTTTTGATACTTCATTTCGCTTAATTGAGAAGCCATGTTTAGCCCTGATTGTAGGCCCGAGCTTAAGCCTTTCAGGAAATATCCACCATATCCAGCCATTTAAATCACTTTCCTTTCTTTTTATTTTTATTAATCTTTTAAAACCCCGTAATGTTTAAAGTCTTTAATCGCCTCTTTAACTGTTTTAACTTCCAACTTGAGGTCTCTGGCAATTTTGCCAATCGGGGGGATTATGTCATTGAAGCTATATAGGCATAAATAAAACCATACTTGAAAGTTTAACGTCTTTTGTGGGCGCTTCTCTAAGGCTTTTTTGAATTTGTCTCTATCAAATACTATCTTCAGCCCCCTTTCTTCTTCTAAATCCTCTATCAGGCTATCGAAGCTTTTCATATTCCTAATATCATCTCCTTTGTTTATTATGGTAACAATTCCCTAAAAACATTACCTGTTATAGTTTTTAACAGTTTTCCGTTTAGAATATTTGAGAATTAATACGGGTAATCTGTTTTAGACCTTTAAATCTATCTTCCCTTCTTCTTCTTTCTCAAAACTAAATTCTATTTTTAATTTGCCTTTGCCTGGAACTCCAATCGTTAGAATATAACCTTGATTATCCTTTAATATTCCAGCAAATAATTCTTCTTTAGATTTAATAACTTTGTTATCTTTCTTTGTTTTAGTTTTCGTCATTCTCTTTACCCTTCTCCTTTCTCTTAGATTCAGCTTTTTTTATAGCTTCGAGCCTCTCGGCTTCCTTAACCTCTTTTTCAATGGGGCATTTACCTTTTTCTCTTAAAGGACACGCATGATAATATTTTGTTACCACCATGTTTATTTGTGGTCCAAGTGGTTTACCGTCTCTCCCGGTTAATTCATATTTGCCCCTCTCGGCCGGATATTTAGATTTTAATTTTAAGGCCATATCGAGATATTTGACTATTACAGCATGGTCAGTTACCTCTTTCCTTTGAATACCCTTCCCTGATTCCCTGGTAGCACTTAAACCATCTACCAATTTTTGACTCAAAGTAGGGTCGGTTAAGCCCATTTTGTCTAATACCTCAACGATTGAAATATCAACTTTTCTCAACATTCTACTCCCAAGCTCACAAGCAGAATTTTCTTTTACGTTAGGGCTAATGGCCAGATATGCTTTTGTAGCATTACCTCCGTTATTAATATAAAAATCTATAAATTTACGTTCCCTTAACGTTCTTTTAACTTCTCCGTTATCGTCAGGCATTTTACATCACACCCTTCTTGTCTTATTTTCGTTCTTTTCGTTCTTTTTAACTTCTAAAATCTTAACATTTTACTAATCCTATACTAACTCTCCACTAACCTTTTTTTACCGGTTTATTATGGCATTTATGGCATTTATCCAAAAAAAATAGGAGGATCATTTTCCCCCTAATAACTAAGTCTATTCTGTTTTTTTTTAAAACCTTTAAGATATTCCTTTACTTTTAAATCATTAAGACAGTCTTTTATACCCCTTTATATTTTTTAAACTCTCTCTGCCTTTCTTGGCTTGTTCTTCTCCCTTTTTATACCTAGCCTTCCGTTCTTCTTCAGTTTCCTTTATAGACTCCGGTTTATATCGTTCATATTCAACCGCTTCGGTTTCGGGATTATTATTAACCTTTCTTATTAGATAATTCTCTTTAGCTCTTTCCAGGTCGTTAAATTTTACAAAATTATTAGGCTTTAGAAAATCCGATATTGTGTATCTATGGCCATAATAATATTCTTCACCCTTTAAGATTAAAGAATAGTTTTTAATGGAGTTCTTTATTTCCTCTAACGAATAATTTTTTAGGGCTTCTTTGATATCATTCTCAAAGTCTTTAAAAGTTTTATTGTTATGTGAAATAATATCAAGGCTATTCCAGTAATCAAATATTTCTTTTTCTTCTCTTAAATTATCGGTATATATATCCTCTTTTTCTTCTTCCTTATATATAGTTTTATTAAGAGATTCATTAGGGGTTAGCAAACCATTGTCTTTTATGGTATCACAGCGATTATTACTTCCGCTTTGAGGGAAGTCAGCTTCCGTTTTAAGGGAAGTGACTTTCCGTTTTGAGGGAAGTAATTTATCTGAATGCTTCCGTTTCAAGGGAAGTAATTTATCTTTTTTAGGCTTAAAACCGTTATCGTTATTGTCTTTAGTGTCATTTTCAGTTATTAAATGCTTCCGCTTTGAGGGAAGTAATTTTTGACATTTATCCTTAAAAACCCTTTTATCCCATTCACTTACATTAACATTAAAGCTATATTGTTTTTTCCAACCTTTTACTTTTCTTTTGATCACATTATTATCGACTAAATAGCTTATAGCTTCTGATATTCTGTTTATCTCCGCCCCAGTATATTCTTCAAACTCTTTACCCTGAATATAAGCCCAAATTTTCCTATTTTTTCTTTTTAATTCATTCTTACCTTTAGGATCAGGAAAACCAAAAGTTTGAGCTAAAATTAAATCTACAATACCTCTACGCACCCCGATTACGTTTGTTTTATTTAAGGTCTTACCGATATCCTTAGCACAATACCACCACCCATTATCTAAGTCTATCTTATCTACTATTTCATTACTGTTATCCAATAAATAACCCTCCTTTCTTCATACCAAAAAGGAGAGGGGAGGGTTAAACGCCCTCTCCTTCCGGCATGAAAGCAAGCGCTTGCTTATGGATATTTATTTAAAGTTTTTAAGATATCTTTCGAAGGCCCACATTTTGGGGTCTTCCCCTCTCTCCTTCAAGACTTTGAGTATTCTCTCTTTTAGTTCTTCTTTGGTAAAGTTAGATAATTCTTCTTCGGTAGAGTTAAGAAGTTTTTCCATATCAATTTCTATTTTATCTTCTCTCTTGGAATCGTTAGATAGCATCTAATTTTTTTACCATATCCTGAAATTTATCCACCCACTCCGAGCAGAAGTTTATTCCGCGTTTCGTGGCTATCCAATCATCTTTCACTTTTATAAACTGCCTTAAATCAATTCTTTCTACTCCTCGAAACTCGCCGACAGATAAAACTAATCTTTTGTTGTCAGTAACATCTAATTCCGCGATCTGTTTCATAGTTTATCTTTTCTCCTTTTTTAAGTCTTTCCCCCCTTGCCTTGATTTATTTAGCAGTTAGTGTATAATAAAAATGCAATGGGGGGATTGCATTATTCCCTTAAAATTTGTCTTGAGGATATCTTTCTTTTACCGGTGAGATATCCTCTTTCTTTTATTTATCGGTCCTTATTCATTTTAGCATATATATTTAAGTTCAGAAAATAACATAATAATATTCTATTTATATTATTTCATACTTCCAAGAAACCAAAAAGTTATCTTTTAGTGGACCTGGCTAATCTTTACTAATTACTTAACTTTTACCTTTACGCTTATATTTTAAGCCTTTATGGCCTAAACCTATCCTTTTCTTCTGTTCTTCTGTTCGTTTCTTGCCAGTATTAGCCTTACTAACCTTATCTCTAGTAGCTTGGGAAACGATTTTCCCTTTATGAATCAATCCGATTTTCTTTTTAGTTTCTTCAAATAAAGGGTAATGGCCATCTTTGTATTTCTCTTTCAAAGTTTTCGAGATCCTATCCCGGGTGGCTTGGGTTACAATCCGCTTTCTGTTAGGACCACAACCATTTAGAGCCAACCTATCTGAATATTCCTTTAGGTCCTCATCAGTAATGAACAAGTTCTCATTTAAAATCTTCTCAGTGGCCTTTTTAATTGCTCTATTGACCCATTCTCTTATTGATGGGGATTGGGTTAGTAATGCTTCCTTCTGATCCTGCGTGATATTAATAAACAAGATCATCAAGAAAACCACCAATCCGCTCGTTGTAAAATCGGAGCAATTCTTTAGCCTGGCCATCTTTTGCAAATTTATTATTTAGCCGGAAAGACAAATCGTTGATTAATCTTCTGCAGGAATCTTCCGCTATCCTGTAACCATTAAGAAAAACCTCTACCCTTTTTTCTGCTTCCTCATCTGTGCAAGGTTCTTCTGCTTCCCCGGAGTCCTCGATATCTACCATTAATTCTTCAAAACTTTTTAAACTTTTCATTTTATTCCCCCATATTTTTTATTTTGTTAGCCAGGTCCTCCAAACTTGACATAATAAAAAATAGCTTCTAAACTTAACGAGGGTTTTAGATTAAGGTTTTTGGGTATTCCCCCATATTTCCTTAGTCTATATCTTCACTTTAATAGAGTGAAGAAGCCCCCTTTTTACTTATCAACCCCCTCTATAAACTTTTTCAAATTTTCTTCGGTTACTATCCATCTCAAACCTATCTTCCGGGCTTTAATTTTTCCTTCTCGCAGATAAGCCCTGACAGTTCTATCGCTTATTTTTAACATACTGACTAAATCCTCTACCGAATACAGCTTTGTATCAATAATTGCAATCATCACTTTCCCCCCCTAATTAAGTATTTACCTTCACGTTAGATATAATATCATATAACTTCCTGTTTGTCAAATATAACTTCCTTTTAATTCCTTCCCTCTATTCCAATTGTAAAAACTTGTCAGATGTGCCACTTTTCGACATAATTCACATACTGCTTACATGATACTCAATCCAATCTACATCTGACTCAATGCTACTTACATCTGATTCAATGTTGCGCAAAATACTATAAATCTTTTTTAAATAATAAACCTCATCATAAGCCCCGGCTTTTACTTCTCTAAATAAAAAACTTCCCAAGATTGCCCCGATTAACATTCCTATTAATAAAAAAGTAATAGCTTTTTTCATTTTATTTCATTATCCCCCTTACACCCTTAAAGGCTATATTATCAAATTATTACATGCTGTATTACTTTCATTAAGGTTTCCGCTTTATATTCTTTCCCTTTAACCCATCATTAACAACGATATTAAAAGCTTCTGTTAGACTGTGCCGGTCCCACCATGCAAAATTATGTAGCTTATCTAATAAATCTTGCTTAATATAGAAGGTCATTTTTTGGGTCTTGAAAGTTTTCTTTTCAGGATTAAGGGAAGGCATGCCTGCTTTTTGTTTTTTGTGTGTAATGTTTGTATTACTTACATTACGTTTATTACTTTTTATACTTGTGGTTTTCTTGATAAGTTTATCTTTAAGATTAATGTTCTTTCCTACCGGCATTTTTAACCCCTTTCGTTTAAAAATTCTTTAGCTAAATTCTTATAATCAATAGCCCCATTACTTGAGGGTGCATACTTCAACACGCTTTGAGCAAAGGAAGGCGCTTCTGCTACCTTTACACATATCCGGATAACTGAACTAAAGACTTTTTCTTTTAGATTGTTCTTGATCTGATTTAATACCTCGCTTGATAATCTTCTTCTACCGTCATACATTGAGACTATGATTCCCCCAATCTTTAAATTTTTATTCAATACGCCTTTAACCTCGTTTATGGTCCTTAATAATTGTGTCAATCCCTGTAAACTTAAAATCTCCATCTGTAATGGAATTAAGACCTCGTTGGCTGTATTTAGAGCATTTACGGTTAAGATAGATAAAGAAGGTGGGCTATCAATAAAGATATAATCATATCCCCTTAACTCTTTGATCCTTTCACTCAATAGCTGTTCCCTTCCAATTTTATTGATTACAGAGATTTCTAAATCAGCTAACCGGGGAGAAGAAGGGGCAACGTCTAACCCTTCTTTTTTTACAAGTATTGTTTGTATTGTTTTTATTCCTTGTAATACTTCCACTATGGTATTTTCCGGACTATGTATCCCGAACGAGTAAGTAAGGTTAGCCTGGGGGTCTAAATCAATAAGCAATATCTTCTTACCCATTGAGGCAAGAGCCACCCCTAAATTTATAGTAAGGGTAGTTTTCCCGGTCCCGCCTTTTTGGTTTGTTACGGTTATTGTTTTCATTAACTCCACCTTCTATATGTTTGTAATGTTTGTATTTTTTATATTAATTGCCTGTTTATCAGATATCACGCCTAAACAATTGTAAATACTCTTTATGATAGCCCTTTTATTTAATTATTTATAAACAATCTCATCAAGCGCATATAAAAAACAGACTGCAGCACCCCAATGTAAATTTTCCGGATTTTCGTCTAAATATTTATCAAATATTTTGGTTATCTGGTCCCCTGTCATATCTTTCATTTTTTCTCCATATTTCTGATAAGTTTCAGGCTCATAAGCTTCAAAAATTGCATATAGAGCATCCATCAGTCCCCTAACATAAATATTTTTTTCATATTCTTGAAATTTTAAATAATCATTTCCACTTGTAGCACTTAGAATTCCCTGAATTCCTTCCTGTTCTTCTTCGCTTAAAATATTAACTGAAATAAATGAAAATATAATCATTAAAACTAGAAAGATAACTATTCCTTTAGCTCTCAAATCATTTACCCCCTTTTAAATTTAATAACTCAATAAAAATACCCCTTTGATTAATTATGGTTATTACTTTAATTGAATCCCCCTGTCAATAATTGTATTGTTTGTATTGTTTGTAATGTTTTTAATAATTATAATACAAGTGTATTAAAAATAAAAAGATTCTATACACCTAATAACTTGAAATGCTTTTAAAGTAAAGCTAAATCTATATTCTTGACCTTATTATCCTTATAGTGTGCAATTCCTTTATAAAGAGGATTCTTTAATATATACAATATAGTTCCACCATACCACCGCTTGCCCCTGGCAGAAGGAACGCCCCTTCTATTTAATTCCCTGGCTATTTCCCTCAATCCCATTTTTTTATATCTTTTCATTTTGAATATTAGTTTAATGGTTTCCGCCTGGTCCTCATCGATGAATAACTTTTTGTTTTTTGAATTATACCCTAATGCTACCACACCACCGGCAAAACCACCCTTTGAGGCTTTATTAATTCTTCCCCCGGATAACCTTATAGTTATAAAAGCCTTCTCAAGTTCTGAAACTATCCCCATAAATTGACGGAAGGCCTTCCTCATGGGGTCTTTACTATCTAAATTCTTCTCTTTTATGCTAATCAACTTTATATTGATATTCTCTAACTGTCTAATTAGATGTTCCTGGATATAAAGGTCTCTGGCCAACCTATCAAGTTTGAAGATTAAAACCCCTTCTATCCCTTTGTTAGCTTCGACAAAATTAAACAATTCGACAAGCCCCGGCCTATTCTCTAATTCTTTTGATCCACTTACTCCCTCATCTTTAAATATCTTTATCAATTCAAAATTGTTTTTTTCAGTATATCGTTTTAGAGCCTTTTCCTGTATCTCGATAGTGCCTTCTTCTTTCTGGTTATCTGTGCTAACTCTACAATAGCCCACTAACCTAGTTGATTCTTTGTTTTTAATTGATTTTATCATTTTATCACCTCATTAAGTTTTAAATCTTTTGTTCTTAATAAACTTCTCTAATTCTTGTTCTTCTATCCGGTAAACCTTTTTAAATTTAACTGCCTTCAATTCCCCGGACCTAACATAATTATAAATTGTGTTGTAGTGCATACCTAATTTTTTGGCCACTTCTTTTAAACTTAACATTTCTCAATCTCCTTTTTTATAAAATATTTTCTTCTGCAAAGCTAAAATAACTATCCTTGCCTATTATGATATGATCCAAAACCTTAAAACCTAAAATTTCTGCACCGCCTTTAAGCCTCTTAGTTATATCAATATCATTTTTAGATGGCTCTGGGTCTCCGCTTGGGTGATTATGGCAAAAGATAAGACTAACCACATTTTTTAGTATTGCAGATTTAAAAACCTCTCGCGGGTGGACTATGCTTTCGGTTAAACTTCCCAGGCTTATAAGCTCGATATAAAGGACACGATTTTTAATATTTACACCCATGCCCCAAAAATGCTCTTTAACCTGATCAGTCTCATCTTCACTTTTTAGGATATCTCTAAAAATCTCAACTACAATACCGGCGTTGTTTACCTTAGTTTTTTCCTTACATTTAATATACATTTTATTCTATCCCCCTTTCTTTTACATTTTATCACAACATATTATTATTGTCAACATTTATTTACAATCACTCATAAAAAGAAATTTATTGCTTTGTGATTAACTTTATGTTATATATTTTAGGTATGAATGCAATAAAAAAAGTTTTAGTACTTATCGTCTGCACCTTCTTTTTTTCTATTGCCTTTACTGTTATAGGTGAGTTAGAGGGAGTTATTGCCTACTATTCTAAATACCTTATTTTGATTATTTATATTTATATTGTATTTAGGATAGTGGGATTTAAAAAGAAAAAAGAGAAAAAGTAAATTGTTGCTAGGTCTTGTGTGATAAAATGCGTAGTATATATTGATATTGCTGAGACGAGCTTTCTAGCTTATTCAAAGGGGAGTCTATAGAATCATCATTATAGAGAATTAGGAGAGTAAAAGGATTATGAGTAAAATGGCAATCTTCATTGATGGAGGATATATTAATCATTTGTTTAAAGATAATTTTGTAATTGAAAATTATTCTATCGACTATGAAAAGTTTATAAAATGGACAAGTGGCATTTCTACGATACTTCGAGCTTACTATTACGATTGCCTTCCTTATAAGTCTTACAATTCCACAAAAAAAGAACGTGAACGCTTCTCTAAAAAACAAAAATTTTTTTTCTCTTTAGAGAAGATTCCTCGATTCTGTGTTAGACAAGGAAAATTAGCATATCGAGGAAAGAATGACGAAGGACATCGTATTTTTACCCAAAAAAGAGTAGACTTACTACTTGGAATGGATTTAGGCTCCATAGTGAGTACTCGTAAAGTTGATGAAGTGGCAATCGTTGCTGGAGATAGTGATTTTATACCGGTTGTAGAATTTGCTAAAAAAGAAGGGGTAATAGTTTGGTTAATTCATGGTCCTTCTGGAACTTATCATAAGGATTTGTGGCAAGTAACTGATGAAAGAAAGGAAATAACCCAAGAAATTGTTAACGACTTTATTTTTTTATCAGCAAATAATAATGAGAAAGCCGCCATTTAGGCGGCTTCTCTTGGATAAACGCCTAACATCCTATTTTATGAATGTTAGGAACTATACGCTCATTAAGAAATATACCATACACTATGCATGTATGTTGTGAAACAAGCTTCACATATATAATATATCACAGAAAATCATTTTGTCAAGTTTATAATTTATAATATCAATTATTGATATTATGATATAAAACCTCATCAGGATACCCTTAAATAACCGCCTCTAATAGCCTTATTAGCATTTCTTTACCCTTTATAGCCTTATTGCCTATCCTCTTTTTAGCCTTAAATCTTAAAAATAGCCGATAACTATACTGTATAAGGCTTTTTCGTTAATTAGGCTAAAATAAAACATTCAAATTTGCGTTTTAAGAGGGGTCTTTTTTTAAATAGGTACAATCGTAAGCGGTTATTCGATATTATTAATAAAAAAGAGCCTTTCTTTGTCGGTAAAGGGTTTTAAAACTTCTTGATCGTTGATAGCTTTTTAATTCCGGACTTCTTTATTTTGGGGATACTTAATTTAGGTATTTTAGGTTTGCCGATTGTGATAGGTTCTGCTTCTCTTTCTTTTTTCTTTCGTTCTGCTATGGCCACATCTACACCAGCGCCCCCC
>JABUBM010000136.1_pt1 | contig 16328 bp, 12 predicted proteins | sample 7240321 | NCBI WGS metagenome assembly JABUBM01 (sample SAMN07256344, study PRJNA390944) | subsurface metagenome | isolation source: Methane hydrate marine sediment | place: Pacific Ocean: Eastern North Pacific, ODP site 1244 | collected 2002
GATAAAATTTGACCAATTGGTAGAGATAATGGTCAAAGAAGATTTAAATAGATGGAAAAAATGGAAAAAAGGCAAACATTTTCCCTGGGATGCTTCTAATTATCCGAATGAGACCAAAATTTTGACAAGATCATTGAGGATTTAAGATGATTCCAGTGGCAGAGCCTCTTTTAGGTCAGGAAGAATTGGATAACATTATAAAAGTTGTTAAAAGTGGTTGGATTTCTTCAAGAGGGAAATTTGTCACGGACTTTGAACAACAATTCGCTAAATATTGTGAGGTTAATTATGGTGTATCTGTTTGTAACGGGACTGCTGCCTTACATCTAGCTTTAGAGGCACTAAATGTAAAAAAAAGTGATGAGGTAATAGTGCCTGCACTTACATTTGTCTCTGTGGCAAATGCTGTTACATACACAAGAGCAAAACCTGTTTTTGTCGATTCTCATCCAGGATATTGGTGTATTAATCCAGAGAAGATTGAGGAAAAAATAACAAAAGAGACAAAGGCAATAATTCCTGTACATTCATATGGACATCCTTGCCACATGGATCTAATAATGGATATTGCCAAGAGTCATAATTTATGGGTTATAGAAGATTGTGCAGAGGGACACGGAGCAGAATATAAAGGTAGAAAGATTGGTTCTTTTGGAGATATCTCTTGCTTTTCATTTTATGGAAACAAGATAATTACCACCGGGGAAGGGGGAATGTGTTTAACAAACAATGAGGAACTCGCTGAGAAAATGAAAGTCCTGAGAAATCAAGGAATGAACTCTAATAAAAAATATTGGCATGATTTCATTGGTTTCAACTATAGAATGACAAACATGCAAGCTGCTATTGGAGTGGCTCAATTGGAGAAATTAAATAAATTTATAAAAAAGAAAAGACAGATTGCTAAGTGGTATAAGGAGGAGTTTAAAGAATTTGAAGGTAAGGGATTAATTAAACTTTCTCCGGAGATGGCGTGGGCAAAAAGTATTTATTGGATGTATTCCATTTTAATAGAAGATAAATCCGGCGTAAGTAGAAACGATTTGATGGAAAGGTTAGAAGAAAATGGAATTGAAACAAGACCCCTTTTTTATTCCATACCCCAAATGCCACCCTATAGGAGTAATGAAAAATTTCCTGTGGCTGAACAATTATCAAAGAAGGGATTAAATTTACCCACCTCTTGCAAATTAGGAAAGGAGACTATTGAGCAAATATCTAATGGAATAAAGCAAATAATGAGGAGTGGGCGCAAGGTTTAGTAATTGGGTTCGAAAGTTAAGATTTGAAAGTGATAAAGATGAGAGTGTGTATATTAGCAACGGGGTATCCAAGGTGGAAAGGGGATTTTAGTAACGTTTACCTACACCGTCTGGCAAAATCTCTGGTGAAGAGAGGGATAGAAATCCATGCCGTAGTTCCGCATGCAAAAGGGCTGAAGAAAGAAGAGATGATGAATGGTGTTTTCATTCATCGATTCCAATATCTGTATCCGGCCGATTTCCAATCTTTGGCATATTTTCCCGGTATTCCAGAGAATATAAAGAAGCTTTCCGGCAAGATTCAAATTATTCCATTTATCATTTCAATGGTTAAAAAAATGTTCAAAGTGATAGATAAATATAATATCCAAACAATCAATGCTCATTGGGCTCTTCCATCTACTCTCCTTGCAGTTTTAACTAAAAGAATTCATGGACTTCCAGTAATGGCCACACTTTATGGTGTTGAGCTCTTCATTGTTCAGAGAAGGTATTTCATGCTTAAACCGTTTCTTAAAAAAGCTGTTTTGGATTCAGATAGTGTAATAGCCATAAGTGAGGGAACACAGAACATAGGCTGTAAGATGACGGGAAGAAAGGACATCAAAATAATTCCTGATGGTGTAGATACAGACTATTTTTCGCCAGCAAATGATGGTAATGAGATAAGGGAAAGGTTTAACTTAAATGGATATTACATTATCCTTGCTTGTGGTCGTTTGGTTGAGAGAAAAGGATTTGAGTACCTGATTAAAGCTATGCCTCATATAATTGAGGAAATTCCAAATACTAGGCTAATACAGATTGGGGAAGGACCAGAAAAAACTAAATTGATAGAATTGGTCTCAAACTTAGGAGTGAGTGAAAACGTAATGTTTGCTGGCGTAGTTTCTAATGAGGATTTGGCAAAATATTATGCAGTATGTGATTGTTTTGTGTTACCCTCCATAGTAGATTCAAGGGGTGATACAGAAGGTTCGGGTACAACTCTATTGGAAGCTATGTCTAGTGGGAAGCCAGTGGTAGGAACAAATGTTGGTGGTATTCCATACGCTCTTTGCGATGGAGAAGGAGGATTTTTAATCGAGCAAAAGAATTTCTCGGAGTTAGCAAAAAAGATAATTGTTTTGCTAAAAAGTAAAAACCTTAGAGAAGAGTTTGGGAAGAAAGGAAGAGAAGTTGTAGAAAAGAGATTTAGCTGGGATAAGATCGCTAAGAAATATTTGGAGGAATTTGGGAGGTTGATGAAGGTCAAAATACAATAAGGATCCACCTGAGTTTTTTTGTATTCTTGAAAGAATCTGAAGGTTTATTTATAGGGGCAATACTCTTAATATGGTAGGGAAGGAAAGTGACGAGAATAGGTCTGGTAAATAATCATCCTCCGAGCACGGGCTTTGGGAATTAGGCTTTTGAGATCTACGATTGATTGCTACCATTTTGACGGTATGCCTGAGGCCATAGTAAGATTACTGGAAGATAATCATTTTGCACAAGAGCTGGGTAAGAATGCAAAAGAGGTTTATGATAACAGTGGTGGGTGGTTTCCAGATTATTTCAGGGAAGTCAAGGGATGATATTTGAAGATGAAAGCTTATATGATAAGTAGTTATCCCACAGAGGATTGTGGTATTTCCAAGTACAGCAAAGAACTTATGGTTGGGCTGAAAAAAGCTCACGTTAATGTTTTTCCCCGAAGGATTTTTTTTTATCGGGAAAAGTTAAGTCTATTTTTATGGTTAAGGTTCTTTTTTGAAGTATTAGTGATGAAGCCCGAGGTTATTCATATTCAATATACTCCTACTATATGCGGTCCTGTTATACCATTATTCCTTATTTTGATGAGAATTTTTGGTGGATCGAGAATAATTATTACAGCACATGAGGAGCCAGAGGCATACCTAAAATATTGCCATGGAATTGTCGGCTCTTTCTTCCTTTTCTATGAGAAATCTATTTATAAGTTTTCTCATCAGGTTCTTGTTCATACATCCCTTCATAGAGAAGCACTCCAAGAAAGATATCAATTAGAAGGTAATAAGATTAAGCTTATTCCTCATGGAGTAAGCAAGAAGAGTGCTTATAGCTGGCAGGTAAAAAAAGTAAAGGAAAAATATAATTTAGAAAAAAAAGATATAATAACTTTTTTTGGTTTTCTTCGTCCTGACAAAGGCGTTGAATATCTAATTTTGAGTTTTTCAGAAATAATTAAGGGGCGAAAGGACCTGATTTTATTAATAGCAGGTCCAACTATAAAAACCTGGTCAAAGTATCCTCTCCGACTCAAAGAGTTAGTGAAGAGTTTGAAGATTGATAATTATGTAAAGTTCACAGGTTTTGTGCCCAATAATGAGGTGCCTGCTCTGTTTGTTGTTTCAAAGATGATAGTGATGCCTTATTTTCACAGTACCCAGAGTGGAGTTCTTCACCAGGCCATTAGTTATGCTACGCCAGTTATAGTAAGTGACGTGGGTGGTATAGGGAATTTCGTCAAGGAGAACGATATAGGTTTGATTGTGCCTCCCAAAGATAGTGAATCGCTGACAAAGGCTATACTCAATTTGTTAGATGATAAAAGAAAACTGGAGATGTTCAAAAGAAATGAATTAAAGTTAAGAGAGGTTCTTTCCTGGGATAATATAGCCAGGCTACATATGGAAATATACAGAAGCGTATAGTTGGGGGTTTTTTAGATGAAATCTTTTTTTTCAGCAAAATTTGGTAAAATTTTATAGCTAAAGGGAAGCAGGTTTATTTCCATAATTTAATACTCAAAATAGGGGCTCAGGAATAATGATTAAACTTGGAGGAGAGATTTCGAGAGAATTCTTTTTGACCACTATAGGAGTATATGTTGTCTTTCCTATATTTCTTGCTTTATTGCTTTTTTTTATCTTCACTAAATTTCCCTTCCGTTTTTCCGAAAAAAGCGCTAAAAAAGAGAAACTTTCACCTTTATTCTTGTGGATATTGATTATTGGTTATTGTGGTATTTTTGGTACTATGTCTATCTTAAGGTATCTTTCTTTTCACTCAAGGATTTTTGATCTGGGTGTTTACGATCACACTATATGGCTCATAGCAAAGCAAGGCGTTTGGAGTTATCTTATCCGGGGGCACTTCAGGCCTATCGTGGGAGTTTATGCTCTTTTTTATAAACTATTTCCTTCAGCCATAACTTTACTTTTTCTTCAAACCTTAGCCATCGGTATGAGCGCCGTGCCCCTCTATTATATTGCTAGAAGACAGCTTAGAAGTGGCTATTATGCTTTGTTGATAGTAATTATATATTTTTTGTACTCCCCGGTAGAATACAATAATCTTTTTGGTTTCCACGCTGATCATCTTATTATTTTACTGATGTTTCTAGGTTTTTACTTTCTGGAAAAGAATAAGCCTCTTGCTTTTTTCTTGGTCTGTGTTCCCGGTTTATTTTTAAAGGAACCACTTATACTGTCAGTAGGGGCTATGGGGCTCTATGCTATAGTTCGCTATCGGATGTACAAATCTGGTGGCATCTTATTTGCTAGCGCTGCAATTCTTTTCTACCTGATAATGAGCAATGCAATGTTATATCTGGGTCGTGATTCCTACGCTGGTATTATTTTACATGCAGGAGCTTTTTCCTACCTGGGAAACAATATTTTTGAAGCAGCTAAGAATTTGTTGCTTCATCCCTGGATCATAATAGAGGAAATCATAAATGCGTGGAAGATGGGATATCTAACTTTTCTCTTCTTGCCTCTGTTACTTATCCCTCTTCTTTCCCCTTTATCTCTTATACCCGCTTTTCCTGCTTTAGCTATTTCTTTACTCTCTCGTTCAGCATATCACCACTGGATTGGCCATCAGTATACAGCTTCGGTAATAGCTCCAGTTTTTGTTGCTTTAATTTATGGGCTGAAGCTTTTAAATACGAAAGGGGGATATTTGAAAGCTTGGTTCAAGAAATACTTGCGCATTGGTGTTCCTCAAAGAAAATTGCTAAAAGCTTCTCTCTGGAGTATTTTAATTATTTCCGTTTATTATAATATTGCCTTGAGTCCTTCTCCAATTTCTGTTCTCTTTTGGAAGGAATCGATGAGAGACTATTATAAAACCTTCTATGTTATTACCGAAAGGGATAGGATATTAGATGATGCTATAAGGAAATTCATCCCTCAAGAGGCTAGTGTGACTTCTCAAAATAATGTGAATAATAGCTATCTTGCCCATCGGACAGAATATCATCCTTTTGTCTGGGGAATAAAGGAGACAGATTATGTAGTGCTAGACCAAAAGAGGACTCGTTTTTTTAGAGATGAAGTGTATAAGAGAGAATATGAGGAGAAGCTTAAGAAGCTTCCAGAGAATTATCAAATAATATTTTCTTATGATGGAATATATATTTTCGAACGAATTAAATAAATATATCTTGTTTTCAAGCTGAGGCTGATATTCAGAAGGATAGGATAAATCAGACTCGATGATTAAAGATTAATAGCAAAGTGGAGGACCATAGTTTGGAAAAAGTGTTAGCCAAAGGTACCATTTATTTGATGAGTGCTCAGTTAATCTTTTTAATTGGGGGTTATGCCATTCATTTTGGGTTGGGAAGATATCTGGGTCCAGAGTTATACGGAACCTTCGGAGTAATAATATCTCTTTTAACTATCTGTAGAGTTCTTGTGGAGTCAGGAACTGTGGGGGCGGTTTCAAAATACACTGCGGAAAGAAGAGAATTAGTAGTCGGGATAAAAAACCAAATTATAAAGATTCAAATAATCTTCGCCCTTATTATTTTTGCCTTTTTGTTCACTCTCGCATCTTTAATAGCTGGTTTACTAAAAGATTCTACCTTAACATCCTATATTAGATTTATAGCTTTTTTCATTCCTATATCTAGTTTATATGCAGTATACCTTGGATTATTGAATGGGATAAGGGCTTTTGGAAAACAGGCAAAGATCTCTATTATTTATGAAGCTATAAAAGTATTAGCAGTGTTTACTTTAGTTTTTCTAGGTTTTAAAGTCTGGGGAGCGATAACTGGCTATTTGATGGCGAGCGTAGTTTCTTTGATAATGGCATACCATTACTGGATATCCAAAGATAGGAAAGATACAGGAGTCAGGGGTAATTTCGAAATAAGGAAAATCATAAAATTTGCTGTCCCGGTTATTCTTTTTTCTCTGGCCTTTAATTTAGTAATAAGTTTAGATTTATTCTTTGTAAAAGCTATTCTTGGAGAAAAAGCACAAGCTGGTTTTTATACCTCCGCAGCAGCCTTAAGCAAGGTTCCTTACTTTATCTTCTTTGCTTTAAGTGGTACTTTATTTCCCTCCATAGCAAAGTCTACCTCGGATAAAGGAAGTGAAGAACTTACCAAAAGATACATAAATCAGTCCTTGAGATATGCTTTAATTTTTCTAGTTCCCTGTGCTTTCATAATTAGTGCTACCTCCCGAAATCTAGTTTCGCTGGTATATACAGGTAGATATTTGGCCGCCGCTTCTCCTTTGAGTATTTTGATTTTTGGATTAACTTTTCTTTGTCTTTTCATTATTTTAACTACGGTAATCACTGCCAGCGGCAAACCCAGCATTTCTTTAGCCATGGTCTTAGTTCTCCTTGTAGTTAATATCGTATTGAATAAAACTCTTGTATCTATTTACGGATTAATTGGAGCAGCGATGGCAACGACTATCACCGGTTTTTTGGGTGTTCTTATGTCTGGAATATATGTCTATGATCGTTTTCATAGCTTGACGAATCTCCTTTCTCTATTTAGAATAGTAGCGGCCTCTTCAATTATTTATATAATTGCCCGTAGTTTCTCTGTTGCAGGGATACCTTTATTTGCTTATTATGCCGGTTTACTGGCTATTTATTTTGCTTTACTTTTTATCTTTCGGGAGATAGAAGAGGAAGACATTCAAGTAGCGAGAGGTATTTTTTCAGGGTTACGGAAGTTAAGAGAACGATGATAAGTAAGTTTATAAAATAACATGAATAAACAACCTAAAGTTTCGGTAATAATACCGACTTTTAACCGGAAAGAAATTCTAAAAAAAATTTTGTCTTCCTATCTTGATCAAAAGTTTGTCTGTGAAGTTATTATTATTAACGATGGAAGTACAGAGGATTATTCTAGCATCACGAAATATTTTAAACCTATTTTTAGAAAAAAAGATATTGATTTTGTTTATTTAGAACAAAAAGAGAGGAAAGGAGCACCTGTTGCAAGAAATTTGGGAATAAAAAAAAGCGAAGGTAACCTCCTCCTATTTAGCGATGATGATATTTTACTGAAAGAAAATTTGGTGGAAAAGGGTGTAAAGAAATTGTTACACTCTAATGCAGATATTATCGGAGCTCGGGCCATTGATGTATTCGATGAAGATGATTTTGATTTTAATAATATCGAAAGTAAGAAAAATAAAAAAGATAGGTCAGATGTTTTTAATTACCTTACTCTTGAAGGTCGGTATTCTATAGACACCAAAGAGGACGTCGAGTTACCTTTTGTTTTTGTTATAAGTTTATGGAAAAGATGGATTTTTGATAAGGGGGTTAGATTTGATGAAAGTTATAAAGGTAATCAATATCGTGAAGAGACTAGTGCCCAAGTAGAGGCTTCAAAGCTAGGAGCAAAAATAGTCTTTTCACCCGAATTAGTAAGTTGGCATATTAGACAAAAAACGGGAGGACAACGGCGTGATTCTAAATTATTGTGGTGTTGCTGGAGTGTTCGGAATAATACTAAATTTTTAAAGAAATATTATCCCTTCTTAAAAAATAAGTGGCAGTTAAAATATCCTTGCTGGTTTTCTTGGATGATTTTTTCTATAAGACAGACTGCTGCGGTTTTCGTTCCTCGAAATATAAGGAACATTTTAAGAAAATAAATGAAGATGTTACTTGTTTATCTTGGGAGAGAAGGAAGAGGGTTCGTGCGGACCGAGGAGAAATGATGCCGAGGTATTTTTGAATACGGCAAGGAGTCTAGCTATTTTATGATTTTAAACAAGTGGACTAGAGGCATAATGAGTAAAGGGAATCGTTTATCGGTATTGTTCAATAAAAATATGATTATTTTGTATCTGATCTTGCTAGCTGCATTTCTGGTGAGGATTATCGGACTTGACTGGAACTTACCTCATAGCATGTTTGCTCCCTATGAACTTGATGAATATTCTACAGTTAAGATAGCGCTTCAGGTGCTGAGAGACCGCAATTTTAGCCCGGGGAGTTTTTTGTGGCCAAGCTTGTATTTTTATATTCAGGCATTTGCTTATGGAAATTATTGTTTTTGGGCGTTGTTAATGGGATTTCTCCAGTCCTTAAATGATCTCACTATAAGAGAGGTTTATCTAGTAGGAAGAATGACTACAGTTCTTTTTGGAGTGGCTAATATTCTCCTGGTCTATCTTATTGGTAAAAGGATGTATTCTAAAAAGGTTGGTCTCATTGCTTCTCTCTTTTTGAGTTTTAGTTTGTTACATGTCAAGTATTCGCGACTGATAAGACCGGATATCCCTATGGCTTTTTTTATTACTTTATCTTTTTTCTTCATATATCTAATTTACGAGAGAGGTAAGACAAAAGATTATTTACTGGCGACCCTTTTTGCTGGATTTTCTATTGCCACAAAATATACTGGCGTATTTCTTATTGTACCTATTTTTTTGGCTCATTTGTTTTATGGCCTGAAAGAAAAGAAAAAATTATTTTCCATATTTTTTGATAAAAAAGTTTTGCTTGTCATCATTTTTATTGCTGTGGGTTTTTTCATTGCATTTCCTTATGCTCTTGTTCGTTATCGTTACTTATTTGTGACTATAGGAAATTGGTTGAGAGGTCTGAATAAAATTACAGCGAACCAACCTGGAGAAATTAACAGTTGGGTTTATTATATTACTTATTCTTTGAATCATAGTTTGGGTTATGCTCTGGCTATCTTTTCCTTAATTGGGATCATCTACGGGATATTTACTCATAGAAAAAAAGATATTCTACTCCTTAGTTTTCCTCTATTATATTATTTCATTATGGGAAGTTTTAGCCGTCACGGCGATCGATACTTTCTTCCTATAGTTCCTTTTCTAACTATTATAGCGGCGATGTTTTTGGTGAAGGTGATTTCTAGAATTTCTTTCTCACAGAGTAAGCGAAACTTGACCCTTGCCATAATTGCTTTTATTCTTATTTTTCTCCCCGGTGTTGAAGTAGTTCGTTACGCAAAACTTATGACTGAAAAAGGAACTCGTATAGAAGCAAAGGATTGGGTTAAGGAAAATATTCCTCCAGGAAAAAGAATTGCTTATGAGTATTACTTTCCCCATTTTTCCGGATATAAAATGGAAAATATGTATGTTGTTGGAAGTCATCCCTTTGACTGGTATAAGAACAAATTCGACTACATAATAATAAACAGTGGTAGATATGGTAGATATTTCCAGACCAGCCTAAAGCAGTATCAAGGTATTAGACGTAATTACGAGGAAATAGAGACGATGTGTGAGCTGGTAAAGCAGTTTGATCCTTCTCCTTCTTCCCCAACTAATCCTAACCCTGTCGTAAAAATATACAGAATAAAGTATGAGTATCCTTGATGTTAGAATTTTCGGTTTTCTTTGCCGTGCAAGACTTTTGACCTTTTTTAGTCATACTTCACCTTATCAGTCACATCATAAAAATCGTATAGCCCATCCGTAAAAAAATAGGTCTTATCGGGTAACAACTCAAAATGTGTGTCAAAGTAAAGATTGAAAATTAGCCGAAAAGTATTTACCGGTGTTATAGACGGATATAACACATTCTTATCGACATCGGGTAAATAGTATGCGTTTAATATTGTCAATTTTTGTCTAAGTTCCCCCTCGGTTGCTTGTTTCCAGTTAGAAAGCTTATGGTCAACTTGTCTCGGCGGGTATGGGCCTTCATCTGATTGCAAAATGATAATCGGGGAAGATTGTGATTTTGACAATAGTTTATCAATTAATACCTCGATCTTCTTATTAGTAAAGATTAATTGATCCACGTAATTGACTGCTCTACTCTTTTTTTCAGCTTCCTCTTCTGATAGAGGATTACCGTTTCTGTCAAATACAAAGGGCTCATGGGGAAGCATCATATGAGCAAAAACAAAAACGGGTTCTTTGATACTTGATATTTCAGCCAACTTGTCAAATTTGTACAAGACTCTTTTCCGTTGTCTCAGGCGTCTGTTCCCAAGTTCAGTAATACTAAATCTGGTGTCAATAGGATAAAACATAGTGGTTCTATACAGTAACAGTGGGAATTCTAGCGAAAGCGGCAAATTGAAATTAATATCAGCATATTTATTTCGACTCATCGGATGCCACCCAGATCCAAGATGTATGAATTTATATCCTTTCGATTTTAGAAAACGCCACACCTGATAATTTTGCAGCATCGCATAAAGTAGTGTCCAATCATTCGATTCTTTTCCCACCTTATCACTTAGGTAGTCAAGGTATTCCATATTCAACGATGATACTAGCGAGTGAGTGGTTCCTAGATAGTTGGACCTACTTTTCGAGGCTACGTAAAACCCTCTGCTAGATAAATAGTTGACGAATTCATTATTGTCGAAATGGTAAACTTCTTTGAGAGTACTTGTGCTTGCGTACCGGTCTAGAATAATGTAGTAGATATCTGGAAGTATATCTTCTTTCATTGAATCTACCGCATTAATTCCTATGCTTTCTGTACTTTTGATATTCCGTGAAATAGCCCATGTCTTAAGTTTATAAGGTACAATATTAATCAGAGAAATTGCCACCAGACAAGTGGCTACAATGTTCAAAATCTTGGTGAAATTATGTAAATCCCTGCGTGTTTTTATAATAAAATAAGTAATGCAAATAAAGAGCAGGCTCCATGAAGGCAATAAGTATTTGTGTAACAAGGGAGAGGATATGCGTCCTATTCTCCACCCAGTCCGTATCGCCTCAAGGACATGCCCATAAGAAAAGAAAAGAACCAGAAAAATGGATACGATGATCGCCGCTTTTTTGCTATTTTTGAGGACCAATCCAGACAGTAACAATAATAGAAGGGTAAAGCCTAATACAATTGCTGTTGGCAGCAAAATTTCAGAAGATGAAACTTGTCCTACATTATGAGCGAAAAGAAATAAAATAGGAAACACTGCAAATAAGAATGGATGAATTACGGGTGAGTTTTTCATATTGGACCTCGGAAGGAACTTGCAAGGTCTCTGTTAGACATCGTCTTTTTGCTTTTTGGAAAATAGATTAGCAAAATAGGTCCTGATTTTCTTCCAGTAAATCTTAATCATAATTGCTCCTTTCTTGTTGACAGAACAAGGCTTTCTCTGTAGTTTAGGCTAATTCCTTTTTTTTGACTCCTTAAGGAAACTTTGTTTTTTAATTATATCCAACTATATCAGTGACATTAGAAAATTTGTATATATGATGCTGATCCACAAAAATATAACTCTCATCAGGTAACAATTCGAAATCTGTATCAAAGTAAAGATTAAAAATTAGTCGAAAAGAATTCACCGGGGTTATAGAGGGGTACAAAACATTTTTATCAGTATGGGGCAAATAATATGCGTTCAATATCCTCATTTTTTGCCTAAGTTCTGCTTTAGTTGCTTGTTTCCATCCTTCAATCTCTCTTTGTGGGTACACACCCTCATCTGCCTGCAAAATAATAATCGGGGGAGATTCTGATTTTGACAATAGTTTATCAATTAATACCTCGATCTTCTTATTGGCAAAGATTAATTGCTCTATATAACTTTTCTTTTTACCTCTTTTGTCAACTTCCTCTTTTGATGGAAAATTACCATACCTGTCAAATACATAGGGACGATGGGGAATAATCATATGGGCAAAGACAAAAGTAGGGTCTTCGATATTAGGTATTTCAGCTAGTTCTTCGAATTCATATAGAATTCTTTTCCGTTGTGTAAGGCGGTAGTCTGCGAATTCAGTAATGTTAAACCTGGCATCAATAGGCCAAAGCATGGTGGTTCCGTATAGAAGACGTGGAAATGATTCTAGTGAATGTGGTAGATTAAAGTTAATGTCGGCATATTTATTTTTACTTGTTGGATACCAGCGAGCTCCGAAATGGATGAATTTATATCCTCTGGCTTTTAGAAAACGCCACACCTTATAATCTTGCAACATTGCATATAAAGGCGTCCAATCATCTGATTCTTCTCCTACCTTATCACTTAAGTAATTAATATATTCCATATTTAAAGATGATGCTAGTGAATGAGGGGTAACAGGATAATTGGCTCTACTTTGGGAGGCTATATAAAATCCTCTAGTAGATAAATAGTCGATAAATTCACTATTGTCAAAATTGTAAGCCTCTTTAAGGGCGCTTGCGCTTGCGTATCTATCCAAGATGATATAGTAGATGTCTGGAAGTGTATCTGTTTTTTTTGAAGCTAGCGTATTAACTCTTATGTTTTCTGTGCTTTTGATATTTTGTAAGACAACGCGTGATTTGAGTTTATAGGGCACAATATTTATTAAAGAAATCACTACCAGAAAGGTGGCCATAATATTTAAAATATTGGTGACATTATGTAAATCTCTGCGTGTCCTTATGATAAAATAAGCACCACAAATAAAGAGTATACCCCAAGAAAGCAATAAGTATGTGTGCAATGATTCTAAGGATATGCGTCCTATCAGCCACCAATGCAGCAGTCCCTCAAAAACATGTCCGTAAGAAAAAAATACAATTAGAAAGAAGGATACGAACACTGCTGCTTTTTTATTTTCCTTGAGGATCAATCTAGCCAATAAGAGTAGCATAAGCGTGAAACCCAGTACGATTGCTGTGGGCAGTAAAATTTCAGAAAATGAGACCTGGCCTACATTGTGAGCAAAAAGAAATAAAATGGGAAACACTGCAAACAAAAATGGGTGGATAATAAACGATTTCTTCATATTTGGGTTTGCTCTCTTCTCATTAGATATAAGATTCTTTCCGATTCTCTGATTTTTACATAGTTTTGTATCCTGAAATATTTTCTGAATTCACTCTCAAAATTTTCTTGGGTATAATTGGGGAAAATATCCTCTCTGGTTGACAGAAGCTTTTGCACCTGCGAGTCACTTTTGGGGATGAATTCAATAATAAGTGAATTACAGATTTTACTCAAAAGGTGAGCAATTTTATTAAATGGTAGGTTATTAGAGATAGCCAAATGATGAATTAAAGCCAGGGCAAGCACTGTCTCTGTAGGGCCACGTTCCCAAAGAGATATTCTTTCCTCATTTTCCCAACCAATACCAGGACTGGGATTAGTCAAATCGAGTAATAAAGGAAGAATATTGATTTCTTTCCTTTCAATGCATTCAAGATAACTTTTTTCCACAGCAGCGGGATCAAGGTCGAAAGATATAGTTTGCATTCCCTTATCACTGGCAATACGACTAAATACTCCCACATTTGCACCAAAATCCCAGACACTTTTCGGATTAATCTTATCCAAAAATTCAGCGACAATTTGTTTTTTATGTTCAAGTGCATCCGAAGAATAATTAATACTTTGATAGTAATCAGCCCATTCAGTGCCCCGAGGTGTCCACTTTAATTTTTTGACTGTAGATTCCAAATTGTCAATGAGACCAAGAAAACTCACACGGCTCATTTTATGACCAGTTGTATCTATAGGTTTATCAGCAAAATGTTTTTGACTTCTAGCATGAAGGTGAATATGAGAGAGCAAGGAGAATCTAAAACGAGTGCGAAATGGGAGAAGTGAACTGGCTAGATCCAAAGGGACTCCGTCTATATAGACTCGAAATAGTTGATTTAGCCGAATGTCCTTGTAGCTCATCAGTACTAGAGGCGCAAGAAAATGTTGACAAAACTGTCTATAGGCAACCCAGGGATGGCCCTGGCGGTACTTCTCGAAGGATAGTGTGTCAATGAATACCGGTTTGCCTTTTCTAAATTGTATATTGTAAGCACTACAATCCTTTAAGGACATGCCAAATTCGAGTGCTACTTTTTCAACCTTAAGGGTAATTAAGGCTGCATTTTTTAACTGGCTAAAACACCATTCATACGGATATGAGATAAATGGTATCAATTCGGGCTGGATTATTTTGTAGGCCTTATCAGATTTTACCTCGTCAATACCCACTTCACAATGAGGAATCAATAATTCAGCGTCTATAAGGGTCCTATAAAGGCCAGAATCGATCAACTGATCATAATTTTTTTTGTATAGGATATTTATCTGGCGGTAAATCAAGCCATCTCGGAAAAAGAGAAATCCGCTTGGGTCCCGGAAGGAACTTGGAAGGTTTCTGCTAGACATCGTCTTTTTGTTTTTTTGAGAAAAGGTTAGCAAAGTAATCCTTGATTTTCTTCCAATAAATCTTAATCATAACAGAGCCTCCCAATAAAGCAGCTATTGCCAACTGAAGAATATAACTGCCAGTTCCCGGATCAAGGTAGGCATAAACCCTGCGAGGAAATACCAAATAAACGAAAGAAAATAAAAAAACTACGGTTGCCAACTGTCTAAGATATTTAATCATGATTTCTCCTTTTGCATTACATTAATAGAGTATAGCTTTTTCTGTATCTTAGGCTAGCTTTTTTTGTAAACTTGTCAATATTTGCTTCCAGGTGTCCCCAGAAATTACATTGAGGAACTTTTAGTTAGAAGAATAGCACTCGGTAAGAAGCATTATACGAGGAAACGTATCGAAAAATAAGTGATTCCTTGAGAGAAAGGAGCTAAAAAGTGGGGGGGGGGGGGTTATGCCCTATTTAGTTTCTTCATGGTATTCCTCTTCCATGTTTATATCCTAAACATTATAATTCTCTCCTAAAACATTTCTCGCTCCACATATCCCTGAAAGTATTAAGTGGTCCATGTTATTATAACGAAACATCCCTCCTCTTCCTACTGTTTGCAAGTTTTTGAAATTGGATAAGTAGTCTTTAATTATATCTAAATGTTTTCCATATCCTGTTGAATAGATAGGATAGGTATCAGCAACTCTTACCACAAATCCGTCCATAAATTGAGAATCTTTGACTATGTTAATTTTCTCTAATTCTTTTAGGGCAAGCTTAATTAAATCGCTATCTTTCTTATTCCAGAGTTCATCTCCCTGGGTACAAAAATATTCAAGTCCCAAACTGGTGTAATTTTCGTCTTTAACCATGTATTCGCTCCAGTTTTTATAATTTTGGATTCTACCCATATAAATGCCACCCCACCAACAGAAGTATAGCGAAACAGTTGAATGAAGGTGTTATTGGTTCGATTTTTTAACAGTTTTTCTATTATGTATTTCGTTCTACTAGCAAACCAAACGTAATTAGTGTATTTTAGAGTTTTAGAATACGACATTCCATATTACTCTCTATATTTAGTATCTACATTATAACATACCCAAAAACTCTCCAGTAACTTCCCTGAAGTAAGTTTAGATAAAGTTTGGTGTTTGTCCCTAATCTTCCTCTTGACATAATATTGATAAATACTATAATGTTCACATCTTGAACAGAATCTATGACTAACTCCGCAATCCCATTGTCATTGCGAAAAGCAATCTAAGGGCAGAAGAAAGAGAATCTTAGGAAATCTAAACTATAAGGCTAAAAATGAATAATTTGAGGATTAGTGAACGAGAGTTCAAAGTAATTGAGGAAATAAGCCGGGATAAAAACCTCACTCAGAGGAAAATTTCCCATAGGCTAGGTCTATCCTTAGGAATGACCAACCTCATTTTAAAGAGGCTGGTCAATAAGGGATATATAAAGGTCAAAGGGCTGAATAGAAGAAAAGTCCAATATATTCTCACCCCCAAAGGCTTTGCCGAAAAGACAAAAAAATCCTATCGGTATTTCTTAAAGACTATCCATTCCTTGCAAGAGATGAAAAAGAAAATTCAGCATCTAGTTTTAATGGAATACGAGAAAGACGAAACTCATTTTGTTATTTTAGGGGATGGAGAGCTGGCAGATATTGTTGAGCTGAGCCTGAAAGGTTTGAATAAGAGTGAGCTGGAATATAGAAGAATCTCTAGGCTAGAGGAATAC
>JABUBM010000137.1_pt1 | contig 16276 bp, 20 predicted proteins | sample 7240321 | NCBI WGS metagenome assembly JABUBM01 (sample SAMN07256344, study PRJNA390944) | subsurface metagenome | isolation source: Methane hydrate marine sediment | place: Pacific Ocean: Eastern North Pacific, ODP site 1244 | collected 2002
AGATCATCTTTTAATTCCTCTAAAGAATCATATGAATCCTCAAGCTCTAATTCATTATAAAGAAAGATTAGATTTCCTTCATCATCAGGTTTATCTTTTACTTCTAATCTGAATCTGTTTTGCCAAGAATCAATTGTTTTAACTGCTTCTTTGAGTTGTTTTAATGTTGCTTCGGATTCAGCATCATCAGCTGCAGAGATATATTTTAAGTCAATATTATGCTTAGTAACGAATTTAGCGATATCTGAAAGAGTTCCTACTTCTTTTCTATCTCCTTCTAAGATAATTTGGTAGTCGTCGTATTGAAGAGTGTAAGAGTCAGGTTCATCTTGGGAGGTGTAGCTTTTACATTCAGCAAGAGAAAGAACAGCATAGGCATGGTCGTTAACTACAGATAGCAAGTCATCTTGTAAACCACAGTTTCCGCGTTTCTTACAGTCTGCACATTTTTCAAGATGAAGTGAGGGATTAACTTTGATGAGATTGAACCTGCATGAGGAATGAACATACCATTTACGGTAATGATGAACTGCATATAAGAGATCTTCAGGTTCAAATTTATTTTTACATAGAAAACAGTATTTTTCAATTTCTTCAGAAAAAGTAGCACTATAACCTTCTTCTACATCAACAAAGTACTCACAATCTACCCGTTTAATCTTTGAGATATTCTTAGTGAAGGGGCAATACTTCTTGTCATTAATTTCTTGAGGAATTTTGCAATATTTGCATAGGTCCTTTTTCTTTTTCTCTTCTTTCTGAAGTTGCTGCTCTAGTCTTTTCTCAGTTTCCATACGACGAAGTTTAGCTTCACCATCAATAACAGTAAGACCTTTTTCTTTAAGAGCTTCAGTAAATTGTTTAATGACATTTGAAGAACGATAACGCCAATCGTTAAGATTAGCTGATTCTAGAAGATCACCAATATAAATGTCATAAATTCCTTCAACTTTAGCATCTTGCCAAATCTGGGAGCGACTGATAATTTTATCTTGGAGTTCAGGGTGTTCATCAACATAGGTAAGTAAGAGATCTACAGCGGTTAGTACTTTTTCTTTTTCCTTTTGTTCATCTTTTTTTTCAGTAACTATTGACTCGACTTCACGAACAGATAATTGTTGTTCAGCTGCTTGTTTTATGATTTTTTTCTGGTCCTTTTCATCTAATCCTGTAACAGCTTTGACGTGGCCAACAGAAACTTCTCCTGAACTGATTTTCTCTTGAACACTTTCAGGAGTAGCAAGTAGAGAAAGACAAGAACTAACCCATTGATGACTTTTACCTATCTTTTGAGCTATTTGTTCTTGAGTATAGCTGGTATGAGTTTGATATGAATGTAAAGCTCTAGCTTGTTCCAAGGGAGTCAATTCTTTCAAAGTAAAATTAGAAATAATGGCGATTTCTAAAGCAGAGATATCGTCAATGGACATTACTTCGCATTTGAGAGATTTGATGTTAGCATGTTCAGCAGCTGCAACACGATGATGACCTGAAAGAATTTCATATTCGTCGGTATCAGGTATAGATCTCACAATTAGGGGATTAATGTTTTTTACTTGGCTACCATCACTTCTTTTCTGAATCATTGATTGCATTAATAGTTGTAAATGTTCCTCATCGATCTGATCCCTAAATTGGAATTTGGTTCTTTTGAGTTTGTTAATGGAGATTGAAAGAGTAACAAAACTTTCCATCGATAACTGAGTGAATTCTCCACGTGGAGAATTTTCATCTCGAGTACCATTGTCTTTTTTGAAAGAATCTATAAATTTTAGATCCTCTTTTATTTCATCAGGGGTTATTATTTTTTCTTTTTCGAATGTGGGATTGGGGATGTTCTTGAAACATTCGGGGCAAAGTAAAGCGTGACTTGATTTACTCATTTCAGTGATAAGTTCACAATGAGGACAAGTAACAGTTATTTCTTCATCTTCTGCAGAACATTTTTGACAATAGTGAGATTCTCCTGAATCGACAACAGATACCTCAAAGGGCAAACCACAGTTATCACAATCATAAAGGTTTAATGCAAATTTTGCAGGAAGATCAGTAATAGGATAGCTGATAACATTTAATCTTTTGTTGTGAGCAGATACACCCCATACACAACCTTTTTCTTTGTTTTTTAGATAAACCCTAATTTCATCCGGAGTTTTGGGAAGTTGAGGAAGTATCTTTGCATACCATTCTTTTAGATGCTCAAAAACAGAATCAAGTTCAAGATCATCTTCACTTGTAATGAAGTAATGATTTTCTGGATCAGTAGAAGAAAGATATCTTTTAACATTAATACCTTCTAGAGAAAAATCAGTTATTTTGTATTCAGTTTCTTCTGGTTCTTCAGTTTCATTCCCAAGGAGGGACGATTCTGTAGTTGTCTCTTTCTTCTTTGCCCTCCTGGTTGCTTTTTTTTGTTTTGGGGCAACAGCTGTTTTTTTGCATTCAGGGCAATATTTATCTTCCTTTTTCATAGATTTCCAAGCATCGAATAAAGATCGCATATGCTCTGCGTTACAATTTGGACAGTTGACTCCAATTCTTACTTCCCCATTAGAAATGAAAACAGAAACGTTACGATGTTTACATCTTATTACAACTTTATCTGGAAGAATCGAAGCATTGTGAATTTTATCACAAGCTGGACAATCATAATGAGTAGCTAGAATAACTGCTGATTCTGGTAGTTTTCCAAACACATATTCCTTGCCAAACCAGAGCAGGCGAACAGAATTAGACTTAGTAAGCTTGAAAACTTCTCGAACTGCTACGTCAAGAAGCATATTATCAGGAACTTTCCAATAATCCTTGGAAGGATTAGGTGTTAATTCAGTTACTGCAGGTACTTTTTCTTTTTTAGGACAAGCTTTTTCACTGAGAATCTGGTCCATAGATTTTTGGTTGGATAATTTACTCAAGGTCTTTTCACCTCATACATCTTTTTATAACATTTAGCACATAGCCAGACGTTTCTATAATAGTAAAGAAGTGTTACTTTTCCACAGTTAGCACACATATTCATTCTTTCGAGTGGTTTTTTCATTTCTTCTTCTGCTTTTTTATCACTAGGTTTTTCGTTGAGAATCTGGTTCATTGATGAATTCACCTCAATTTGAATATGGATTAAAGCAAGGTCACAGGTACAAGAAGGACAATAGAAATAGATCCATTGCTTTTGTTGATATCCTAAAACACCTATTCCTCCAGGATGATTATAACTTCGAATGTCGGATTTTTGAAAAGTATAACCACAAGAACAAGAAATGTTGTGTTTTGTAATATATGCTGCAATTTCTTGTAAAGTCATAGAATAACTAGCAGCATCAGTCATACGCTTTTGTTTAGAAAGATCGCTCATGATGATTCCTCCTGGTATTCGTCAAGAGTTGTCTGACCGTCTGTATAATCACTCTTAACACGTTTTCGGAATTCAGAAAAGCGTTGATCCAGCTTCTGGAATAATTCAACGGATGATTCAAAATCAATCTTTGAGCTGTAAGTCTTAGCTTCACCGATTACATCATCTTCGGATTGGTCAGGAGAAACTTTAACAGAAAGAGTAACTTTGCCTTTCATGGGGAATCCTCCTTTAGAGTTTCCTCAAGATAATTCTTAATTTCTAGGTATTTCTTGTTGAAACGGGTTTCTCTAAACATAAAATGATCTAAACCTTCAATCAAGAGAGAAATTTGGTCGTGAGTCAAATCTAGAGTAGTAACAACAAAATCGTGTTTACGTTCTCTTAATTCTTCGTCTTTTTTTTCATCTCCGAAGATTCCACATTCATTGAGTTGTTTCTCCAAGGATTTAACTAAATTCAAACGTAAGTTGTTTTTCTTTTTGGGTAAATCTTTTGAATCTATAAAATAGTTTAGAGTTCCTGTGAGTAGAAGAAGTTTATTATTTGATAAAATTACTTTGTGGATTAGTTCTCTCAGTTTTATCTTGTAAGCATTCTTGTTAGACAATTAGCTCTCCTCCGTGGGATTACGTAATTCTTTCAAAGAATGACTCTCTAGATGAGCCAAGAGGTCTAGACGGACACCGGATTTATAACTGCAGAGTTTGCAGTAGTAAAAAGTAACAGAGCGTTCTTCTAAACAATCTAAAAGATTAATTTGTACAGAATCAGCTGTTTTCTCAGTTTTCTCTAGACGCATATTTACGCCTGAAATGAGAGTCTGTATTTTTTCTTCTGTTTGTTCATTGATTAAATACTCTTTTGAGCGTTTCTTAGATTTTATTTTCTCATCAAGAAGATAACGGATACGAGAATTGAGTAGACTCCAATCTCTAGAACTAGATAATCCAAGAACAGATTCAAAGGTCCCAAAAGCAACATAACCGGCGATAGTAGGAATAGAAAGTAAAAGAGTTTGATGATGAGGTTTGTGAAATTCCTTGCGGAATGCAGAAAAAGCATCTAGAAATTCCTGGAGAAGTTCAATTTTAGTAAAATCAAAACGACCTTCAGGAACAGAATTGACTGGTTCTTCAGCTGTAACATTCATCGGGTATCAGCCCTGTAGGTTAAAAACAGCTGCCAACCTTTGGCTGCATCTTCTTCAGTATCTCCTCCAAGTATGAGCATAATAGATTTAACAACTCTAAATGTTGGCATAATGAAAAGTTCAGGAGGGAGTTCACCTTTAATCTCTAGAGCGAGTAGTTCAAGGGCGATTTCTAGAGCTCGTGGTGCGTGTTTTAATTTCTTTAGCTCTTCGCGGAGTTCATCAGCAATTAATTGGTCATCACGATAGATACTGTAATGTCTCAGGGCATTGCGTAAGCGATAAGTAATCTCTTTAGTAAGAGCAGCAATTACTATAGAATCTCGCTTTTTGAGAAATATTGTAGGAGGGTCATGGAATCGTTTTTCGTCAGCAAGAACAGACATCAGTTGACTACCCCCTGGGGTTCATTTGACTTCTTGAATTGTTCAAGAAGACGTGCTTTCTCTATGACCTCATTATAGGATTTAGTTATCAAAAAACGTACTAGTTCAGAATCATTTACAAGGCCATAGTGTGTTTTAACTACAGATATTTGTTCATCCATAGTTTCATTAATTCTAATTCTTAATTCACGTGACATTTTATTCACCATGTATTTATAGCGTATGTTTTATACTACACTATAATATATAAATGTAGCGGAATTATGTAGAAATAATGTAGCACTAAATTTACAAACAAGTTTTAAATGTGGAGTTTGAACGTATAACTTATGGAAAGAGACAAAGAGTTAAGAGTAAGACTTACGGAAAAACAGTGGAATCAGCTTGATGAAATAAAAGAAGATTATGGTATTATTTCCTTTGCTGATACTATAAGATTAATGATAAGAGAAAAGTACGATAAAATACAAGAACAGAAAAGAGCTGTTGATCTTTCCTTACAGGAGAAGAGCTAGTTTATTCATTTTCAGCTGCAGTACTTTTTTCAATTCTTCAATATTTTCAGTCTCTTCTAAAATTTGCAGCATTTCAGCTAGGATGTTCATAGCAATTATTTTTTCCTGGATGTAAATAAGTTTCAAGTGAGTCAATTATTATTCCTTAAATTGCTATATAAACCTCACATTTTTACCTACTATCCTTTACTTCAGCGGTATTACAGCCTTTATAAAGACAAGAGTATTTAAAGGCAAAGATTTAATCACAACGATTTTCGGTTTTGTCGCATAATAGTAAAAAAAATTAAAGAAAATACCGAACATTACATCTCTAAAGAGAAAGTGTTTTATATCAACTATTACTTCGTCTAACAATTATTTGGGAATGAGAATATTATGAAAAAGAAAGCAATAATTTTATTAATTAGCCTCCTGATAATGCAATTTACAAATATTTTAGCAGTTGATGCCAACCAGGAGCATATTAAGCAAGCTATTGAGATCCCTGAGATTGATGATCTGATCTTCAATCATACAGTTGATATTAATATTATCTTCATTGGTTTTGATGGTTATGGAATAGACACTGATTACTGGGACCAAGAATTATTAGATTGGTATTTGCCTTTTCCTTCAGCTAATTCTTCAATAGAATTTCAATTACATTCTTCTTCAATGCCTTATCCTATGTATTACAATTATGATTTTCAATATATCTTTGCTAATACCACCACAACAAGCGACTTCTTTACTTACCTTGATGCGATTAAATTCATTCAACCCGATCCTGTTCCCCCATATCTTGTCGATTGGAGATTTTCTCCTGGAGATTATATTTATGGAGTGAGTGCAACAGATATTGAATACTGGCTAGCAACACAATTTTCATATCTTCCTGGTTATTCTTTAGTTCTCATTAATTCCTTGGATTACATTAGTTACTGGTATTCTTACGCTTTTGATTTTCTGGAACCCGATATAAGCACTTCACAATATCTGGGGTATATGAACTGTTTTGCAGGAAATAATACTTTGGCTTTCTATGACTATAGTACTCCTCCATCAAATGGAGGTACAAACTATGATTTTGGTTTGGCTAATAATGTTACTTACGTACCAACGATATATGAAACATGGACGGGTTCGGAATTTGATTCTGTTCAAATTAATGAAAATTTAATTACTGTTACCCAATCTGCATGTGATTTTGTCTTTACACCCTCATATCTTTATTATCCAAGCCCTTTTGATAATTATCTATTTTATTATCTACTTATTGATTGTACTTCTGATGATTATGCTTGGAATAACCCTTTTGAGTTTATTAATAGTACAATTGTTATGACGAGCTATGATTATCTTCTTCCCACTGTGAACTGGGAGTATAAATTTTTAAAAATGAAACTTTCCTCCGATCCTGAACTTCAAAAAGTGGTCAACTTATACTATGACGATTATGGCAAATATGGCATTCTACGAGCAGAAGAAGGGGGTATAAACGAATTAGTCGAAAATTATTGGATTAGTTATGAAAATGAAACAACCAGAGTTCTTCCCGTAATATTTTTCATTTTTGATAAAATAACATGGTATAACTCTATGTATACTGCTGCTACAGCTAATGGTAAGGATGGTAAAGGATGGGAAGTGGTAGGAACACTTGATAAGGGGAGAATTTTTGGCGGTTCAACAGCTCTTTCAACTCATGAAGCAGGACACTTCTTAGGTCTTCGTCACCCACATGATGGTTGGTCCTGGAAGGCTTTTCAAGAGATAAGTATAGGTGAAATAACCTATTGGTTGTGGGATTATCAAGCTACAACTATGACTTATGCAATTAATTATCCTTACTTCAATCAAATGAACAAGATGCAGCTCTATAGAGGGCAGAATCTTGAATATCTAAATCATACTTATTTCACCATTGTTGAGGCTTACACAACTCTAGATACTAGAGGATTTACAGAGATCCCCTCAGAATTCCAAGACATGCTGGGGAATATTTATTTGGAAATATTATCCATTAACAGCAGCTTTCGAATCTATGATTATGTTTCTGCTTTACCTTATTCAAAAGCAGCTGCTTACTACTCTGACCAATTATTGGAAATAGCGAACACGATAGTAGTTATACCTGAATTTGCTCATATTTCAATTTTCCTTACTACAACAATGATCATGGTGACATTGTCCTTGTGTATATCTAGAAAGAGAAAATAAATAGGGGTTACTGACACATGGATATCTCATCAATATTCGCAATAATATTTGTTGTTGTTGGTGCTATTAGTGGTCTTTTCCTCTATCTAATTGAAACTAAATCTTTGGCAAATGAAAAAGTGAAAACAGTTCTTTGGATAACAGTTCTTATATGTGTCGCTGGTTTCTTTCTTTTATTATTCTTTAATTTACCAGGTGCTTCATCAGAAACATAGGGGTAGGGGGTTCGAACCGCCATAGTGATTCTCCTAGTTTAGTAAGGTACCTAAGGATAAGAAAAATCACAAGGGGTGATCCCCTTCATATTAATAAGTTCAATTACTGGACAAATGCATAATTATAATCTAAGACGCTAAAATTGGTCAAATCGGGAAATTAGTGTTTTGTATGTCACATAAAAAGGCAGTTTTATGTCACATAGAACACCAAAAAAAAGGATGTTTGTATGTCACATATAGTCACTAGAAAAATTTGACCGGGATTTGAAACCGGGTTCAGCGTAATACCATTTTATTCTACTATTTATCGAAAAACCATAATAATTGAAACTATTGCTGCAATAGCTGAAAGAATTGCAATGAATATTGAAATAATTGCCACTTTGTAAGCTTTTTTTGAACGTTTTTCCTCATCAGATACAATATTTTCTTTTAGGAGATTTATCACTTCCTCAACATCTTTTATATTGATATCCATATTATCTACTGCAAGATATTTTTGGTTTTTCCCTTTTCTGTTTATTTGGTGTTTTATCTTTATTAATAATCTGCGAAATTGTCTATATTCCTCTAAAACAGTTTTTTTTTCTTCTTCAGAATCTTTTTTGTCTGGTATTGGAAATTTACAGAAATGATTCTTAATTCTTTCAACGTCTTTTTCAACAAAGGTTGGTTCTTTTATATCACTTTTTTTTTCTATTCCCTTCAATTGTTCTATAAGCTGTTTATTGTATGCATTACGATTCTTAACCATTTATACCCGATAATATTAGAAATTACTGATATTTAAAGAAATAAATTTCTTAAGTGAGCGAAAAAGGTAAAAAAAGAATGGGAAAATACCATTTTATTATGCAATCAAGAAAAACTTAATAATTAAGTATTAAATAAATAAACTATGTTGGATGGAAAAAGACAAAAGGAAATTGAAACTTTTTTCGAAGAATTAGAAAATCAAACGGGAATTAATGAATTAGCACAGATTTATAACCGTTCAAAAGAATTGTTAGAAATTTCTAATCGATATTTGGAAGTTACAAAACCAAAGATTATAGTTTCCGTTACAAATAACACAGGAACCGAAGAATAGGGCTGGGGATTTTGCCAACATGGACTGGTATTTTAACTGAGTTACAAAGAAAAACAAAAGACAAAAAAGTACCCTATGATAATGTGAGAAGAAAATATCTCAATAAATTAAGACAAAAGAGTATAGTACCATTAATTACATTTTATACGCTAGTAAGTGGACACAAGATCCCGGAAGTATATCTCCTGTATCAATCAGCATTGTAGAAGAAGATATTCAAGGATTTATGGAAGTAACCCATGGATTAACAGGAGAAAATCTAGATTTAATTATTCATAGTCCTGGTGGTTCAGCTGAGGTTACTGAGATAATTGTCAAATATCTCCGCTCAAAATTCAAAAAAATAAGAGTAATTGTACCTCAAGGAGCTATGTCTGCAGCAACAATGCTTGCTTGTTCAGCAGATGAAATCATAATGGGTGCACATTCTTATCTTGGACCTATAGATTCACAAATAATTTTACATACTCCATTAGGAATTCGATCAGTTCCTGCGCAATCAATTTTGGATCAATTTGATATGGCAACAAAAGAATGTAAAGCTGATCCAAAAAACTTAGGTGTATGGATGCCAATTTTAGGTCAATATGGTCCTTCATTGCTAATTCAATGTAAAAATGCTCTAGATTTATCTAAAGATTTAGTAACTCAATATTTATCTGAATATATGTTCAAAGATGAGGATAATGGGGTTGATAAAGCAAAGGATATTGCAAATAAACTTGCAGATCATAGAATTTTTAAAAGCCATAATCGTCATATAAGTAGAAAACAAGTAAAAGATTTTGGGCTTAAAATTACGAATTTAGAAGAGGATAAAGATTTTGAAGATTTGGTTATGTCTGTTTTTCATGCAACAACACATACTTTTAATGGAACCATGGCAGCAAAAATAATTGAAAATCATGATGGTAAAGCATTCATTAAATTTGAATCTACTATTTTGATGAAACCTGTTCCTAAAGAAGAAGCGAAAAAGGTAAAAAGAGATAAAGAAAATACCAACGAGAAAATAAAAGACTAAGATTTAAAGGTAAATAATTCCTATATTGTTAAATGCTAGGTGAAACACAAACTAGATGTGCTCGATTATGTTCAAAATTGAGTTTACCAACTTTAGTAAGTGGAGCTATTCTCGTTTTTTTAATAATATACTATGAGTGGAATATTCCCGTAGTAGTAGTAATTTTAGTTTGGTTATCTGCTTTAACAATGCTACGCATCGGCAGCCGGAAAAAAAGTAATAATTATCAAAGAAACCATGAAGAGGAATATAATTAATTTTTGGTTTCGCATTGAAAAGGTAAAAAAAGATTAAGAAAATACCCAGATGTTACAGCTTACCGAAAAACTACATTCTTCTATTCGGTAAGATTGTTTAAGTCTATACAACAATTTGTTTTAATCTTGAACGATATCTTATCTGCTTCCACATTTTTTTCCAACGATAAAGAGGAACTTATTTATACTTTAAATCCATTTTCAAGCGATGATTAGCCAAGAAGTTCAGAAACTATTACACGACCTTGAATTTGTTTCCAGTGAATATTATTTAAAAAACAATTTAAAATCAAAGTATATACCATATGATGAGCAATCAAAGAAAGTCGTTTCATACTTTTTTAAAGTCCATGAAAAGAAAATTGAACACTTCTTCTCACAGGATTGGATAAAAGAATCCTTGAAAAACAAGATAGAAGCTACACGCTCCACAACCAAACCTCTTAACAAAGGTATTAATATAGACTTTCTTGCAGAGAAAAGCGCTTTATACTTCCGTTAAGGTCTAGAGTTCTTGAGAACTTCCGTAAATATGCCCGATAACACCGCTCCTTTAGTTGAATACTATGGTTTTCTCCAATGTGCAAAGGCTAAAATCATCATTTCCTTAGATTTCAATGAAAACCTATTTTTCACAAAACACGGGATAATAATTCAGAAATATTCTTCTGAAAGCAGTAAAAAGGTCTCACAGTACTTAAACGGGAGAATCAAGCCTTGTGGGGTTTTACCTCTACTAATAATAGCTGAAACTCAATATTATGCCGAGGAAAAGATATTTGAAATGGATAAATATCTTGGACGTAATTATTGTCCTTCGTTAGAGGAAATGTTAGACCAAAAACATGTTGGACCTATTGAAGCATTTATAGTTTCTTGGATGCTTTCCACATTAGTACGTTATCAACCTAAGAAGTGGGTTGATATATGTTCAGGTAAGCATAATGATTTTGGTCTCAAGATCTCTTCATTAAGAAAAAGAGAGATACCAAGAGCAATATCCACAATGTTAGGTGTATATAATTATTCATCTTACTAAGTGCTGCTCTTAAAAAATCCTAGAGTGATGTGGCTTTGGGATTTCAGGCGATTTACCACACAGCACTAGGACAACCTTTTTCTTTCCTTTCATGCCTTTGATAACTGCTGTAGTGGTTAGTGGGATGAGCGAAAAAGGTAAAAAAACATTAAGAAAATACCCAAAATTCAACTGGGGTTCCAATCCCAGTTAAAAAATGAGTGAGAGAGCGTAAAAAGGCTTATTGCGGAAGAACTACAAAAAACCAAAAGACTATTATACTTCTTTGAGAAATTTTAAGTAATTTTCTCAGCCTCTTCTAAGGAAGGAGGTTTGAGAAGATTTCAAATAAACAAACACTAAAATACAAAAAGTGAACAAAAATGAAAAACTCGAAAAAAATATTAATGGGAATATCTTTTGTTGTTGTAATTTTTTTGGTAAGCAACATCAACAATGTTCTAAGTCATGATTTGGATCCAGGAGATCCTCCACCTTCGGATACAACTCCTCCATTGATAGAAATAACATCTCCATCACAAAGTGAAACTGTTTCTGGGTATATTTCAATATGTGCTATAGCTTCAGATAACGAAGGCGTTAATTTCGTATCTTTCCAATTAGGTGGAAGTTCTATTGGTGTAGACTATACTGCAGCTTATGTAGTAAATATAGATACTCAACAATATACTTCTGGCAGCTATTTGTTAAGAGCTACTGCTGTGGATGTTAATGGTAATTCTGCCTCTGATTCTATTACAATAAATATTTTTAATTATCACAAATTAACAATCCCTTCAGGGAAATTTGTTGATGGTTACACAATAATAAATAGCTATGGTATAGGTTACCATGTTGATACTGAAGGCTCTAGTCAGTATGGTTACTACTTCATGGGATATTCAGATTATGCTGTGAAATCATCTTTCGAGGGAGAAATAAGTATGAGTGGTTATTTCCGACAATCTGATACATTTTCATCCTCTCAACAACCAAATCGAAGATATTTGAGAGCTTATGTACTTTCTACAGATCTAACATCTATTGTGACATCTGTCGAAGTCCTTGATCATAATTATGGAACAAGTTGGTATTTCAGAGAATTTACTATCTCAGGGTTAGATAGCAACCAGAACTATAAAATCGCATTTGGAAGACGTGATTCTTGGAGTACAGATTGGAAATTAACATCTGAATGGGCAGGCATAGAGATTGATACAGGTTCTCCAGCAACCATTGAGGGTTCAGTATATTCCTTAAATCATGGTTGTCAAGGAATACCAGGTGTTACAGTTACTGCAACATTAGGAAGTATAGTTCTTGGTCAAGTTATAACAGACAGTAACGGAGAATATGTTATAGTTACTGAAAATATATTATCTGATCATTCAATTGAATTAAAAGCTTCTAAAGAGTATTCTCGTAACTGGAATGCGCTCTATGGATCTTATGATGTTATAAATCAAGAAACAAAATCATTCACAATAAGTGGAGATCAAATTTATACAAAAGATTTCTATGTTGAAGATACGATATATTCAAAATCTGTTACGTTTTGGGCAGAATATCAATATGGTCTGTACATTGCACGTTTTATCTTTGAGGCTAATTGGGACGTAGAATTTAATCCGTTTGAAACATATCCAGATATAACGTTTACAAGTTGGACTTGCTCTATAGTGTCGGGAAATATGGATGAAAAAGGTTTCCGCTTCGTAGCATACAATAATCATCCTTTCGATCCAGAATATGAAGTTGAATATTCAGAAGAAACTTTTCTATTCATTTATGATAACGGATGGAATGGACCTGCAACAGGAAATCCTGGTTATACAGTTAATAACTATATATGTCTCTTTGACAATACAAATACGTGGAGTAGGGTAGTTTATGATAGCTATCGAGGGGAATATTCCGAACAGTGTCCATTTATTCTTATTACTTGGTAAGATCCTTTTCTCTTTTCTTTTCTTTTTTTTTCAGGACGAGATTGTAGCCACCATATTAAAAAAATTGTACCTAAAGCAGTAAATGCATTAATTAATAAAGACCACGGATCAGCCATAGTAAATCCATTGGAAAATCTATTGAAAGTATAAAACTCTATCTCTATTTGAATTGTTTGGTTTAATGCAGACCTAAGTATATTTACCTAAAAAATATGCACAAACAAAAAGAATCAGAGTGATTATTATCTGCCACACTGAAATTTTATATTCTTTTTTTCCTATTTGTAGTTCTTCTTTTTTCATTTCTTTATCTTCGAGATCATGTTTAAGGCTAAGTTCTTTAGCCAAGACATCAATTTCCTCTTGTGTTTGATCTATGCGTTTTTGTATATTATTTAACGCCATTTCTATTTCTTCGATATAAGGGTCACCTAAACCGCTTCCCAACCCTTCCTTTTGGATTGTCTGAAAAGCTTCTTTCATTATTTTTCTTAATCTTATATATTTCTTACGTTCAACTTGTAGATCTTCTTCATCAGATGTGTATTCTAAGTCTGAAGATTTAATTGACCTATCAAATACTCTACTAATTTTATCTGAAACATCCAACATGTCAGGGATACTTGGTTGTTTTCCCAATTTCTCGAGTAGTTCTTCCAGCTGCTTGAAATAAGGTTCTTCATCCATTTTTATCGGTAGAAGTATACTATACTATTATTTAAAGTGATAGATTTCTAGAGTGAGTGAAAAATGGTAAAAAAAGAATAATAAAACACCCAAATATTCACCAAATATTCCAGAAATATAAATAGTTTCATTTCCTAAAGAATAATGATGAACTTTAAACTTAAAATCCAAATAGAAAAATGTTCTAGTTGCAATAGAAATAATACAGGAAAAAGATGTTTAGTTTGTTTAAAACCTTTATGCGGTAATTGTAGAACAAAGAAACGTTTCAAAATTTACTTTCCAAAGACTTTTGTTGTGCCTGCAGGGATCTGTAAAAGTTGTAAAGAGGAGTTTTATAAAATTCAGGAAATAAAAATCTACACTTCTTTTATAAATATCTTGCCTGACCTTTCAGAGCATATAAAACGCTTCCTAAGAAATTTAGGAATAGAATTTGGTTGAAATATAATTTTTTTAATTTTTAGAAGGCGAACAATTCTCCAAGTTCGTCTATTCTATACATATAGATCGCTTTAGTTACCGCATTACTATTAGAAAAAAGCCTTGTTCTTTCTGGAACAGCTACAAACTTCCAATATTTTGATCCTTTTAGGCTTTTCTGAACTTCTAAAGCTTTAGGATGGAGTATGTCATAACCTTTGCTAGAATCATCAAATTCAAAATAATCTGTAGCCATAATACTTCTTAATCTTTTAAGAATCTCATCTCGAGGAGTACTGATTACACCACGTTTGAATAGCTCAGGTACAATCATTCTTCTAGGATTGGCAATTCTGAAGTTGAGAGTTCTAGCAATAATATTTGATTTGTTACTATATCTTTGATGATGAGAATAAATCTCTTGAATGCCATCTAAACAGTTTATATGGTCCATATTTTTGTTTTGGTGAACGATACCACAGTTTTCTATTACTGCTTGTTCTATACCTAGGGTCTTTGTTATATCGTCAAAAACGTCTTGCATTGGTTTCCTGAATTGTTCTCGAGGATCCTTCGAACCAATTGTAACTAAAGTTCTATTCTGAAGCATAGTTGATTTTTTGAAAGATAAATCTAGATGAGGTAAGTTATCTTCTTGTTTTCCTGTAAGTTCAACAGTACTAACATGGGCATTTAAACTATATACTTCTTGTTTGCCATCTAAAGCTGATTGAAGATGAACGAGAGGGAGGGCATCAACCCCCACAGTCCATCTTTCTTTTCGTTCTCTAAAGCATTTAGGTGGCTGATAATTCATTTGTTTTTTATCACCCTTCCTATTGCATTTTCAAAACGTTTATCGATATCCTCTCTTGTAGTAGCTTCAGTGAAGTTAACACTTGCTTGTTCAAGTGCTTCAGGAAGTGTCTTTTCAGGATGACAGATCCATCTAAGATGTTTTCCATCTTTACCACAAAATGGACAAAACGCTTTTTCAGATAAAGTCAGGAAAACTAGATGTTTAGAATGATTCTCATTATGAGCAATACGTTCTTGAACAATAGGTTGATCTTTAATTTCTGAAGTTCTTTTCTTGCCTTCATCAATCTTTTGAACCATTTCTTTTAGATCTTCTTCAGGAATGTCAATAATAACTTGTTCTTCAGGAATTTCTTCAGCTATATCTATAGGTAAATCAGATTCAAGAACCATTTTAGCTACTTTGGGTTTCTTTTTAGCAAGTTTCTTAATTCCAGTAACAAATGAACTAGCTTGCTTATCACTCATATCTTGTTTCTTGATTTTTGAGTATGTTTGCTTTTGAAGATTTTTATTCTCAATTGTTGAAATTCTAGCTAATGCTGAATCAGGAATTCTGTCTTTTTTTGGTGTTTTTTGATGTTCTTTTATAATCTCTGGCTCGACAGCTATTGCATCTAACCATGTTTCCATTGTACGTGTTGGTTTATGTAACTTTGATGCAATTTCATTAATTTTTTTATTTGTGCCCTCTATGGGCATTTCTCTTTCTTGTCTCGTTCTTATTACATGAAGTGTTTTGGATAATTGTCTTGGTTTTTCATCAATTCCATATATCTTAAAAATCTCAATTAATCCTCTTCCTTTTTCTAGCATATCTAAGTCTTTTCTGTGGATATTTTCAATCAATGATTCTACTCTTTGCTGTTCTGCTGTTACATCTTTAATAAAAGCATATATTTTCTTCATTCCTGCAAATTGTGCAGCTCTCCATCTTCTTTCTCCTGCAATTATTTGATATGTGCTATCGGTATTTTCTTTTACCATTATTGGTTGTAATAAACCAAATTCTTTCATAGATTCTGCTAGTTCATCTAGTTCTTCTTTCGCAAAGGTCTCTCTTGGCTGAAAAACACTCGGAACTATCTTATTTACTGGTAATTCTACTATTTCCATTTTTTTTTCACTTCTCCTTTTGATGTTGTATAAGTTCTAAAGTTACACGAACTAAATCCCCAGA
>JABUBM010000139.1_pt1 | contig 16148 bp, 12 predicted proteins | sample 7240321 | NCBI WGS metagenome assembly JABUBM01 (sample SAMN07256344, study PRJNA390944) | subsurface metagenome | isolation source: Methane hydrate marine sediment | place: Pacific Ocean: Eastern North Pacific, ODP site 1244 | collected 2002
AAAATTCTTCAACAACCTTCTTCGAATCTTCCCAAGCGATATGCTTCTTCCATTCTCCAAAGGTTTTATATGCAATATCATCAGGATATCCATCGTGAAAAAAGAATTCATCTAAATATTCTCCAAGATATCCTTCCTTAGTCAATATGGTATAGGCAAATTTTAACATCGTTAAAAAAATGTATTCTTCATCATATTCCTGATTTTCTCTTGCTTTCTTAAGTTTTTCAGAGAACGCAAGAATAAAATCGATTGTTTGTCTTTTCATTTCTCTATCTCTGTCCATTCCCCTAAAATACCTCCTAAAATCGAATTTAGGCTTTTACACTTTGAGCCTTCCGTTTCCTTTTTTTCCTAAAAAAAACTCTCCGGGATCCTTTAAAATTGCAGTATCTGCACCAGTAATCATTCGTCTTTATCCTGGCATAAACATATCGGCCATTGCATTTAGGGCAGATCGGGCTTTCCTTTATTATCCGCATAAATCTCACCTTCTTTTAACACACATATTTTAACATATATAACAGATTGATAAATTATTGTCAAATCAATCTCTACCAGGGATTCCCAGGATCTTCCATATCTTCCCAATCAGGAGGGATCACTCTTGCGGATAAAATTTGATCTGTTTCACAAAAAGCCGGCTCTCCTTTTCCTGATACTTCAAAAACAGCGGTAGAGATAGCGTCGGCCTCATCAGCGTGTCCTTCACTATCCCGGCTATGAGCGATAGATAATTGATTATTCCGGCCATAATAGGCCTGAGTATTAAGAAAAGCCCGCTTGATTCCCTGATTATCCGGTAGATAGAGCCTATCCCCGAGCATTAAACTTTTAACATTAACGTAGATCTCAGCTAAAGAAGGCCGGATATTAACCTCTAAACCTATCTTTTCAAGAGCATTTTTAACCCAACCCTTAGCATAGCGGTCTATGCTCGTTTTAGTGATAAAATATATCCCGGCAAGTTCTTTAATATCCTTCATTATCGGGTCAGGATCTTTTAAATCCCAACTTTTGACCTTATCAATATATACATCATTTTCCTGTTTATGTGTTATGGCTAAAGAGAATTTATCCCTGCCGGCTAAACCGCTTGCGTCTATACCACTAAAATATTGATATCCTGCTTTATACGGTAGATCTCCGGCCAGTTTCAGGGAATTAACAATGAGATCATAAGACAGAAAAGCCTCAATCCTCTCAGCAAATTGAGCTAAAAATTCTCTCCGGTAATTATCAATATCTCTTTTCTTCTCTTTTTCTAAGAAGTTTTTATCAACTAAGGGATTCATAAAAAGAGTATCGGCTTGAGCGGTTAACCTCTTATGATTTTTAAATCCTTTATCAAAATAATCCCACAATAACCCCTGTTTACCCGAAGGGGTCGAGATCAAAATTAATTTACTGCCCGGGAATTGCACTCTCCGGGGATTCAGATTGCCAAAAATATCTTTGTCAGCTCTTACGCCTTCTGTATAAAAATGACCTATCTCGTCAAAAATTAAGCATACGATAGGCAAGCCCCGGCCAGCGGTAGTATTGCAGGGTAAAGATAAAATCCTCATATCATTTTTAAGTATCAATTCGCTTTGAGTATGATCCCTTATATAGCCTTCCAGGGAAGGGGAATTCTCCATTAGCCTGAGGCAATTAGCCCCGATTATCTGTTCGCTTTGTTTCTGCCTGGTAGAAATGACTTCTACATATCCGGCTTCACCTTTATTAAGATACTTGCGCCACTTCTTACGAGTAGCCTCGTAGAGAGCGATTACACTTGCCAATAAACTCTTTCCTGATCTTGCTCCTAACACCAGGATAGCCTCTTCTTTTTCAATTTCGGCCTCAAATTCCTTTCTGTTTTTAGTAATTTTTCGATAGATCTTTAATTGATTCTCATTTAAAGGCAGGCCATAAATGACCCTGAGGACAACCTCCTGAGCCGGCCTTTTCTTGAAGGATAAACCAAGCCAATCTTTACCGGTAGCAAATTCGATAATATTTAATTTTTGAAGTTTCTTTTTAGTCTTTTGATGTTTTTTTGTTTCTGATTCAATCTCTCCCGGAGTTTTATTTTGAAATTGTTTTAGATTACTGTAACGTGTTTTTTTTGTTTCCGAAGTCTTAAATTCAGTATTTTTCCTTCTCTTTTTTGTCATAATTTACCACCTCTAATTTTTAAAATAACTCTACTCTCCGGAGTTCTCTTTTTCCTGAATGATTTTATCAATTGATTTTAAGGCCACCAAATATTTAGATTTTTCGCTTTCGGTTAAACTTTCACTTCTTTTTAATTGCCATAAATAAAAATTCTTAGTTCGTTTTAAAGTCTTTAATTTTATTAAGTTCGCCCTGGCCATAATTATACTGCTTTAACCTTTCAAAATACCCCTAAAAAACGATTTTAAAGCCCTTCTAAGCGTCAATCTTACGTTCCCCTGTATGATTTTATGCACCTTATAAAAACTCTAAAGCCTAAAAATAGCTAAAAGCTATAAGAAATAAGGCTTTTAATCGATTTAGCTAAAAATCAGACCTTCAAATTTGCGTTTTAAGCAGGGTCAAATTTTTCGTTGGTATGATTGTATTCGATATTCGGCCTTTTCGGTTAAAAACTTACGCCTTTTCTTCTTCAATCGCTTCAATCGCTTCTTTTTATGTTCCCGGTTAGATCTTTTTAACCGGATCTCCTCTATATTATTTTTCCTATCCCAAGCCGGAGCAACCTCTAACCTTTCATTTACCATTATTCCCCTTATAAATTCCCCCTTCTTAAATTCTTACGGGTCTTTAATACCTTATCGATTAAACTTCTCCGGAATTTCTTATTATCAGCTTTGTTATCAGGATAAATTTCTTCAAGCTCACTACCGCAAACAGGGCATTTATATTTATATCTGTATCTCATAACCCAGCCACAGAAAACGCCCTTACATTTAGGGCATAAATATTTAGGCATTATTACCACCTCTTAGATATATCTATAAATTAAAATTCTTCAATACCTTAGTTATCTCATCGTCAGTTATACCGAGATATCTTTTTGTCATCGAGATAGATTGATGACCTAAGACCTCTTGAATCAATTCGATAGCAACCCCGGCCATTCTCATTTGATAGCCGGCAGTTTTCCGGATAGTGTGAGTTCCGATCCTTCCTTTGATTCCAACTTCCCGGCACCAAATTTGAATCAATTGCCAGGCTCGAATCCGGCTAATAGGTTTATTTATCTTTGTCTTATCGCTAATGAATAGATAACGTTCCAGGTCATATATACCGGTCTTTTTAAAGTAATATTCCAGGGCAATTTTAACCTCATCATTAATATAGATTAGCCTTTGCTTTTTAGTCTTTTTCTCGTTTAAGTCTAAATACTCTTTAATTTCTCCGGTCTGATCCTTCACATCTTCAACCTTTAATCTTAAAATATCTGATATTCTAAGGCCGGTATTGATTCCCAGGGTAAAGAGTAAAAAATCCCGGGGATTCCTTTTCCTTAGATTCCCCTTAATCGCTCTGATTTTTTTCAGATCTCTAATCGGTTGGACTGTCCTCATTATTATCAATCCCCTTTCTTTACAATTTTATTATATTATATAATATTGTAAAGAATTGTCAAGCCCTTTTTCTAAATTCTTCTTATCCTGATTTTAAACAGCTTTGATTTAAAGGCTTTTCAGTATTATTTTATTATTAACATACTCTGTATTTTGTTAAATACCACCGAATTATTTCGGTAAGGCCTTCTACCGAAAATTTCGGGAAGTGAAAAAAAATTCTAACACCGCCTTTTTTAGCCTTAAAATATACTTTTATTTAACAGAAATTTTTTTCCCTTTCTTATATTTTCTCTTATTTATCCATTCTCTAATATTATTAAATCTCTTAACATCTACTAATGATTCACAATATTTGAAGAATTGATCTTCACTTACGATTTTTAGTTTATTAAGACGTTCTATTTCTTTATCCGGTAACATTTAAGATCACCTCTTTTCTTTATTATCCCGATAGGCATATATACACCAATATATAGTTTAAAATAGCCTGTAACCCTTATATACCTACACTTTGCGGTTTTCAAGTGATTTTCAAGTTACTTTGAAGTTACTACCCCTAAAATTCAAGTTACGTTCAAGCCCTTTATTTACAACGGTTTTAAGTAACTTGACAGTAACTTGAAAAATAAGTATAGTAACTTGAAAAATAAGTATAGTAACTTGACAGTAACTTGAAACAATAATACTATATAATATAATAGTTATAGAGTATTTATATATATATCAGACTAATAGAGATCCATTTGACTGCCTACCACTATTATATTTTTACCTTTTATAGCCAATAATCCTTCATTTATCCCTTTGTTTATCTGCTCGTAGATATGAGCGCCTGATACCGCAAACTCCTGATGAGCCGAATCAACTATATCGTTCCTGGGAGCGGATCCCTTAAATTCCTCGTTAATGAAGGCAATTAAATCACTTACAGAGCATTTTTCCGGTCTTTTAAATTCAAGATTCTCTATCAATTCAAAATTCAAGTTATCTCTATCCCATTTTACTTCTACCGGTATAGTAGGAGAAGGCCAACGCCGATAATAGAGATATAGCTTTTTAAAATTTTTAGGATCTTTTTTTCCTGTCGGCTCTATACAGATTGTAGTTTCTGCAAATCCGGTTATATTTGATGATCCCATTACTTTATAAATTGGCTCGATATCTTCTTCTTCTTTTTCGGCAGTTCTCTTTCTGTTATGTAATACCCAAATCCAAAATCCTCTTTTAATAGATAATACTTGATTCAATAAAGAAACTACATTTTTAGTCGGGTTAAGATCAAGCCCGGTTATTCTGTCAATCGGATCTAAAACTATAACATCAGGACAGAATCTATCTACCATTTTTTTAAATTCCTTCAAATTGCTATCTTTGTTAAAATTGGTATTATGCAATATTGCGTCGTGAAATTTAATATTATCTAAAACGCTCTTATCGATCTTAATTCCCTTATCCTTCATTCCACCTACTATTTTTTTAAACGTATCATTTAAGAGGTTAGGGCTACTCTCTGCATAAACAAATAAAACCTTACACTTTTTCATTACCGGGATATCTAAAAAATATATTCCCAGCGCCAAATGTAAGGCTAATTTTAGACTGAATATAGTCTTTCCTGACTTCGTGGGAGCAGATAAGACCATATATCCCTTAGCCGGCATAAATCCCCTGCCCATTAAAAGTTCCTCGTCTTTCAAATCTGCTTCAAACAAATCTTTTAAACTATAAGTATATCTTTCTTCGATAGGTATTTCTAAGGCCTTATCTATTCCGGATATAGTGAAAATCTTATTTTCTAAGAGCTTATCTATCATAGCGATCTTTTTCGTTCCGGTTAACTGGATCAAGCCCTTAATTATATTCTTTTTTACCTTCTCCTGTATTTCCGGGGATTTCTTATAAATTCCCCATCTGTCTATTTCACCATCAACGTATTTTAGAAATTCGTCTATCGCTTCATCTTGCTCTTTCTTGCTCATTTTCGGCATATTAATACCGCCTTTCTTTTTTTAAGCCCGGCCGAATCAGTTATAGAAGACGGTAAAACCTTCACCAATCCAACCGGGCAACAGGTCATTTTACTGGCCTGGTATTTGATATCTATATTGATTACTGTATATATCTTTTTTCTGCTCCAGGCTTAACGCCTGCCAAAGTTTAGAGATTCCCCTGGATTCCAGTTTTCCGATCGAATAATCCGGATAGGCCTTTAATAAAATCCTGATTTTCACCAAATACTCAATATCATCATTCCAAAAATCGCTAAGCATTTTCTTCGTTTCAGATTCACTTTTAAGATGAAACATATCCATAATATTGTTATCCCCTTTCCTTTAAATCGACATTCTATATTTTTGCCAATATCGTTCCCAATTTTTTCTCATTTCTTCGATATCCTTCTTAGTTAGGATACAGTCGTATTCTTCTTCTGCAATTCTGATAATCGAGTCATCTATTAGCTTCTTATCCTTTGTTTCATACAGCGATTTATAATCTTTAATTGAATTATATGCTTCAAATTTAGCGAGTGTAATTGCCATAAGATAAACCCCCTTTCATTTTGTATTTTTTAAAATCCCCGGAGAGCTAATCAAGAGAAGTCATAAAAAAACTCCTAATTGCTCTCCAGGGTAAACCGGCATATTATTGCCGGGATATTGCAAATTTATTTTTATGTGTTATAATAAGTTAGGTTTGGAGTAGTGTTTTCGTAATCTTCCACTACTACAAATTTTTTCCTTATCAGTTTTAGCTAACTTAGATTGCAGGGGAGTAAAACCACTCCCCTGCTTTCGTTTCTACCAACCAAGTTTTGGACCAACACCTAAAGATTTATTCTTCTTTTTTAGGCTCTTCTTTAAGTAAACTTAAGGCTTCGATAACGGCATCGCGATATGTAGATTTGGGATTTTTTTCCATATACTCCTCGATCAATTTTTCCTCTAAAGTTGGTTTTTCTCCCTTCAGAAGAATTTTCACCGCGTCAGAATATGAAGCCCGGGGATTTGCTGAGAGGTAATTTTCAATATTTTTGAGCTGTTCTTGTTCCTTTATTTCTTCTGCAGTAAATTCTTTTTTAGGTTTAGGCTCAGTCCGATCCAAAACTTCGATAACGGCATCCCTATAAGACATTTTTGGATTTTTTTCGAGAAAAGCATTTACTTTCTTTTCTTCTTCGGTAAATCTCTTTTCGTCATTATTAGTCATTTTTTTCACCTCTTTTCTTTTTTTAATAAAATCAATTATTGCCTCTACATCGATATCCTCTCGATCAGCAATTTCTAATATTCTCTTTGCGTCTGCTCCACTTAAATTTTTTAGTTTATATTCTTCTGTCATTTCCTCTTTACCTTCCTTTGTAATTTTCGTTCTATACCCATTAACCCGGGTCAATTCTACATTTTTAATTCCCGGGTCTTTGTAACCGTCATAATCATAAATAATCTCTATTTTTTCAGGCATAATTAATTCTCCTTCCTTTCCCCGGACATAGCTCTTTTAAGCCAGTATCTTATCTGATATTCCCTCTGTTTTTCCGGGTGTTTTTTATGCCATTTCCTAAGCCAAAGTTTATTATAATCAGGATTTTTTAATCTCCATTTTTTATACCATTCACGCCTGGCCTTCTTTATTTTTTCGTAGGCTTCGGGATCATCGAATTTTAAATTTTCTATACAGATTTTTCTATATTTGTATATTTCTTTATCAATCAATTTTACTTTCATTCTATCCGAAATATTTAATTCACTAATCTTTTTCACTATAATCACCTATCCTTATTTGATGATTTTCTATATATATGTTAAACTATAAAAAATCGGTCGGTATAGAGAGCCGGTTAATATTATTTCTTTGAAAAAGGGATTTGCTCCGTCGAGGTTTAAATCCTTTTTTCTTTATTTAAGCAAAAAGAGCTCCAATTAAAAGGAATATTAAACCTCTCTAATAAATGGGGCTCTTCGCAAATCTATTCTTTGATCTTTCAAATGGCTCTCTGCTATATTCGATTTTTTACTTTCAATATTTATCATATAAGAAAATTCTATATTATGCAAATTTTTATTTTCCTTCCCTAATCATCGAGATTTTTTAATAACCCTGCTCCCTGGCAATGCACTAAAACCGGGGAGCAGGGGATCGATGAGCCGGGGGGTTGGTAGTCTATGAGATAGTCTAATTGAAACAGGAGAAATTATTACAAAAAGCCCTGATTCAATATCGCAACCTCTCCTAATTAGCCCGGATTACCGAGATTTTAAAGCCATTTTTTTGTTAATTTATATTTCTCTATATCTTCTTTTAATTCTTTGCCTGACTGATGAGATATTATTCCTATCGCAAGAAAATCAATTAGTGGAATCAAATACCACATTATTTTAATCCTCCCTTCTTTTTATAATTCTAAAATATAACCCTGCTCCCTCTGAAAAAATATTTATTTAAGGGAGCAGGAGTCGGCAACCCTGACCTCGTAGCGAGAAGTCCGGATTACCAAATTTATTGATTAAATTTCTCTGATAACTTATCAATCTCTTTTCTTAATTTTACTCCCCGGGGATTCCTATAAAAAAATTCTTCAACAACCTTCTTCGAATCTTCCCAAGCGATATGCTTCTTCCATTCTCCAAAGGTTTTATATGCAATATCATCAGGATATCCATCGTGAAAAAAGAATTCATCTAAATATTCTCCAAGATATCCTTCCTTAGTCAATATGGTATAGGCAAATTTTAACATCGTTAAAAAAATGTATTCTTCATCATATTCCTGATTTTCTCTTGCTTTCTTAAGTTTTTCAGAGAACGCAAGAATAAAATCGATTGTTTGTCTTTTCATTTCTCTATCTCTGTCCATTCCCCTAAAATACCTCCTAAAATCGAATTTAGGCTTTTACACTTTGAGCCTTCCGTTTCCTTTTTTTCCTAAAAAAAACTCTCCGGGATCCTTTAAAATTGCAGTATCTGCACCAGTAATCATTCGTCTTTATCCTGGCATAAACATATCGGCCATTGCATTTAGGGCAGATCGGGCTTTCCTTTATTATCCGCATAAATCTCACCTTCTTTTAACACACATATTTTAACATATATAACAGATTGATAAATTATTGTCAAATCAATCTCTACCAGGGATTCCCAGGATCTTCCATATCTTCCCAATCAGGAGGGATCACTCTTGCGGATAAAATTTGATCTGTTTCACAAAAAGCCGGCTCTCCTTTTCCTGATACTTCAAAAACAGCGGTAGAGATAGCGTCGGCCTCATCAGCGTGTCCTTCACTATCCCGGCTATGAGCGATAGATAATTGATTATTCCGGCCATAATAGGCCTGAGTATTAAGAAAAGCCCGCTTGATTCCCTGATTATCCGGTAGATAGAGCCTATCCCCGAGCATTAAACTTTTAACATTAACGTAGATCTCAGCTAAAGAAGGCCGGATATTAACCTCTAAACCTATCTTTTCAAGAGCATTTTTAACCCAACCCTTAGCATAGCGGTCTATGCTCGTTTTAGTGATAAAATATATCCCGGCAAGTTCTTTAATATCCTTCATTATCGGGTCAGGATCTTTTAAATCCCAACTTTTGACCTTATCAATATATACATCATTTTCCTGTTTATGTGTTATGGCTAAAGAGAATTTATCCCTGCCGGCTAAACCGCTTGCGTCTATACCACTAAAATATTGATATCCTGCTTTATACGGTAGATCTCCGGCCAGTTTCAGGGAATTAACAATGAGATCATAAGACAGAAAAGCCTCAATCCTCTCAGCAAATTGAGCTAAAAATTCTCTCCGGTAATTATCAATATCTCTTTTCTTCTCTTTTTCTAAGAAGTTTTTATCAACTAAGGGATTCATAAAAAGAGTATCGGCTTGAGCGGTTAACCTCTTATGATTTTTAAATCCTTTATCAAAATAATCCCACAATAACCCCTGTTTACCCGAAGGGGTCGAGATCAAAATTAATTTACTGCCCGGGAATTGCACTCTCCGGGGATTCAGATTGCCAAAAATATCTTTGTCAGCTCTTACGCCTTCTGTATAAAAATGACCTATCTCGTCAAAAATTAAGCATACGATAGGCAAGCCCCGGCCAGCGGTAGTATTGCAGGGTAAAGATAAAATCCTCATATCATTTTTAAGTATCAATTCGCTTTGAGTATGATCCCTTATATAGCCTTCCAGGGAAGGGGAATTCTCCATTAGCCTGAGGCAATTAGCCCCGATTATCTGTTCGCTTTGTTTCTGCCTGGTAGAAATGACTTCTACATATCCGGCTTCACCTTTATTAAGATACTTGCGCCACTTCTTACGAGTAGCCTCGTAGAGAGCGATTACACTTGCCAATAAACTCTTTCCTGATCTTGCTCCTAACACCAGGATAGCCTCTTCTTTTTCAATTTCGGCCTCAAATTCCTTTCTGTTTTTAGTAATTTTTCGATAGATCTTTAATTGATTCTCATTTAAAGGCAGGCCATAAATGACCCTGAGGACAACCTCCTGAGCCGGCCTTTTCTTGAAGGATAAACCAAGCCAATCTTTACCGGTAGCAAATTCGATAATATTTAATTTTTGAAGTTTCTTTTTAGTCTTTTGATGTTTTTTTGTTTCTGATTCAATCTCTCCCGGAGTTTTATTTTGAAATTGTTTTAGATTACTGTAACGTGTTTTTTTTGTTTCCGAAGTCTTAAATTCAGTATTTTTCCTTCTCTTTTTTGTCATAATTTACCACCTCTAATTTTTAAAATAACTCTACTCTCCGGAGTTCTCTTTTTCCTGAATGATTTTATCAATTGATTTTAAGGCCACCAAATATTTAGATTTTTCGCTTTCGGTTAAACTTTCACTTCTTTTTAATTGCCATAAATAAAAATTCTTAGTTCGTTTTAAAGTCTTTAATTTTATTAAGTTCGCCCTGGCCATAATTATACTGCTTTAACCTTTCAAAATACCCCTAAAAAACGATTTTAAAGCCCTTCTAAGCGTCAATCTTACGTTCCCCTGTATGATTTTATGCACCTTATAAAAACTCTAAAGCCTAAAAATAGCTAAAAGCTATAAGAAATAAGGCTTTTAATCGATTTAGCTAAAAATCAGACCTTCAAATTTGCGTTTTAAGCAGGGTCAAATTTTTCGTTGGTATGATTGTATTCGATATTCGGCCTTTTCGGTTAAAAACTTACGCCTTTTCTTCTTCAATCGCTTCAATCGCTTCTTTTTATGTTCCCGGTTAGATCTTTTTAACCGGATCTCCTCTATATTATTTTTCCTATCCCAAGCCGGAGCAACCTCTAACCTTTCATTTACCATTATTCCCCTTATAAATTCCCCCTTCTTAAATTCTTACGGGTCTTTAATACCTTATCGATTAAACTTCTCCGGAATTTCTTATTATCAGCTTTGTTATCAGGATAAATTTCTTCAAGCTCACTACCGCAAACAGGGCATTTATATTTATATCTGTATCTCATAACCCAGCCACAGAAAACGCCCTTACATTTAGGGCATAAATATTTAGGCATTATTACCACCTCTTAGATATATCTATAAATTAAAATTCTTCAATACCTTAGTTATCTCATCGTCAGTTATACCGAGATATCTTTTTGTCATCGAGATAGATTGATGACCTAAGACCTCTTGAATCAATTCGATAGCAACCCCGGCCATTCTCATTTGATAGCCGGCAGTTTTCCGGATAGTGTGAGTTCCGATCCTTCCTTTGATTCCAACTTCCCGGCACCAAATTTGAATCAATTGCCAGGCTCGAATCCGGCTAATAGGTTTATTTATCTTTGTCTTATCGCTAATGAATAGATAACGTTCCAGGTCATATATACCGGTCTTTTTAAAGTAATATTCCAGGGCAATTTTAACCTCATCATTAATATAGATTAGCCTTTGCTTTTTAGTCTTTTTCTCGTTTAAGTCTAAATACTCTTTAATTTCTCCGGTCTGATCCTTCACATCTTCAACCTTTAATCTTAAAATATCTGATATTCTAAGGCCGGTATTGATTCCCAGGGTAAAGAGTAAAAAATCCCGGGGATTCCTTTTCCTTAGATTCCCCTTAATCGCTCTGATTTTTTTCAGATCTCTAATCGGTTGGACTGTCCTCATTATTATCAATCCCCTTTCTTTACAATTTTATTATATTATATAATATTGTAAAGAATTGTCAAGCCCTTTTTCTAAATTCTTCTTATCCTGATTTTAAACAGCTTTGATTTAAAGGCTTTTCAGTATTATTTTATTATTAACATACTCTGTATTTTGTTAAATACCACCGAATTATTTCGGTAAGGCCTTCTACCGAAAATTTCGGGAAGTGAAAAAAAATTCTAACACCGCCTTTTTTAGCCTTAAAATATACTTTTATTTAACAGAAATTTTTTTCCCTTTCTTATATTTTCTCTTATTTATCCATTCTCTAATATTATTAAATCTCTTAACATCTACTAATGATTCACAATATTTGAAGAATTGATCTTCACTTACGATTTTTAGTTTATTAAGACGTTCTATTTCTTTATCCGGTAACATTTAAGATCACCTCTTTTCTTTATTATCCCGATAGGCATATATACACCAATATATAGTTTAAAATAGCCTGTAACCCTTATATACCTACACTTTGCGGTTTTCAAGTGATTTTCAAGTTACTTTGAAGTTACTACCCCTAAAATTCAAGTTACGTTCAAGCCCTTTATTTACAACGGTTTTAAGTAACTTGACAGTAACTTGAAAAATAAGTATAGTAACTTGAAAAATAAGTATAGTAACTTGACAGTAACTTGAAACAATAATACTATATAATATAATAGTTATAGAGTATTTATATATATATCAGACTAATAGAGATCCATTTGACTGCCTACCACTATTATATTTTTACCTTTTATAGCCAATAATCCTTCATTTATCCCTTTGTTTATCTGCTCGTAGATATGAGCGCCTGATACCGCAAACTCCTGATGAGCCGAATCAACTATATCGTTCCTGGGAGCGGATCCCTTAAATTCCTCGTTAATGAAGGCAATTAAATCACTTACAGAGCATTTTTCCGGTCTTTTAAATTCAAGATTCTCTATCAATTCAAAATTCAAGTTATCTCTATCCCATTTTACTTCTACCGGTATAGTAGGAGAAGGCCAACGCCGATAATAGAGATATAGCTTTTTAAAATTTTTAGGATCTTTTTTTCCTGTCGGCTCTATACAGATTGTAGTTTCTGCAAATCCGGTTATATTTGATGATCCCATTACTTTATAAATTGGCTCGATATCTTCTTCTTCTTTTTCGGCAGTTCTCTTTCTGTTATGTAATACCCAAATCCAAAATCCTCTTTTAATAGATAATACTTGATTCAATAAAGAAACTACATTTTTAGTCGGGTTAAGATCAAGCCCGGTTATTCTGTCAATCGGATCTAAAACTATAACATCAGGACAGAATCTATCTACCATTTTTTTAAATTCCTTCAAATTGCTATCTTTGTTAAAATTGGTATTATGCAATATTGCGTCGTGAAATTTAATATTATCTAAAACGCTCTTATCGATCTTAATTCCCTTATCCTTCATTCCACCTACTATTTTTTTAAACGTATCATTTAAGAGGTTAGGGCTACTCTCTGCATAAACAAATAAAACCTTACACTTTTTCATTACCGGGATATCTAAAAAATATATTCCCAGCGCCAAATGTAAGGCTAATTTTAGACTGAATATAGTCTTTCCTGACTTCGTGGGAGCAGATAAGACCATATATCCCTTAGCCGGCATAAATCCCCTGCCCATTAAAAGTTCCTCGTCTTTCAAATCTGCTTCAAACAAATCTTTTAAACTATAAGTATATCTTTCTTCGATAGGTATTTCTAAGGCCTTATCTATTCCGGATATAGTGAAAATCTTATTTTCTAAGAGCTTATCTATCATAGCGATCTTTTTCGTTCCGGTTAACTGGATCAAGCCCTTAATTATATTCTTTTTTACCTTCTCCTGTATTTCCGGGGATTTCTTATAAATTCCCCATCTGTCTATTTCACCATCAACGTATTTTAGAAATTCGTCTATCGCTTCATCTTGCTCTTTCTTGCTCATTTTCGGCATATTAATACCGCCTTTCTTTTTTTAAGCCCGGCCGAATCAGTTATAGAAGACGGTAAAACCTTCACCAATCCAACCGGGCAACAGGTCATTTTACTGGCCTGGTATTTGATATCTATATTGATTACTGTATATATCTTTTTTCTGCTCCAGGCTTAACGCCTGCCAAAGTTTAGAGATTCCCCTGGATTCCAGTTTTCCGATCGAATAATCCGGATAGGCCTTTAATAAAATCCTGATTTTCACCAAATACTCAATATCATCATTCCAAAAATCGCTAAGCATTTTCTTCGTTTCAGATTCACTTTTAAGATGAAACATATCCATAATATTGTTATCCCCTTTCCTTTAAATCGACATTCTATATTTTTGCCAATATCGTTCCCAATTTTTTCTCATTTCTTCGATATCCTTCTTAGTTAGGATACAGTCGTATTCTTCTTCTGCAATTCTGATAATCGAGTCATCTATTAGCTTCTTATCCTTTGTTTCATACAGCGATTTATAATCTTTAATTGAATTATATGCTTCAAATTTAGCGAGTGTAATTGCCATAAGATAAACCCCCTTTCATTTTGTATTTTTTAAAATCCCCGGAGAGCTAATCAAGAGAAGTCATAAAAAAACTCCTAATTGCTCTCCAGGGTAAACCGGCATATTATTGCCGGGATATTGCAAATTTATTTTTATGTGTTATAATAAGTTAGGTTTGGAGTAGTGTTTTCGTAATCTTCCACTACTACAAATTTTTTCCTTATCAGTTTTAGCTAACTTAGATTGCAGGGGAGTAAAACCACTCCCCTGCTTTCGTTTCTACCAACCAAGTTTTGGACCAACACCTAAAGATTTATTCTTCTTTTTTAGGCTCTTCTTTAAGTAAACTTAAGGCTTCGATAACGGCATCGCGATATGTAGATTTGGGATTTTTTTCCATATACTCCTCGATCAATTTTTCCTCTAAAGTTGGTTTTTCTCCCTTCAGAAGAATTTTCACCGCGTCAGAATATGAAGCCCGGGGATTTGCTGAGAGGTAATTTTCAATATTTTTGAGCTGTTCTTGTTCCTTTATTTCTTCTGCAGTAAATTCTTTTTTAGGTTTAGGCTCAGTCCGATCCAAAACTTCGATAACGGCATCCCTATAAGACATTTTTGGATTTTTTTCGAGAAAAGCATTTACTTTCTTTTCTTCTTCGGTAAATCTCTTTTCGTCATTATTAGTCATTTTTTTCACCTCTTTTCTTTTTTTAATAAAATCAATTATTGCCTCTACATCGATATCCTCTCGATCAGCAATTTCTAATATTCTCTTTGCGTCTGCTCCACTTAAATTTTTTAGTTTATATTCTTCTGTCATTTCCTCTTTACCTTCCTTTGTAATTTTCGTTCTATACCCATTAACCCGGGTCAATTCTACATTTTTAATTCCCGGGTCTTTGTAACCGTCATAATCATAAATAATCTCTATTTTTTCAGGCATAATTAATTCTCCTTCCTTTCCCCGGACATAGCTCTTTTAAGCCAGTATCTTATCTGATATTCCCTCTGTTTTTCCGGGTGTTTTTTATGCCATTTCCTAAGCCAAAGTTTATTATAATCAGGATTTTTTAATCTCCATTTTTTATACCATTCACGCCTGGCCTTCTTTATTTTTTCGTAGGCTTCGGGATCATCGAATTTTAAATTTTCTATACAGATTTTTCTATATTTGTATATTTCTTTATCAATCAATTTTACTTTCATTCTATCCGAAATATTTAATTCACTAATCTTTTTCACTATAATCACCTATCCTTATTTGATGATTTTCTATATATATGTTAAACTATAAAAAATCGGTCGGTATAGAGAGCCGGTTAATATTATTTCTTTGAAAAAGGGATTTGCTCCGTCGAGGTTTAAATCCTTTTTTCTTTATTTAAGCAAAAAGAGCTCCAATTAAAAGGAATATTAAACCTCTCTAATAAATGGGGCTCTTCGCAAATCTATTCTTTGATCTTTCAAATGGCTCTCTGCTATATTCGATTTTTTACTTTCAATATTTATCATATAAGAAAATTCTATATTATGCAAATTTTTATTTTCCTTCCCTAATCATCGAGATTTTTTAATAACCCTGCTCCCTGGCAATGCACTAAAACCGGGGAGCAGGGGATCGATGAGCCGGGGGGTTGGTAGTCTATGAGATAGTCTAATTGAAACAGGAGAAATTATTACAAAAAGCCCTGATTCAATATCGCAACCTCTCCTAATTAGCCCGGATTACCGAGATTTTAAAGCCATTTTTTTGTTAATTTATATTTCTCTATATCTTCTTTTAATTCTTTGCCTGACTGATGAGATATTATTCCTATCGCAAGAAAATCAATTAGTGGAATCAAATACCACATTATTTTAATCCTCCCTTCTTTTTATAATTCTAAAATATAACCCTGCTCCCTCTGAAAAAATATTTATTTAAGGGAGCAGGAGTCGGCA
>JABUBM010000140.1_pt1 | contig 16044 bp, 28 predicted proteins | sample 7240321 | NCBI WGS metagenome assembly JABUBM01 (sample SAMN07256344, study PRJNA390944) | subsurface metagenome | isolation source: Methane hydrate marine sediment | place: Pacific Ocean: Eastern North Pacific, ODP site 1244 | collected 2002
CATCCCAAATAAATACGATTCCATAAAAATAGAATTATATTTAAGATGAATGATAATCTAACACTTTTAAATAAGATATAAAATGGTAAAGGTATTCGCTATCGATCCCGGAACTTATGAATCTGCATTTATTATTTGGGATGGCGAGAATATTGGAGGATTTGGCATATTACCAAATGAAGATATGTTGTTTAAAATATTAGAACCTGGAATTGAGGAATTAATAATTGAAAAGATTGCTTGTTATGGCTTTCCGGTTGGTCAATCTACGCTTGATACTTGTGAATGGACAGGCAGGTTTGATCAGCAATGGTTTTTATTATCTGGCAAAAGAGCTATATTAATTACTAAAAATCAAGTGCAAGTACATCATTGTAAGACAACGAGATCCGTTGATGCTAATATAAATCAAGTATTACGTGATAAATACGCTTATGGGGTGCGGAATTATGGGAAGGGCACTAAGAAAGATCCTGGATTCTTTTACGGATTTAAAGAAAAAGATCATTGGGATGCATTTGCGGTAGCAACTTGTTATACTGAAACACATGGATTTTCCAAAGAAGAAATATAATATTATTTATGCTGATCCGCCTTGGCATTATAGTAAAGGTGTTTATCAATCTTATAGACCAATTAATAAGGGCGAAGACAGGATGATAAATAAATATTATAAAACTATGAGTATTGAAGAAATGAAGGCTTTGCCTGTTCCTAATATAACAAACAAGGATTGTGCACTCTTTATGTGGTTTACATATTCACATATGAAACAAGCTATTGAACTTGCAGAATCGTGGGGCTTTAAATATAAGACGATTGCTTTTGTGTGGCTTAAATTAAGTTGCAATGGTAAATTATTATCGAACATAGGTGCTTGGACAATGGGAAATACAGAAGCAGTTTTAATAGCCACAAAAGGTAATATGAAACAATATAAAAAACGTAGTAATATAAAACAAATTGTGATGCCATATACTGAATTAAGAAAGCGTGGAAGAAATAGGCACAGTCAAAAACCAAGAGAAGTAAGGATAAGAATTGAAGAATTATTTGGCAATCTATTACGTATTGAACTTTTTGCTCGGCAAAGAATAGAAGGATGGGATTCATGGGGTGATGAAATATAATGAAATTACCAGATAAAAAATATTCAATAATATATGCTGATCCACCTTGGAAATACGGCAAAGGAGATAATATAAAATGGCGCGGAATCGCATCAGCTCATTACGATACGATGAAAACTCAAGATATAATTTGGCTGCCAGTTCGTAAAATAGCTGATAATAATTGTATTTTATTTTGTTGGGTTACGTTTCCATATTTGATAGATGGACTTAGAGTAATTAAGGGATGGGGATTTGAATATAAAACACTTGGGTTTTCATGGATAAAAACCAATTCTAAACAATCTTTAGAACAAATGAGTTTTTTACCTATTAATTATATTGATACTTTTTTTGGAATTGGGCATTATACAAGAAGTAATTGCGAGGTTTGTTTGATAGGAACTAAAGGGAATCCTGAAATTATGACAAATAATATTAGTAGTATTATAATTTCTCCAAGAAGGGAGCATAGCAAGAAGCCTGATATAGTAAGAGAAAGGATAGTCGAATTATGTGGAGATAAACCAAGGATAGAATTATTCGCAAGACAGAGGACAGAAAATTGGGATGCGTGGGGATTAGAAATATAAAAATAAAATTATGGCATACTTCGCAAATAGCACAGAAGGAGAATGTTTTGACGAACAATGTTCAAAATGTAAATATGGAGAATTGCCATGTCCTATTTGGCTTGTTCAATCTAATCATAATTATGATGCTTGTAATAATAAAATTGCAAGACAAATATTAGATGAATTGGTTTCGGATGATGGTACTTGTACGATGTTTGAAGAATTTAAGAAAGATTTTAATATTGATGCAAGGGAATTAACATTATATGATGTGTTATTTAATGGAAAAAAATGATTGAGATTAATAAGATATATTGTGAAAATTGTCTTGAGACTTTAGCTAAAGTCGCACCAAATTCTTTCGACTATGCTTTTACTTCTCCACCTTATAATTTAGGTAATTCATTTAGGGGTAAGTTATATAAAAATTATAAAGATGATATGTTATTTACAGATTATTATAAGTGGAATATAACAATAATTGATGAATTATTAAGAGTTGTAAAGAATGATGTATTCTACAATATTCAAATGTTGTCTAAAAATAAGATGGCAGTACTAAAGCTTATGGGTCATTATTATAATAAAATAAAAGATGTTATAATATGGGTTAAGAAAAATCCAGCACCTGCATCAACAAAAGGAGTAATGACTACAAAGTTTGAATTTATTTTTATATTTAATAAAAAATGTGGAGATAATAGAGTGTTTAGTAATACAGATATAAATGGAAACTTTCATAATGTAATAACTGGTAATGTTGCTTCAAAAGATTATTATACAAAAGACCACTTTGCTATATTTCCTGAATATTTGCCAAGAACTATCATTCAAAGGTGGGGTAAAGAAGGAGATATTTGGTATGACCCTTTTATGGGAACAGGCACAACTGCGATAGCTTGTATAAAAGAGAATCGCCAGTGGATAGGTTCAGAAATAGAACCAAGAGATGTCGAAAAAGCAAATTTAAGAATTAAGGATGAATTAAGTCAGAAATGTATCACTTATGAATAATTAAAACAAACAGGAATATGACTAAAAAGATAAAATTAATCCCGATTGAAGGAGAATATCCATTTCTTCTTCATTATTTACGCCAAAGTGATAGTATGCCACGTTCCGTTAATTACATATTAGTATATGCTGAAAATCTTACGAAAGCAAAGAAAAAACTTATGGAAATAATTAAAAATCCAGACGATGTACTTCATTTTGGAGGAATATTTGATTCTTCAGGCCCCGGAAATTCAACTATATTATAAAACAAACAGGAATATGCAAACATTAGGATATATAAGAATAAATAATGAAAATTTATTACTTCTTGTAAGACAGAAGAAATATTCACGTTTACTGAAAATCAGAAATTCAGGAAAATTAGGCAATCACTTTATTGATGAAGAAAATTATCTTAAAGAAAATATTAATGATTTAACCTCATTGAAAAATGGTAATGTAATAGATTTATAATCAATAAAATAAACAGGAATATGGAATCGGAAAAAAGATTTTGTCCAAATTGCAAAAAAGAAACTATACAGATTGTGAAATTATACGATCCTGATGATCCTGAAAGTGGGGAAGTTTGGCAATGTACAGAATGTAAAGAACATACATCATGGGCAGAATGAAACAAACAAGGATGAGACATACTTGGATTAATTATCCTACAAGTACTAAACAAAAATGTACGAGATGTGGATTAATGAAAGAAATTTGCAGAAGCGGGAATTATGGTACTATATATTATTTGAATAATAAAAAACTTGAAAAAAGACCAGAATGCAAGTAAAACAATCACTAAAATAACTTAATCATGAAAAAGTATAAACCTGATTTTGGAGAAGTTATTCAATTTATTATTGCTATAGGATTATTATTAGGAATGCTATATTTGATACTTATGTCATGATAAAACCAGGACACATAGAGATCAGGGATAACAAGATTATTTTTGTATATCATGAACTACCAAAGCTGGACGAATCACTTTATGATGAAAAATTTGGATTTGAGGATGCTTATTATGAAGATTTGGATAAATACCAAGCCTCAAAACGAGAGGTTGAGACGAGTAATGTAATAAACGTATCGTTAAATGATTGCTGCAAATGGAAAGTCTACATAGAGGGTAAATATCCGGCTTCCATAATCATCAACAATCAGCCTTGCGAAGCTGAGGTAACAGATAATAAAGCAATAATAACTAAAATACTATGAAAAAATCAACAGCAAAGGAATCATTAGAGATGCTTAGAAAAATGAGTATTTCTGAATTGATTTGGAATGAAAGAGTCAAACAAGATGCTACATGGGGCAAACAAAATCATAACAATGAAAAATGGTTTACTATAATTGGAGAAGAGGTTGGTGAGATTGCTAATGCTATCAATGAATATAATCCAACAGGAAATAAAAGAAAATATACAAAAATTGCCTGTTTAGAAAATCTTGAATATGAACTTATACAAACCGCTGCCGTTGCGATTGCTTGGATTGAATGTTTAAGAAGAAATAATCCTATTGAATCACTAAAATAACTTAATCATGGGAAAAACAATTATTAAACAAAAAATCAAAAATTCACAAAAAGATAAATGTGCTCTAACGGGTGTATTATTATCTGAAGATTTATCATTAATTGATACTGATAGACGGACATCGAAAATGCTTGGTGGAATTTATACTGATGAAAATACAAGGATCGTTGATCCAGTTGCTCACATGAAACGACATGGTAATTTTCGTGAACGTGAAAAACAGTTAAATCAACTTAAAACTTTTATAGATGGGCGTGAGCAGTTAATGAAATTAGTTAATAGTTTTAATAATCGTATGTTATCAGTTAAAAGAAGAACTGATAGCTTAGATAAGGAAACTTTAGAATTTCTGGAATCTGAACAAGCAAATGTAGAAATTATGTTAAATTTGCGAGATAGAGAAATCATAAATTATCTTAAAATAATGGATTTGCCTATTATTCAAATTGCATTAAAGATTAAAGGAGTAGGCCCAATTACTGTAGCATATCTTATAACTTATATAATTATCAATAAAGCTAATTATGCAAGTAGTTTATGGAGTTATGTTGGATTCCACAAAGCAAGTCATAAAAGATATGAAAAGGGCGTTGCTGGTGGTGGCAATAAAACTTTAAGAACAATTCTTTTTAATACTGGTGATAGTATGATAAAATGCCGAAGTCCATATAGAGATGTTTATGATACTGAGAAGCAGAAATTAGAAAACAGCGAAAAGATTGTCGAATCCCGAAATACAAAAGGTATTTTAATTAAATGCAAATGGAAAGAAACTAAGCCCTGCCATAGGCATGGAGCAGCAAAAAGAAAGATGCTTAAACATTTCCTTGCCGATTTATGGTTCGTTTGGCGAACACTTGAAAATTTGCCAACTCCACATTTATATGTTCAGGAAAAATTGGGGCATAAAAATATCGTAAGGCCAGAAGAAAGAGGATGGGAATATTAAATAGTCAAAACATGCAAGATACCCAGAACTTCTAAACGAGCTACCGAAGAAAAGATATCCATTCTGTTCAAGCGAATCAAACACAAGAAGATATCCATGATAGTGAAGTGAACCATAAATCCGAAGATACCCAATCTGTCCAAGTGAGCCATCGTCAGGAAGATACCCATAGTTTTCAAGTGAGTCAGAGAACTTAAGATACCCAAAAATTAAAAGCGAGCCATTGCATAAAAGATACCCATAGCCTTTAAGCGAGCTACATATGTTAATATACCCAATATGTTTAAGCGAGCCAAGACCTTTAAGATACTCATCTGCTTGAAGCGAAAGAGAGGCTTTTTAGTCTCTCTTTTTTATTGGGATAATGTATTTATTATATTTCACTATAGTATTCGGGTCTGCCATCTTAATCTTTTGCTCAAGCGGAGGCTTCTTTTTGAAAGGTCTAAATAAAATGAATCCCATTTTTCGTGGCTCGTAAACCACCTGAATGATTGAATCCCTTTTCGCAATCTTAATTTCCACACGATCCCCAATCTGTAATTGATAAAAGTCTAACCACTCGCTCTTGTAATCAATATATTTTATCGGTTGCATTTCTACATCAACTATACGAATAGAATCTCTTAACGTTGTTTTTATTTCATGTGTTGATTCTATCCCTGTGAATGATATACTTTCCATCTTACGCAGCCTAATATTCATATCTTTCAGCGTCTGCACAACATCTTTATCGTACATTTCCTTCATATCTTTAATCCTAAGTTGCAGTATACCATTCTTAGTAATAAGATGCCCGTTCTTATCCCTCATGGTTTCTAATCCATCTTTATATATTGCAAGATCGTTTCGATATATTTCCTTTTGGTTACGATTCTTTTTTGCTGAACGATAAAGTAAAATGTTTGAAACAATTAAGAATGCAATTATCGTAACCGTTAATCGAGTGTAAAATACATTGAATTTCATAATATCGTTTGTTTAAATTTCATTTATCCATCTCAATACCTAACGGGTCGGTCAATACGCATATTTTTACCTACACTGAATTTAGATTTATGGATCGATATTTTATATATTGAAAAATCGGACTCGCCACAGGCAATATTCGGGATATTATTTATATCATTTATATAATATCAATATCGAGATGGTTTATACAGTTCGCAGTGGCACAAATCTCTCAATCTCTGATCGTATATGATATGACCATCCATATCCCAATTTCCTCCCCATCTAACTTTGTGAGTAATCAATCCTTCTCTATATAAGAACTCTCCAATCATTACAAACCCGCTTCCTAAATAAATTAAATGAAATTTATCGAAACTTAAACTTCTAAATCCAGGAATCCATGCAAAAAAATCCCAAGCCTCAGCAGGCTTTTTCATATGTTTTGATTTTTTTAAATGTTCAGGTCTTCTCGGATCAATATTACTTTTGCCATCAAGATAATATTCGAGTTGTTTCTCAAAAGTTCTAAATGTTTGACTAATGCCAAAATCAACTCGTAGCAATTTTAATGCCCAATCAATAACTAATTGACCATCCTCGTACAATAGCATATATTGCCTTTGACTGCTTTTACTTAGTTTGTGTGCCATTCTTTTTGAGATCAATAAATTGCTTTCCAGTGATTAGGAATACAACGAAAGGTAATGAGTACGTGAATACATTACTCATATTAGTCAAATCAAGATAAACAGCTGATGCAAGTACTAAGACTGCTACAATCTTAGACCAAGTTAATGTAATTGAAAATTTCATAATGTTATAAATTTATATTATTTACCTAATGGATAATAAGCATCTTTCCACTCAACCGTTTCATGAGGAATTGTTTCATTTAATTTAACCGAGCCTATAAAATAATTCTTATCTATACAAGCTGCAATAGCTAAATCCTTTGAATCAAATACTCCAGCAAATTCCCATTCACTTTTTTCATTATCACTAAGTGATTTTCCGACTATCCATAATTCTTTCATGATTATTTATTTTTTATCAATCTTTTTCATTAACTTACTTACAAAATATCCAATCACACCTCCAACGATGGCAAATATCGCAGCAGAAACGGCTGTTTGTGCAATTTCACCAAAAGTTATAAATCCAAACAAACTACCGCCAGCGCCACCACCAACAGGAAATAGATAAGCGAAAAATTTATTATTCATTTTTTTAATATTTTACACTGTCTTTTACTTCAAAAATATCTTGAACAATAGTATATGTATTAGTTTCATCTGTGATAGTTATATCATAAACATATTTACATGGATAAAGTTTTGTATCCTCAGGTGTCAAATTAAATGTTATAACAAGGTCTGATATTTCACCCTCACCTTCTATATCTGTATTTTTAGTTATAATTGCATCTTCATTGTGAGTTTTTTTTACCGTTAATGTGGCAGCATAATCGACCAGATCATCTAATCCAGTTACAGTGCATTTGATTGTCCGAGTGTTCTCTTGATATACTGTAATTGCGTTTGCTCCCATGATTTCTATTGTACTATAGTTCCTGAAACTTCACTAATTTCTACTTTGCCAGATACTTCTGAAACTTCCACTTTACCGCTGATTTCTTGATGAAAATATGTCGGTTTCACAATTTTCCCTGTTATATGAGTTTCTTCTCCGGGTTCTATTGTAATATTCGGAATTGTCAAATCCAGATAATTAGCTTTTGATATTACAAGTTTGAAGGGTTCATAAGTTGTTTTGTCATCTGCTACCAAAGTACCATCTGTTTCAACATAATGTTTGTAATATGTAACTGCTTTTTCAAGTTCACCTAATAATGCTTCAGTCCATATCAAATTATTATCTTTATCATATAATTTTGCTGTTCCCCCGTCTCCGTTTTCAATATTAATTTTAAATGTTGAAATTAAATTCAAAGTTACATCACCTGACCAAGTAAATTTTACATAATAAGAATTAACATCAATTTGAGAATCAGTTAAATTAACAATTCTATTAGACGCTTCTGGCATTGCTATAAAATCATAAGTATTATCTACTAATATTAATTTAGACATATTAAAACTACCACCATATCCTATTGCTACTCCATAAGTATTAGCTATAATTTTTACTCTTAAAGCAGACGAAAAATTATTTTGTGGCAATATACCGTACTGTGCATTTAAAAATGTTACATCTTCCAATGTTACACCCGATTGAGAGGATATGTATGGATAAGTGCAATATATAAACATTGATCTTTTAATTGATGTTCCTTGCATAAACAGTAATGTTCTAAAATATCCAAATACTGAATTAATAACTTCTATTGTGCCATTAAAATTTAATCTACTGTTAGTTTTACTATCTGCCCAGTGCATACCTCTTATATTTCCCTGACTTTTGAAATTAGCTAAATTGACATATAAACTATAAACATCGTCAATTTCACCTGCAAAATATACTTGCATATCTTCAGCCAAAAAGTAAGTATCCAAGCCCTCAATATATAATGAATAAGGAATATAAATCTGGTTACCTTGTTTAGTGACGTTAGCGATAGCCGTGACAACATCATCCAAAGTATAAGGATCGTCCCATGAATCCCCTTTTGGATCGCCATCCTCAAATTCTACGGTTATACGAGTGCCCTCTAATGTAATTGCCATCAGTGCATATATATTTCCGAGTTAATATCCACCTTCTTGAAATATTTAATCTTGGATTTTAATCCAACATTTATAACAGGTGCATCTTTGAATACCCGATAAAGATATAAATGATTTGTAAGTGTTTCTGGATTTTTACTTTTGTAGTCATAATTTCTATGGAAATGACTTTGCGATCCAATATATGCGTCAAATCCAAATAAATAAACTCTTTTAGCTCCAAGATATAATGCAACTGCTAATGCTAAATATCCAGAATTATTTGCCTTAGTTACATTAAGGTCTTTAATTGGCTCGAGAACTATCCTTGTGAAGTTTTGTCTTGGAGTGTATCTGCGTGAATCATTTAATAAATATCCGCCTCTCTTTTCAAGTTCATCCAATTCTTTCTCGTGCTGCGACCACATAATTGTTTCAAGCCCTATAAACATATCAGCCTTTACATATTTGATAGCTTGATTAATCGCAATTATCTTACCTTGCACTCTATTAAAATCAAATCCTATTAAGGAACTTCCGCCCCCAATAATAGAGACGATTTTATTTTTAAATATCAAAGGTAAATTAATATACATTCCGATTTTTTTAGTAAGTAGTTTGTGGAGATGGTTTGGTTGTTTGATATTTAGTTATTATGTGATTGATTATAATATCAGTACATTCACTTGTATCTGTTTCCAAATTCAAAATAAAACTTATGATATCTTCCACTTCAACAACATTAGTTGTCTCATCCCAGTTAAATGTGATTGTTGTCAAATGTTGAGTATATTGTGCCTTATTTCCAGTTATAATATGCTCAACTTCCTGAGTCTGAGTTTTATTCGTAGCCTCATGATCGCCTTTGTAATAAAAAATTATTTTCAAATCTACTGTTCCATCCGCAGCTGTAGCCTCATTCACTTCCCAATAAACCTCCACAGTCAAATCACTTGCTCCAACCCAATCCCCTTCAAGATGCATTGTGTGATATAATTGTTCAGTGTTTACATCTAATTGATAACCTCCCAATGTATTTACAGATGGAGGCATCAGTGTTGCTCCTGAAGCACCTGTTGCTGTTGAAAATGCTGGGGCGTTATGTTCATGGTAATACAATGGAGTTGTGCCGTCTGCTTGATAACCATCCAATCCGCCACTAATCCCTATATAATTCACATGCAATGTATCAATCGTTACCTTACTAATACCTAAAGGAGGAGGTCGTACAACTTCTTGAGAATACGAAATAATCGAGAAGAATATGATTGCTATATATAAAATTAACTTTTTCATTATCTTGGTTTTAGAATAATATACCAATCCATCCACCATTTAGTATTACTACCTTTTGTGAGCTTTAATCTTAGGTCAAATGCAGTAAATCTGTCATCCTCAAAAGCGTAATGTGAAGAATCGGAAACCATAACTTTTGCAGATTCCCCATAATAATTAGAATAATGTACTCCATCAATAGACGTTTGATGTTGAATTTCTCCGTCAGTTGCAGTAAGGCTATCCCAAACAACTACTGATTGCCAAACATGATTCTCAGGAATAAACACGGTAAATGTTGTATCTACAACTGTGGATAAATCACTCACAATTATATGAAGCCCATTCCTTATTTCTTGCTGAGAATACCCAGTAATAACAATAAAGAATAGGCTCACCAAAAAGATAAGCTTTTTCATATTATTAATTTTAAAGATTGACTACTTATTCGGGATAGCGTAAATCGTAATATCCAAATCAGTGGTATCTTCAGTTTCTACAAGATACCGAAATCTCATATAATAATGTGTCCAAGATGTTCCGGTAAATGTTTCAATATCACTCGTATCAGTATTATTCACTAACTGCAGAGTATCAATATCAACAAAATTTACTCCATCATTAGAATATTGGCGAATGATTTTACCATCCTATGTTCCATCCTTTGCACAAAGTGTATCAGTTACAACTTGCACAGAATACGTTACATCAACTTTGGAGAAAAATATATTATCTCCAGTTGGAATCGTATCCGTAGTAAGTGAATCTACACTTGTATCTATACCGAACATTACCATCGGAACTCCAGTCTGTAGTTTCGTTTGTGCTTCCGCTTTATTAAATGCAAACAATAAAGCAAACACAGCAATTAAAAGAAATAACTTTTTCATAATTTTAAAAATTTAATTAATTATTAATTTATAATATTTCAATTCCTTCTTCAGGACAATCTATTGCACTTGGATAACTTGACGAGCCACCTATTGCTTTTATCCTTGCACCACTTTGTGTTCTGCCACTCGTTGATGCACATTTCCAATTAGGATAATCTGATTTATTGTCGCTTAAAAAATCCGTCATTATTTTCTGATAAGCCAACGCCGAACTTTCTGCTTGAGCAATTAACCTCGCCCTTGTCTTTTCACTTATCGGCTCTGAAAATTCATTCACTTTAGTAACAATCCCATGTGCAGTCGCCATCACATCATGAGTTGCTAAAAATCTTGCATAAGTGTAATATACTAATACAGGCTTAATGTAAACAATCAATTCTTTATAAGGTGTATCTGCTTTACCAGTTATTATCTCTGCCAAAAACTCTTCATCCTGACAATCAAGTATTGGCTTTAAATCAAACATTTGAGCTTCCTCAATGTAAGGATCGAGTCGCTTAGTACTATCAACATTTGCTGATATAGACCTGTAATTAGCAAAATCACTTATTGTAATTAATTTTGTCATTCTTCTTCTTCCTCTTGTATATATACTTTTGCCTTTTTCCCCTTCTTCTCCTTTTCTCCAAAATCTATACTAACAGGTTCGATTGTAAAATCATCTCCCAAATCATTATGCCACAACTGCAAGAAACTACTGAATAATTTTGTCAACTCTTGACGCTCTTTGAATGTTAAGGCATTATACAAAGCATAAGCATCATAAATTTCTTCTGATGTACCTAATTTACCCGCTATTAAATCCCCAACAATCACTGGCGGAATAAGTAACTCTTTTCTTATATTCTCATGAATTGACTTTTCAGTGTATTCAAATAATTTATCATCATTTACATGCTCAAACTTCTCTAATGTTGGTATATCCTCATCATAATCAGCCTCTACGTGCATTATTTTATTTGGATTTTCAGCACCTTGAAACTGCACTATCATCTTCTCAAATTCCTTCGGTTCTTGATCCGTATCCCCCTTGCCTTCTACTTTTCTTGTTACTAACAAATGACTTGCAAGAAAATTAGTGGTTATATTGTTATACTTAAATGCCTTAATCTGACCGTCAGTAACGCAATCCTCTAATACAGAATCAAGCGAACATAAAGGATATTTAGAAGGCCCTTTATCTGAATGCCAAAATATTTGTCCTCTATACTTATCCCATCCTCCTACTTTTTCAACTTGTGCCTGTATGACTTCTGGTAAAGGATTAAATACATGGATCGCCTTTATATCCATCCTCATTATTCGAGATATTGTCCGAAGACTTTTTTCTCTTGCCCAATCATCATAAACAGCTATCTTGCCAATATATTCAGTATCATCAGGTGTTGTCAATCTTGTATATTCAAATGGAATACTTTGCAATTCAACAATTTCATAAGCTGCATTATAATTTATATGTATCGCAAATCCTTTATATTTTGAATAATTCTCTATAACACTTTTATATAATAACCAAAGCGTTTCACGTTTTTTATTAATAATTATATCATTCAATGATTCATTCACAAACCCCTTCCCTTGTAAAAATCTTCCATACGCATTTAAACACAAAGTAGCCCGCCCTGAATCAGCCATTATATCTGATATTATTTGAGGATACTTATTGTTTCTGTCGTAACTGAGAATACCTTTAATTTTATCCTCTCTTACAACAATACGCTTTAATATGGGGCCTCTTATTCTCACTATGCTTCAAGAATCATCTTAGCAATAACTGCCTTATTCATTTCTGCCAAAAATTTTTCATCTTGATTGTCAAGATTTATACCAGGAATATTTTTAGCTTTTTCAATCAGAGCATCTTTGGAATTATCTTTCACCATCGCATCAATGGCATCTGGAGTGGCAACCTTCTTTTCTTCCTCTTTTGACTTTTCGTCTTTTCCAAGTTTTACACTCCCAGTCCCAGGCACTATTTTCTTCTTTTCTGGCACTTCACTTTTACCAAGTATTTTATCAACTTCATCCTTTGGATACTTGTCAAACCATTTAAGATAAACAGGATTCTTTTTTATCAGTTTCCTTGCCTTTTCGTCAGTCATATTGTCAGACGTAAAATACTCTCCAGTTGAATACGCCATATCAATAATACTATTCGGCGTCATAACATACTTTCTTTCTTCTTTTGCCATGATTTCTTGTTTTATTTTATTAGTTAAATTATACTTCCTTAATTCAATTTGCAATTTAATAATTCCATCCCCTATACAATTACCGCATGATGTTTTAAGAATTTCTCCAAATACTTTTAAATATACATTTAATAAATCCCTTAACTTCGACTTGTCTCGCTGACAAGCAGTTTTTGAATAATTAGATACTCTTACAATATCGTTAAGATATTTCATTTCAAAAAAATAAGGGCGGGAACGACAATCCGAACCCGCCCCCGACTTTTCGAGAAAATTATCTTCTTAAGCTGCAGGTGTAAGTAATCCATCAAATACCGCTCTCGAAACTGCATAACTGGTAAGCCAAAGCGGATTTGGCAGATTAGCTTCTTTTGCATTTTCAGGTGTTCTCAGAATAATCTTGTAAGCGCCTTGAGTATCGGCATCAACTACAACCCTACTTAATTCCATTACATACAACCCAACTCCAAGACCATAAATTTCAAAGGATGTTTCTCCACCAGCAGAATTTCTATGTTTATTTTCAACCACAGCAACCAACTTGCCATTAACCATGCCTTTTATTTGCTTCTTAGCATCTGGCGTATTCAGGAATATAATAAACATGACTTCATGATCATAACAATCTGCATATCTCTGTTTCACCAAATTTACTTGTGGTTCAACGGATTCATTTTTCCCCTCGAATTTGTATGCAGATGAACCTGTATCCCTATTAATAGCTTCAATAACCTGCGGATTATCCGTATTGCGAGCAACGCTTTCAATATCCTCGTAATTTATAAGGATCAAATCTTCGGTTGTGCCTCCCATTGGAGGATAATTACAATCAAGAGATAATGCAGCACTAATCTTACCGCATTGAGCGCAGTTGATAAATCCCTGTGCAACTAAGATATTTAATATCCAAATTGCTACTTTAGAAAATAATTTAGTTTTCATATTTTTTATTTTTATAATTTAAAATCCAGCTACTGAAGTAAGATAAGCCTGCATTAATACGGTATCAAATTTATAACCAGCCTTAATATGATAAAGTTCAGTTACTTCATCAAGGAACGCTATAAATTTAGTGGTTGATTCAGGTGAACAAAATCCAACTTGCAAATTCTGTGGAACTGTCAGAACAGCCCTGTGAGGCTTATTGTATTTCGTTCCGTTATGTTGATCACCTTGAATATATTGATCCCATAATGGAAATGGAATTATAGGAGTACTCCGGTACTTACCTTCCCATAATTGAGTATCTTCATTTTTAAATGAACTTTCAAGTACTTTCGATTCCTTGTAATCAGCCCAATTATCAAAAATGGATTGCGTACATATAATCATTCTCTCCGGATGCTGTAATAGTCTCCTATCTGCATTCGTTATTAAATTACGGAAAATCGTAAGGGATTGCCCGGCATTTAAACTCATTTGTGCATTATATGATGCTAAAGCATTTTGAGCAATAGGAGAATTTGGAATATGGCCCCATGTCCCGGCAGCAATAGCAACACCAGCTATAATCTGCTGGAAGAATCCATCAGTTAAATCATAAAACTGAATATCTGTTGCATTTTTAAACACACCACCTGCTCCATGCACTGCAGCTAACTTATCCGAGAACCACATCATTCTCAACAAATCCTCCAAAGCTGCATCTTCGATAACATCCATTAAATAATCAGCCAAGTCAGTGTTAGTTAAATCTTCACGAGCAAGACCAGCTTTTTCTGACCATACGAAAAACGAATCCTGAAAATCAGCCCAACATGGAGTTAACCATATCTTAGTTGGCACAGGCTCCCAGAATTTTTCATGCATCGGAATCAACTTGTCAGATTTACCTGTACCACATCCAGCATCTTGTAAAGTAACTTTTGAAAACCTTTCCAGAAATGCAATCTGTTTCTTGGCTTTAATATCACCTACTACAGTACAAAACCTGGTAACTGCAGGTTTCTTAAACGCTTCCTCCAATATACCTTTACGAGCTTCCTCGCCACTAAAGGTAATCGTATTGCTTGGATCAATCACAAAAGTTCCTTCTCCACCTGCTGTATCCGTCATATTAATAGTCCCACGAATTACTAATAGTCCGCATATTAAAGCACTTAAAAATGTCAATAATTTTTTCATCTTTATTTGTTTTTATAATTATTTATTCTTATTGGCTGCCTCTTCTTTACGTTTTTTTCTCCTTGCTATTGCTTCCGTAACAGGATTTTCTTCTTCACCAGCACCCTTAATAGCAATCCTGGTTTTGTCATCAACAACGAAAGTGGACTTGACATTTTTAACGACAAAATCCATATCTTTCTTTATATCGGCAATCTCCGTTTTATAGGATTCATCTTTTGCCTTCAAATCATTGATTGTTTTCTCCTGATCAGCAACTTTCTGCTTCAGGTTTTTAAGATCTTCCGATTCAGTATTATCTTCAACCTTTTTTGGCACAATGGATTCAATCTCATTATCCTTTATGTTGATGGTCTCGCCATCAGGCATAATGTAACTATCTTCCAATTTCTTATCTTGTACTGATACTTTATCGCCAACGGCTGGCTTGGTATCTTCAGTATCAATAATAAGTTCTGTTCCGTTAGCTGCAAGAAGTTTCAAGTTCTTAGCACTATTATCCTTAATGTTGAATAAGGTTGTTAAAAACGCCTTAAGACCTGTAACCTCTGTTTTTAAATCTTTCAATTCATTTTCCATAACTTTTGTTTTATATTTTGGATTAATATTATAATGTGCTACCGCTTTTATAGTTTCTATAATTTCTGTAATAAATCCGAGCTCTTTTGCCTCTGCTGCAGTCATCTCTGTTTCTTCTTCTGTTAGTTTGGTAATCTTACTTTTATCAGCTTCTGTTTTATCAACATAAAAATCAATAATCTTATCTTGAT
>JABUBM010000141.1_pt1 | contig 15885 bp, 13 predicted proteins | sample 7240321 | NCBI WGS metagenome assembly JABUBM01 (sample SAMN07256344, study PRJNA390944) | subsurface metagenome | isolation source: Methane hydrate marine sediment | place: Pacific Ocean: Eastern North Pacific, ODP site 1244 | collected 2002
ATAAGAGATTGTTAGAACATTTATTTTTGATAATACAAATATATTTGAAAAAAAATCTACGTGGTTAATTATGATAGAATCAGAAATGAAAGATGGCGTACCTATGTGTACACTTGAAATGTATGAAAAAGATTTTGCAGATAGATACTTAGTACACGGAATTATTGAAAAATGGGCAAAGCGAGAAATAACCCAACATAGCTTGCTCGTAAGCTGGTAGGTGGCGTTACTCGTTCCAATAAAAAATCCAAAAAAAATCTAAGTTAAACTTAGATATTTATAGACCTAATTCTTTAGCGATTCTTTCGCCCCAGAATTTATCAGCTTTAGTAAAATGCCCGATCATGCGCTCTTGAATGTATTTAGGGACAGTTATTAGACTATTTACAAGGTTTTGAATGAGTCGTTCCCTCTCATCATCTGGTAGTAATCTATAGAGATTACCTGGTTGAATGAAATCTGCATCGACTCTAGGTGGATTATATCTATCGGCATCACCAGAAATTTTTAAAGGTGGTTCCTTAAAAGCAGGATTTTCTTTTGGACCACCAAAACTGTTTGGTTCATAAACCACAGCGTTTCCGGCATTTCCATCAAATCGCATAAAACCATTACGATGGTATGTGTTCACTTCTACCGCTTTTGGTCGATTAACGGGTAGCAATTGATAATTAACGCCAAGTCGATATCGATGAGCATCGGCATATGAAAAAAGCCTACCTTGGAGCATTTTATCAGGTGAAAAAGAAATTCCTGGTACTCTATTAGACGGATCAAAAGCAGCTTGTTCCACTTCTGCAAAATAATTAGAAGGATTCCGATTTAGCTCCATTATTCCCACTTTGATTAAGGGATAATCACCATGAGGCCATACTTTAGTTAAATCAAAGGGATTCCATTCAAAAGTTTCAGCTTCAATTTCTGGCATGATTTGTATGGAAAATTCCCACTTTGGATAATCTCCCCTTTCAATTCTCTCAAAAAGATCACGAGTTCCCCAATCTGGATCAGTACCAGCAAGCTTATCTGCTTCTTCTTGTGTAAAGTTTTTAATACCTTGCAGGGTTTTGAAGTGAAATTTGACCCAGAAACGTTCATCATTTGCGTTAATAAAACTATACGTGTGGCTCCCGTAACCATTCATGTGTGGAAAACCTCTGGGAATGCCGCGATCAGAGAAGAGTATAGTCACTTGGTGTAATGATTCAGGTACTAGGGACCAAAAATCCCACCACATTGTTTGAGACCGAAGGTTCGTTTGAGGCAGACGCTTTTGAGTGTGAATAAAATCGCTGAATTTCAGCGGGTCTCTTATAAAAAAGACGGGTGTATTATTACCGACTAAATCCCAATTACCTTCTTCTGTATAAAACTTGATTGCAAAGCCTCTAACATCTCTCACCGTATCAGCTGAACCTCTTTCCCCTGCGACTGTTGAGAACCGAATAAAGAGCTCGGTCTTTTTTCCAACCTCAGAGAATATTTTTGCCTTCGTATATTTTGTAATATCATCTGTCACATTAAATGTACCATATGCTCCAGCACCTTTAGCATGTACAACTCGTTCAGGTATTCTTTCTCTTGCAAAAGTGGCTAATTTTTCGAGTAAGTGAACATCTTGCATTAGTACGGGACCTCTCTCCTGCAGTTATTGAATTTTGATTGTCTACAACAGGCGCCCCCCCTGCCATGGTTAATGTTTTTTCCTTTTTATTTTTCATAATAATTCCTCATTTTCTTTATTTTCAATTTTTTAAACAACGTTAGTAATTCTAATCAAAATATAAGAATAATTCTTATATAATTTTTTACTTTTATGTCTTCTCTCATTCTTTCCTACTGTCCTATTTTGATATCTATTTCGATGTGATTTTGCCTTTTTTATAGATTAATTTAATGAAGTGATGATGAAGTAGGAACATATTATAAACTTTTATGAGATATTGTTAGATATGGTTTCAGAAAAAATTTCGAAAAACGATAAAAATTAATAACAATTTTTCCCAATTGATCATAAGAACATTATAATTTTGTAAAGATATTAATAATAATACAAGTGAGTTAATTGAAATGGATGTTATCGACATTAAGATTTTAGAAGAATTAAAAATGGATAGTAGAATGTCGTTTAATGAAATCAGTAAACGCATTATGAAAACAGAAGCAACCGTTAGAAGAAGGGTGAAAAAATTGAGAGAAGAGGGAATTATCAAGCGGTTTACAATAGATTATGAGATTGATACAAAACCTAAAACTTCCGCAACCATAAAAGTAGAGCCTGATTTCAAAGATATTAAGCGAATTTTGAACGAATTAAAGGAAATTGAGGAAATAACGGCTATTTGGAGGTTATCTGGAGATTGTGGGCTTCTCATGAAAGTAGATATCGCATCGATCGAAAAGTTTAATCCCCTTATAGAAGACAAGATCTCTCAGGTTTCAGGAATAAAAATAGTAGAAACTTGTTTTATAACTGATATTATCAAATAACAAAAAAATTCTTTTTACTAATCTTTTTTAATCTGAACGAAAAAATCAACTTAGTTTTTACGTGAAAAATGGGGAAAAAGGCAAAAAGACATTAAAAGTCTAAAACTTTAAGCCTAACAAATTAATAATTTTCCGCAGTCACTTTTTTTTAATTATTTTGGGACGATATAACGGACATAAGGAAATAATATTTTCATTTAAAAATAATTAAAAGTTGATAGATATAATGATTAGCGATGTAAATTTTAACCCAGAAAGTTGCATTTTATCGTGCCCATTTTCACACGCGTGCCGCCTTCCCAAAGTTGAAAGTTTGTGCAATTTTCCAGATTATAAACTTTGCCCTGATTACGATTCCAAACTAAAAAGATTAAAATCCTCAACCAAAATCTTGCACTAATTAAAATCTAAACCCATGAAACCGAGTACTTTAAAATAATTTTTAAAATCAGGTAAATTCAAGGCTTAGTTTAAGCATAAATGGTCTAAATTAATATATATCTACTTTTAAAACTAACGAAATGCAAATAATAAGTAGTTAAAACCTAAGAAAAGAAAAATATTATAACTCTTTCTCTATTAATATCTCGTTCAAAACGATATCGAGCTCAATGTCGGAGTCTCTTATCTTTTTAACGACTTTCCTTAAGCCATAATCGTTTAACATTAGTTCAATAATGTTTTTATATAACCCGACTATGTTTTCCTTGCCCGCTTCGTAAAAAATTTGATCATCTTTATCAGCAAGGCCAATGCTTAGGATATCGTACAATCCCTTAATGGACTCCTTAATATCGTGGAAATTCTTCTCGGCTTTTTCTACACTACCATTCGTAAAATTTGTTTGAGGCATTTTTTTAATCACTATGTTACAATAATAAATCTGAATATTTAAATGATTACTATTTTCGACTATTTCGTGTCAATTCACGATCAGCAAATGTAAGGCTTTCTTATGATGTTGACGAATACCATAAATGAGAATATTAAAATAATAAAATAAAAATTATCGAGATTGGAAATAAAAAAAACTTTAGGTGCGGTGATAATCAAAATTATAATAAATTGATAACGAATTTCGTCGATATTAACTCTTTTGATCATAAAAAAAAGAGAAATGAAGAAAAAGTAAATTTTTAGAGCATCTTTTTTTAAAAAACAATAGACTAAATAAGCTAATACTTCACATAGTTCTCTCTTTTAGAACCTAAAATTTTTAAAAAAAATAATTATTAAGATTTTTCTTCCAATTTTATTTTAGAAGTGATATAAAGGCTGATAACACAACTTATTATTTTTATATCGAGTGATTTCGATAATTAATAAAAATGTTAAAAAAGAAAACTTATACATATTCGATTGTTGCTGGGGGTTTGGGAGTGATGTCAAAATAGATATTTTTTGTATCGGGGATTTCAAGCAATTTATATTTTATCTCTTCTATTAAATCGATTGGTAAATTTGTAACGCTTGCCGTCCTTGCGTCGATGGAATTGATAGATCGGATAATGACGTCGTAAATTCCTTCGTGACTTTCGTAAAGTTCGTAAAGTATCCTGGCATATCCTTTTATTTGGGAAGAAAAATGTACTAATTTTTCAAAATCCCATTCGCCTTTAATCGATAAAGGGACTTCGTAAGTTCTTTGGCCGTTAATAATTCCTGTGACTTTTCTTAATAACACATCCGTGGTTGTCGCTGCAAACGCTTGAAATGGCTCCTGCTCTCCCTTGTCGTTAATTATCATAGGTTTGCCAAATTTTTCAGTATAATAATCGTTAATAGTTGATTCAACAATATCGTGGACTTTTTTTTCAAATTTCAAATTTTCTGAAGTGACTGGACCAATAATACGAGCCGAGAGCGCTGGACCTGGAAAAGCATTTCGATAAACTAATTCGTTAGGCATTTTAAAATACTCGAGAATTTTTCTTACTTCCGGTTTCGTAAGACTTGCTACAGGTTGTACCGTTGCTCCTACGTCGTATTCAATATCCAAATTATGTTGACTTTTAACGAATCCTCGAATATTTTTGTTTTTTAAAGAAATTTCCTCCTTTAAAGACATGGTTTCTTTTAGATCTGAGATTTTAACACCAAAGCTTTCTTCAATATCTGGTAAAATGGTACCATCAGATAGCAGGTCGCATTTTTCTTCTTTAATGACTTTGCTAATTGTATCTGAGTAAGCGTCTTTGAACAATTTTCTTTTAACTTCCGCATCCTCTTCTCCAAAAATTTTAGGAAGAAATTTTTCCCTAATATCTACCACCATAACTTCTGGAAATAGCTTTTTAATATTTTCTCTTTCTTCTACCCCCCTAATTATTCGCATAAGTCCATGATCGATAAAGACCGGAATCGTATTGATGTTTGCTTCTTTAAGTAAAAGATAGGTCGCAGAACTGTCGATCCCTCCAGAAAGGGCGCAAAAAACTTTTTTATGCTTCGCGTACTTCTGTAAAAATGTTATTGCAGCCTTAACAAACTTTTCGGGTTCGCGGGGCGGATTTATTAATCGATGATTTAACATAAAATAAATAAAGTTAATTCATAAAAAAAGCGTAATTATTAATTGGTTATGATTTGCCTAATTTTTTATAGAAGTTATTTGATGCAATATTTGATTCATTTATATTTAATTTCTAAAGAAAATTAAAGGTGTAGCGAATTGTCTGATACAATTTCCCCCGAATTAAGAGAAAAAATTGATTTGGTTGTCGAAAAAGCAATAGTAAGGCTAATCGAAAAAGCTTCAAAAGATCAATCGTTAGAGGCGTTAATAAAAACTCTAATTGTTGAAAAAGTAATGAGTAAACTTAAATCATTAATGAATAGATACATAGCGAAAAAAATAGCTAGAAAAGCAGTTGAAAAAATAGTCGATAGAATGTGGGATAGACACAGAGATAGATTAATGGCAAAAATTAGAGCTTTGAAATAATTTTCAATTAACTTCCTTTTTCAAAGACCTAACGAGTTCTTTGATTTTTTTCAACATATCGCTGGTGATATTCTTCCGCTATGAAAAATTCTGAGACAGGTTTAATCTCCGTAATTATTGGTTTTTTATACATTCCAGCTTTTTCAAGCCTTTGTTTTGCCAGGAGGGCGGTTTTTTTCTGTTCTTCGTTATGATAAAATATGACAGATCTATATTGAGTGCCAATATCCCATCCTTGTCTATTAAGGCTCGTTGGATCGTGGATGTCCCAAAAAATGTTTAACAATTCTTCGTACGATACAATAGAAGGCTCGTAAACAATTTCAACTACTTCGGCGTGCCCAGTTTCGCTCGAGCACACATCATTATAAGTCGGATTTTTCAAAGTTCCGCCGCTGTACCCTACTCTTGTTGAGATAACGCCATTAGTCTTTCGAAATTTTTCTTCTATGCCCCAAAAACAGCCTGCTCCAAATGTTGCTTTCTCCATAGTTCTATTTAGGATTAAATAGAGGTTATTAAAAAACAATTGGATAATTTCTTATAAACAAAAATGACTGAACGCAAATATTTTTAAAATAGATACAAATAAAAGAAAAAATTTTGAAAAAATTAATTTAAGAATTACTTTTTTTGAGCTTCTAAATCTTTTAATTCGCGATGAAGTACTTTTCCCACTATTGTTTTCGGAATTTCATCAATAAATTGTACGAAACGCGGATATTTATCGCCTGCCATATTTTCTTTTGCCCAATTAATGATGTCTTGTTCGCTGATTCCCTTGTCCTTATATTCTTCCTTCAATACGATATATGCTTTAATGTTTTCGTTTCCCTTGTCATCAATTATTCCTATAACTCCGCATTCTTGAATGGCTTCGTGATAATATAAGAGATCTTCTACTTCAGTGGGGTAAACTGAATGTCCTTTATATTTGATCAAGTTCTTTAACCTATCTTTTATGACAAAATATCCGTCTTCATCCATTAAACCTAAATCTCCTGTCCATAACCAACCGTCTTTAATCGTATTTTTAGTTTCCTCTTCATGTTTATAGTACCCCCTCATCATTTGTGGCCCTCTTACTACAATTTCCCCTACCTCTCCGACTCCTAGCGTGTTGCCTTCAGCGTCACATATTTTTACATCAGTATTAGGAAATGGCATTCCAATTGTGCCAGGTTTCAATTTGCCTTCGAATGGGTTTGCGGTAACGGCTGGAGACATTTCTGTTAAGCCGTATGCTTCTCGAAGCTTTGATCCTGTTAGTTCTTCAAATGTTTTTCTTACATCATCTGGAAGTGGTCCTGCAGAGCTCAAGCAATACTTTATGCTAGACAAGTCATGATTTTGAATTCCTTCATAAATGTTTAAGTTGTTGTAAATAGCAGCAACTCCTGGAAAAACGGTAACTTTAGTCGCTTCGATGACTTCGATAACTTCGTGAGCCTCTCTGGGGTTAAATACGCACGCTAATTTCCACCCGTTATGGATGCACATATTCATCATAAACCCCATATATATATGGTAAAAAGGTAAAGCTGCGAGTAAAACCTCTTTTCCTAATTCTTTGTCAACAAACCATGCTTCAGCTTGAAAAATATTTGCAGCAATACTTCCGTGTGTCAGCATTGCTCCTTTGGGGAATCCCGTTGTCCCACCAGTATATTGTAGCTGAGCTAAATCGTCTCGAGTGATTTCGACTACAGGTGGGTTTGGTAGAGTTTCTCTTATTAAATCTTCAAAGGGAGGTTCCCCTTCCATTGAAAACTCAGGTGGAGCCATAGGATCTGGAGTTAGATACGGGCCTAAATTGCTATAAAACTTATGTATTACTCCAGTATCGTTAATTATGGGATCTACTAATCCCATAAAGCCCTCCCAACCAATATATACCTTTGCGTCGCTATCGATTAGCTGCCGTTTTATCTCTAATTTCTTAAACAAAGGTGAGATTGGCGTAACTATGCCCCCTATTTTTAATATACCATAATAGTAGGCTATGAATGCGGGGTTATTAGTAAATTGGATTGCAACGCAATCACCTTTCTTTATGCCAAGTTCGGTTAATTTAGTCGCAACTCGGTAAACAATGTCAAGTAACATAGTATATGTAAGTTCGAACCCCATGAAGTATGTTACAATGTTATCTGGGTAAGCTTTCACAGAATCTTCAAGAAAATCAATTAATGTTTTATTTGGGATGTCAACTTCTTTTGGAACACCCTCTGGCCAATGTTTGTAATAAATTTTTTGATCTGACATAATTTTACTTGTATATAATATGTTATTTATTATTTTTGTTCTGAATATAAGTTTAAATTATACTTAAGTACGGAAGAATTATTAACCTATATATTAAGATATTCAGATAAAATTTTTAATGATTAATCCTTTAATGGATTATTAATATAATTCGAAGAAAAATTATGTTATATTAGGCCATATTAGGCAAACTCTTACTCACGACTACGATATTGAAGAAGAAAACAACAAATTCTGGTCTGAAAAATATAAAGGAAAAGCAGTTAAGAAAAAATATCTAAATCGTCTGGAATATCTATAAAATCTAATTTAATAACCATTAAAATATTTTCAGAAGATGTTTCACAGAACTTTTCCCTTACACCTCTGGTTGAATGAGTAGTAATTTCTGACGGTGGAAATGTTTTAAAGATGTAATGAGTATTCTCCAGTGTTGTAGTTACCCACCAATAAGGATTATCGAATGCGTTTACTATCGTAGATTCAGGAATAACATCCCTTAAAGAAAAATCTAGAGGTAAGATAAGTTTGAGGTTTTGGGAAAAAACAATAGTAGTTAGATCACTATTTTCTTGTTTCGCGATTTCTGAGTGAAATTCAACCTTTTCTATAGGGCTCGTACCAAATCGAGTTTTAAGGTGTATATCATTCTGGTTTTGATCCAAAATATGGTAAGAAAATTTATCTAATACGCTTATTTGAGCCATTCGCCTCATGCTCGGCTCGAGATTGTTTACCCTGTTTTCGAATTTCCAATCTATTTCATTGTTCAAGAAATCTGATAACTCATAATCCATTATTAATTTCATTGCAGACATTAAGGTATTCACATCGTCAACAAAACCAGGTGTTCGCGTATAAGTTTCTAAACTATGTCCGATCTCATTTCTTCGTGGATAAATTCGTCGAAATTTTTCTAACATTGTTTGGATATATTCGTTTCCACGTAATTCTTCTGGTAAACGATAATTACAATAACTTTTAAATCGCTGGTAAAGCGATCTCATGATTTTTCTATCCGTTGGAAAAGTAGAGTCCTTAAATGAATTCAATTGTCTTAATTTATCACCCGCTAGGTTATTATCTATAATGAAATGCTCAAAATGAGACCTTAAATTTTCGTGTATATTCTCTTGCTCATCCGAATCCGCTATCGCACTACCCCATAAATGAGAATATCCCTCGGCCTCAGCCCAATTATGAATTATTCCTTCGAGTGTTGCGAAACAAAAAAAATAATCTATTACTCCTGAATTTCCCACTTTACTAGTAGCATAGTTATACATAATTGCCTTCAACTTATCCGTGGGTTTGTACTGGAGTAATTTAGCGAGAAAAGGAAGGACTAATTGGTATTGATTAAATCTTACTTGAAAATTGCTTCCGCTATCGCAATTTAATTCAATAAGCTTCTGAAGAGAAAGTGTGGAATTATGTTCTTCCTCCATGTAATTTTCAACATGAAAAAAAACTCTTGCTTTTAAATTAAGGTTAATAAGAAAACGCACAAGATATAAAAAATCCATTATCCAATCACATAAGTTGTTAAATAATGTAATATTCTCTTCAAAAGTCTTCTCCGGTATGATCTCGACACCTAACCATATGGAGTCAGAGTCCATACCTGATCCACCACTGAGAAGCTCAAACGTTCTTTCTGGTTCGGGTTCAATTCCATCCATATATACCATGCCATTTACATAGCGAGAGATTCCCTTGGTGAAAAGATCATGTGGAAGCCTAAGAAGGGCCATAATTCCATTATAATCATCTTTATCAATAAGATGTACCAAAAACAAAGATTTTGTCATTATTTAGGATGTTCCTTTATTAATTATGATATCCTAACGAGCATATAAAGTTGCAGGAAAAAAAGTTTATGTTTTATGCGCTCGGAGAATACAACCTCATGCCGATAAATCTGGCAAAAATCAGGATTTTAAGGCAAGAGCTCAACGAGCTGCTTCTAAGAATGAAAATAATAAATGATCATTTAGGTTCTGGGATATCAAAAACTAGGATGGTAAGGTATAATTTAATATCTTTATCTTCTGGAAGAGAAAAAAAGTAACTATAAACTCCATCTTTTTTTAGACTTTCATTTTGAATAGTATATTCTCCTTTATAATAATCATTCTTCTTAACTTCCTCGTCTATCTTTTTCAAAATAGTAGTTATATTTACCGATTTATTAAAAAAGAAAATAGCAGTTTTAGTATCTCTCCAGGTGCTATATCCTAGTTGTTTTATCGTTTTATGTAATATTTTAGGTCCAGCCCAGAATTTACACTCAGCAATAAAAATATTTGCATTTTTATGACGTATTAAGATGTCTGTTTTTCCCTCTTTATTAAAAGTCTCTCCTGTGGCTTCTCCTTTAAAAAAAGCATTTAATACTAATAAAAAAATATCCCTAATTGATTCTTCATCAAATTCCCGGAATGTTTTTGGATTTCTCTCCATAACTAGGGACATACTATGGCAAATTTCCAAAATATTTTCATATATTTCAATACCAATCGTAGGTACGGGTTTAGTAATTGTTTTATCGGCTTTAGGTGGGACTAATTTTATCTCTTTTTGCTTAATTGGAAGTTGAAAGGTTCTTGGTGGATCCCCTCTCTTTCTAATAGGGTAACCAAGAGTCTGAGCTCTACTCTCAATTGATTGGAGTTTTTGTTTTCGCTCCATTATTTCATTTCTAATAAAATAATCTAATGAATTATTAAATTCAATAATATTGCTGTTCATTGATTTAATATACTGCTCAATATGTTGAATCGTCTGGTCAACCTCTCTTTTAAAATCTCCTCTCCCAGAATCAATAAAATGTAAATGAATCTCATTATTTATTACTTCTCCTTTAATCGAAGTAAAAATTATAAGTGATGGACGATAATATAGAAGATCACCACTACCTTCAAAAGGTATTACTAATGTGAATTTACCTGCTTTATCAGTATACATATTACCAAACACGGGATGTCTTCGCTGAACTGTGGTTTCCTCAGCCTCTAATTGATATATATCTTCTTTAATTAGTTTAATTTCTTCTTTTGAATATCTGGTTTTGTAAGACTCTATTATTTCCTCAATGTCGCTGAATATTATAATGTTTTTATCTAATACTTGAATAATTCTTTTAATTTCATTCTTAGACTCTTCAAATATTAAATCTCTGAGAGAGTCCCTACTAAACAATTCATTATATCGAGAATACATATTTTAGACAGAATTTTAATTTTATATTAAATTTAACAAAAAAGTATGGCTTTAAAATATATTTATTAAAAGCTTATTATTAAATATAAAGACTAAATTGAATTTCTAAGGGTTCGAAAATCAAAATATAAAGAATTTATAAAAAAATATAAAGTAAACTTGTTATAATTTAACAAACTTCCTCTCGAAATTTAAAAATTCTTTCTATAAGGTTTTTTATAGAGGGAGGAGGATCTTCATAATTTAATTGATATTCTACTGCAATATTCATTGCTCTAATACCCTTTCCACTCGTTCCGTATTTACTTCCAACTTTATTTTTATATTCATCATATTTTAAATCTTCATTACTTAAGCAGGATTCATAATCTCGTTCAAATGCAAAATAGTTCTTACTTCCTCCAGAAGGAAAATCTATTATCTTGGCATTGAGAAATTCTAATAATTGGGAATTTAATTTTCTCTCTTTTTTTAAATAATCATCTCCTTTTTCAGGTTTATTATCATTATCAAATACCAGATATAATGGGATATCATAAACTGAAAAAAAATCTGCATAATCCAACAACGATTCTTTTCCTCCAGTTTGTATTAATATTATTCCTGACTCATCAAAATCCTTCTTATAAATATTTGCCCAGATTGGTAAACTGAGAAATTCAGTTATACCTTCACATAATAATACCATTGTTCCAAAAAATCCTTCCCTAACTGAAACCGATAATATTTGGAGAAGTCGTTGTTTTATGTTTTCTGGTTTATACTTTTTGCCTGGTCGAGAATTCTTTAAGGAAAGTAATTTATCATAGTCTATTTGTATAATTTTTGAGCCTTCTTTGTCTAATCTTTTAACTAAGGCTAAGCGCTCAATTTTTTTTGGTTTTATTAAATATGGTGTGTGAGTGGTATATATTATGCTCATTTCTTTATTTCTTGCAATAAAATCCTCCATTAAAGCAACAATATTTCTCTGAGCGTAAGGATGAAGATTTATACTCGGCTCATCTATTAAAATCACTGTGTCTTTTTTATTTTTAACATTTGTATGAATATAAGTTAAAAAGATAAATACCCATATTTCCCCTCCACTTCTTTGAGATAAATAGAGATAAATATCCGTTTCTAATTCTTTTACCATTATTGCAAATTCATTTAAGTATATTTTTAGCTGAACTTGAACACCATCACGAGGCCAATTTTCATTGATATAATGTTCTATTTCCTTATTTCTATTATAGGAAATAGGTTCTATAACTTGAGGATTATTCGCATTTTGTTTAAGAGTATTGAAGGTAGTACCTAATTCTTTCATTAGAATTGGGAGTATTTTAATATGTGGATAATCTGATTTATAGAGAAATCGATCTTCAAAAGGATGGAAATCCTCGTATTTAAATATGGTAAAAGTCGGGATTAAACGTGAAATATTAGATTCAAATTTTTCAATTTTGGAGATTAAATTCAAAATCGGAGTTATATTCTTTTTTACTTCAATTAATTTCTCTTGTTCACTTTTTAATCTATTTTGATTATTTCTAAGTTGTTCCTTTAACTTTTTTATATCATTTGTTAATTGTGTCTTGTTAGGATATTTATCTTTTAATTGAGTGGGATTATTTCCCTCTTTATATCCTAACTTCTCCTTATCCTTTAGTAGAGTTTTAATCTCATTTATATGTTGGATTAGATATGTAGAAACAGGTTTCTCATTTACTAAATATTCAACTTTACCATTAGGATTATAAATTTTTGATATTGTAATTAACTGAGCATAGTCTTCCTCATTTTCTAAGTTAAGAAAATTTATTCTACTTCTCTCAGCTTCAGAGAATTGTAATCCAACAGATATTAAAGTTGGAAGATTAGGTTGTTCTAATGGTTTATCTTTATCCTTAATGCTATTTTGTTTTAGTGTATCTAATGCTTCTATTATTGAGGTCTTTCCTGAGCCATTTCTTCCTATCAGTGTATTAATTCGATCTTCAGATAGTTTCCAATCCCCAGAATCTTTAATTGAACGAAAATTTTTTATCCTAATTGTTTTTAATTCCAAGATCTTGTTACCTTTGTTGAATTATTAGTAAATAATGGGATTTTGAATATTTATTATTTCATATTCATCTAATAATTGAATTTATTTATAGAATATAATTCCATAGAATAGATGAAAATTATTGACTCTTTTTAGATTATAGGAGGTAATGATGTGGATTTTGACCACACTATATCTGCGGAAAGATTGAAAACTTAGTTTGCCAATAACATTCATCACAGAGAGGATAATTAATTGTGGAATCGTATTTTAGACGGTGTCGAATTCAATGATAAATCCAAATTGGGTATAACTATTTTAAAAGGAATTTATTTAAAGGAATAGATTAAAATTATTAAGAAATTTATTCTAATAAATAATATCTCTCTCAAAAAGCTCTAACTGCAATAAAAAAGGCAAGTGCATTTATTTCTAAATTACGAAATCCACTATCACACACAAAATCTCTTACAATGGATGAATTAATAAAAAATAGAGTTAAAATCATAGAATTAATGAACAATGTGATAGATGAATTATATTGACTGAAGTACCAGAGAACATTGTAGAAGCAATCAGAAACATTCTTTTAAGTCTAAACTCACTCAACAGCGATTAGCAAGACATAATTTTATCCAAAATAGTTTATATCTTTACTTTTCTAAGAATAAATTTATATCGATAAAGGAATATAAGATAAGTTATAGAGATAAATATCGCAATAAAAAGAGTTTTGGAGAACCTCGTTTTATAAAGAATGGTAAAATAGATTTGTATGTATATACATATTTTTAGACAAGGAAATCAGGCTGATCTTAAGCGAATTTTTCGAATATCAAGTATATAAATAACGATAATTCTCAAAATACGATATGACACATTAGATAGCACATGATTAGTAGAATTTTTAAGTGTGGAATCTACAATATTCTATATGATTAATAAGCAAATAGATGAGATTACTGAAGAAGATATTGAAAATTTAATTCTTAATAAAGAAAGGGAAGGAAAGACCATAGAATATAAGAGAGATTTCCCAGATAATACTGATAAATCAAAAAAGAAATACTTAGCATCTATAGCATCTTTCGCAAATAGCTTTGGAGGTGACCTTATTTTTGGAGTTGAAGAAAATAGGGATACGGGAGAACCTACAAACCATGAGGGAATTGAATGTCAAAATCCAGATCAGGATGTTTTACGCCTTATACAGTTAATTAGGGATGGAATAGAACCAATAATTCCAACAAACTTAATTAAAACTAAAGTAATTACACAAGAAAACTCAAAAGTTATCTTAATCATTAGAATTATTCGTAGCCGTTTGAGACCTCACAGAATTAAATTCCAGAAATCTCATAAATTCTATTCAAGAGTCTCTAATGGTAAAGTATTAATGGGTATCCAAGAATTAAGAGCAGAATTTCTTGGAGCAGAATTTGTAAAAGAAAAAATTAAACTATTTCTAGAAGAACGTGTCGCATTAATATATTCTAATGAAGGTTTCTTACCGCTCTTGCGGAACGCAAAAGTATGTGTTCATATCCTCCCCACCATATCCTTCGAATCACAATTAACATTAGATATAGAGGAAATAAGGAGAAAAAATTGGCCTCCAATTTATACAGGAAGCACGTATACAAACCGAATTAACATAGATGGGATATTATCGTACCGTATGTTAGGGGACAGTTGCAGTACTTATGTAGAAGTTTTCAGAAATGGAGTTATTGAGGCTGTAGAATCATCTATGCTAAAACCATATAACAATAAAAGGTTAATTCCATCTCCAGAATTTGAAACACAGCTAATTATTGGGATAAAAAAATTCTTACAAAATCTTTCGGAGCTTGATGTAGAAAAGCCGTATTTTTTATTTATCACGTTATTGGGAGTTAAGGGTTATAAAAAACATATTATAGGTTCAATTTATACGGAAGGTATTGATAGAGAGATATTATTTTTGCCAGAGGTTATCATAACTGAAAATGATATTGAAGTCGAAAGATTAATGAAAGTTTCTTTTGATGCTCTTTTTAACGCCATGGGTCTTGAAAAAAATAATAATTATGATACCGATGGAACATGGAATCCGAGTAATTGAGTTCTATAAAATTAAACATCCATTTAATTTTCAATATTAAAACGGTTACAAAAGCATTATTAATTATTTCCCTAGTTAATGATCCCCTAATAAAAAATTTCCGGAACAGTAAAGGAGAGCGGAATAGACTATAAAGAATCAGAGATCAATAAATTTAAAGAAACTGAACTTCCCGCAAAATTTGGAACTGATGAATATCAAGTATTAATCGTAGCAGAAAAATATCAAACAGGTTTTGATCAGCCCCTTCTTCATACAATGTACGTGGATAAGAAATTATCGGGATTAAAAGCCGTCCAAACATTATCACGCTTGAATAGGATTAGTAGAGGGAAAGACGATACATTTATTTTGGATTTTGTAAACAAAGCTGAAGATATACAAGAGGCATTTCGCCCTTATTATGAAACAACAAAATTAGAAGAATTTACTGACCCAAATATCTTATATCAATTAGAAACAAAAATAAATAGTTATGGTGTGTATTCAGAAGAAGATGTTAATAGATTTATAGATTTATTCCTAAAACCTAAGGAGGATAAAGTACCAAGAGACCGAGCTCTAATTAATGCAATTATTGATGCTGGCGTAAGTAAATTTACACGCCTCTCAGAACGAGAACAAGATGAATTTAAAAGCAAAATAAGAAGCTATACAAGATTTTATTCATTCATACTTCAAATTACTTATTTCAATGATACAAAACTTCATAAATTATATTTATACTTAACATACCTTCTGAGGAAACTTCCCAAGAGATTACCGGATAAAGATTTAAACCTATTAGACGAGGTGGCTCTTGAATACTATAAAAGCGAGAAAATCTTT
>JABUBM010000142.1_pt1 | contig 15881 bp, 10 predicted proteins | sample 7240321 | NCBI WGS metagenome assembly JABUBM01 (sample SAMN07256344, study PRJNA390944) | subsurface metagenome | isolation source: Methane hydrate marine sediment | place: Pacific Ocean: Eastern North Pacific, ODP site 1244 | collected 2002
ATTATTAAGATTAAGGATTTTGTAATTTTTTCGATTTATCTCATTTAAAATAAGTTCTCTTTCTTTAAAAGCATCGTCTAGACCGCTTCCAATAATTAGATAATTAATTTCTGTGTATTTGGCTAAAAGTTCCAATATAAGGTTTGGAAGGTATTCACTATAATTATTTTTTATAATTTCGTAGTTAGCGCTTAGTATTTTGGTAAGAATTAAATAATCTTTAACGCACGGATAAAGATCTAAGTCACCAAAGAAATCTACAGCATACACTTCGTAACCTGCTTTATATAACGAATAAGCTAAGGGGCGGGTGTTAAAACCCGCTACTAAAACAGATTCTACTTTGTTACCCATTAATTAAATAATAAAATAAGAACTATAAGAACTTTAAGAACTTTAATTATGAACTTAAAGGATTTTCTTAAGTTCTAAAATTAAGTTTTTTGGGTCATAGCCATCAAATTGAAATATCTCTGCTTTTCCGTATTCTTTAAAGTTCTTTTTAATATTATCCGCAGCAAATGTATTTACGCCTAGGGATCTTGTCGCATAAGACTTTTTCGGCTCTAAAACGACCATATGTGCTCCTTTCTTAGATAAATTCTTTGTTAATGCTTTTAATTCGTTAATAATTAATGTGTAGTCTGTTTGAACTTGAGCAATTAAATCAGGAAATTTATAGGAAATGTTAGCTCCGCAGTCAGAACATACAAAAATGACGGGAATCATGTTTCTATTCTTTAACTTTTCAGCGTTCATAAGCTTTAAGCATTTTGTCAACGCTGCTGCCATAGGCGTGTAAGACTTTCCTTCAATCTTATTCATTTTGTTTACAGCAGTTTTAAAGTAAACGGTAGGTTTCTGAAGAACGACTGCTTCTTTTCCTCTAAAGATGATGAGGCTTATTTTATCCTTTTTCCGGTATCCTTCTCGTTGTAACGATAGAATTACATCTTTCATTTGTTTAATTACGTAATACATCGAAGCGGAACTGTCGAGTACAAAAAATAAAACTAATGGCGCGCGATATTCGTACACTTTATCCATTAAATCGTATTTATCAAATTTTATTGGAAAGTCTACTTCCGTTTGATTATATATAGTATTTTTCAAATAAGTCCTTATTGTTGCATCAAGAGCTATGCTTTTAGGTCGATTAATAGGCTGTCGATATGAAACATACCTTCCCTTTTGAGAAGAAGCTATTTTTATCCGTCGCCCAATTCCTCTCCCGCCGTAATCAGATATTTTTCGATCTTTTCGAATATTATCTAGTATTGAAGTCATTTTTTTTTCCATGTTGTAAATTAATGGCATCGAACCTAATCCGTTTTCAAAAAAACTAATATCTCGCTCTTCAGATTCAGGAATATCTTTTACTTTCCATCCTCCAGCAGGTGTTGGGTTTCTTTTTTTATTATCAGGGTATTTAGGGGGTGGAAGTTTCTGTTCTTTTGACTCTGGAATGTTAACTTTTCTTGGATCAACAGATTGTCTTTTGAATTCCTTTTGAGGGGTGTCGTCGTGCTTCAGCGGTCCTTCAGTTTCTTTATTTGGTTGATAAATATTTGGATCCTCGTAAGCTTTTTGTATCTTTCCGTAAACTTCAAATATTTTCGCTTTAACTTCTTCAGGAGTCATCTCGTAATGGAGCGATTTGATTCTATGTTCAAACACTAAATCCATAGCCGCATTTAAATCTTCTTCAATAACTTCCTTTCGACCGTTTAAAGCAGCGTGAGCTCTCGTGCATCTTATAAAGGTAATATCTGCTCTTTGTGAAAAAATATCCAATTCGTTAACTAATCTAGATACGAATTCGTAAACAGTTGAGGGAATTTGGACTTCCTTTATAATTTGACGCGCATTCACGATTTTCTTTTTTAAATCTTCTTGTTCTTGCTCGTATTTCTTAATGAAATCCTTTGGGTTATCGTCAAAATCAATAACACTTTTTGTAATCTCTGCTCGTAATTTTATGTCGCGAGGAGCCTTGATTTTTACTTCTAAACCCAATCTATCTGCAATCTGAGGACGTAATTCTCCCTCTTCGGGGTTCATACTTCCTACTAATACAAATCGGGAGGGATGTGATACCGAAATACCTTCACGTTCTATGATATTTATACCCGAGGATGCCGCATCCAATAGAACATCAACAATATGATCTTGAAGTAGATTTATTTCATCAACATAAAGGACACCTCTATTTGCTTTAGCAAGTAGACCGGGATGAAGGCTACGAATTCCCTCAGTGAGTACTCTATCGATGGATAAGGAACCAGTTACCATATCTTCAGTTGCTCCCAAAGGCATATCTGCTATACGCATACTACGCTTTTCTATTTCAAGATTCCCAGATTCCTTTCTTTTCCTGCAATCATCGCATAAGTCGTTCAAAACAGCTTTAGGATTACATGAAAAAACACATTCCTTCACAACTTCAATTTCAGGCATTACTTCAATTAAAGATCTTACCGCAGTTGACTTTCCTGTTCCTTGTTGACCTGTTAATAACACACCACCGATCATTGGATCAATCACATTAAGAATTAACCCTAGTTTCATCTGAGGTTGTCCTAGAATGGCGGTAAATGGGTAATTTTTCTTTTTATGCATATCAAGTCATAGTAAAAAACAATTTCAATTAAAGATTTTCCTTTAACACAAATTATTATAGTTATTAATTTATTTAAAAGAAAAATGGGGTTGGTTTTTTCAAATATGAAAAAGGAATTATTCGGTTTTAAGAATCTTTAAATTTGTTAGCAATTTCTGCCAATTTTACGCCTAATTTTTCAATAGTTTCGTCCCATTTAGATAATATTTCTTTTATTTTCGGAATAATACTTTCTCTTTCTTTATACTCCAAATAATTCGTGAATTCCTTGATATTTTCTATTTTTATAAAAGTTTCAGCCACAAATTTGCGAATATCTCGAGTTTGAACGTCTAAAACTTCTTGTACCCTACTCGATTCCCCCTTTCTAATTAATGTAATTAAATACTCTTCCGTTCCTTGCAATAACGAATTCAGTTCGTTAATCCTATCGGTTACGAACTTATCGTATGTTTCAAATATGCTGTCTTTAGGGAATGTATTAGTAATGTCGATTATGAATTTCTGTGTTAATACGACTAATTGTTCCATGCTTTCATATCCCGCAATTTTGTAATCTAAAGTGTGATACGATGCTTGTATTCCTTTGGAAACATCGTCTAACCCAAAAATTTTAAAACCGGGATCGTTTTTCAGTTGTTTCACCGGATCCCCTTTTTTATTAGGAAGCTCTATTTGTTTTACTAACCTCTCTGGATTAAACACGAGCGATATCGCGAGCGGATTATTGGTTTGATAGCTCAATGTCGTTTTGATATCTATGTGGCTCATCATGATTTTGAATCCTGGATGAGAATGCCACCATCCTACTGTGAATTCGTTCCTCGAAAACGCTTCGTCGTCTATAATATATAGTGCTTCATAATCTTCGTCGCTCCATTTATATTGATCGATAACAGCGTCTTTATCTAGTTCTTGATGCATTATAGGATAAGCTTTTGTAATAAGGACATCATTTCCTTCGTTTTTTCCTATAAAAATACCGGAAACTTCAAGCCAATCGTCTTTATCAATGCGTCTATTAGCCTGTCTTACGCAAGCAGCCACTATAGTTAAATAAACATCTTTAGGGATAAAAACTGTCATATTTTAATTATAAATATATTATTTTTTGTAAACCTTATACTATTACGTGTATTTATGTGTTATTTTTTGAAGAAATTTTTTTATTATAAAAAAATCAAACCCCCACAAATACTAATTATTTTTGAGATGAATATAAAATTATTTAAATTCAAAATTTATGATTATATTATTACTTTTAATTAAATTAACTGCAATTCCAACTAATTAAAATTGTATAGTAAAGGATAGTTGATTAAAATGGCAGAGAAAGGATTTCAACCGTTGTCGAGTCAGCTGGGGATCTCAGGAACGTCGTATAGAATCCAATTAGGGCTTATAAACGGCAAGTTTGCAATTCGGTTGCTTAAAGGAAAGTCTGTTATTGACTCATATGTTTTTAAGGATGAAGATATAAGTGAATCGGGAATTCCTAACCAAAATCTTATGGTCAGCTGGGTGTTGCGAACGGTAGCAATCCCAAATATAAATCCTCATCAAGTCATGAAAACCATTCAAGCTTTGGTAAAGCAAGCTCTTGAGAAAATAAAACAAAAAAAATTTATTGCCCCAATTTCGGAAACTAAAAAAATAGAGTTAGAAAAAGTTCCTGAAAGCGAATTAAAAAGACCTAAAGTAACAGGGTGGGTTAAAGAGGAGGGTATGAAGTCGATCCAAGAACTAGAAGAAGAAAAACGCCAAGCTTTCCAAGAGAGAATGAGGATAATAAAGGAAGAAAAAAGGGCGCAAGCGATTGGTAATGCTCCATCTTCTTTGAGAACTACAAGAGAGTTGCCTGCGATTCCAAAAGGAGAAAGGGTTTCAACTTCTACATTTTGCCCTCATTGTGGAAAAGATTTGGATTGGAAATTCTGTCCCTACTGCGGAAAACCTTTACCGCATTAGAAAATTTGATCTTATTTTATACTTCCTTATCATAACTTCTTCTTAATTTACATTTTACTACTACTTTTTTAAAATATATGCCTTAATTTTTTAAATTTTCAAATATCAATAAAAAAGATATAAAATTATATTTTATATTAAGTGTTTAAAATTTAAATGGTTCAAAGTATAAATATAACAAAAATATTTTGTATATCTATATTTAAAAATTAAAGTGATTGAAAATGGGAAAAGATGTGGATAACAGCGTAGTAAAGATCAAATCTCTCGCGTATTATAAGATGATATTACATGTCTTACGTTTTGGAAATAGGGCTAGAAATAATTCTCAATGTATCGAGGTAATGGGAGTGCTTATTGGACACCTCGCAGATGGCGAAGATAAAAAATTTAAGAATGTCATTATTGAGGATGCCATACCAATTTCTCACGGAAGCAGCGTAGAAGTAGAATTCTCGATTAACGATTATATATTTTTTGAAAAAGCGAATTCCTTGTACTTGGAAAAGAACTGGTTCATGGTTGGGTGGTATCATTCACATCCCAATTTGTTCCAGCATAAAATTTTCTTTTCACCTACAGACGTTAAAAACCAATTTGGTTGGCAAAACGAATTGAATCCTAGTGGAATCGCACTAGTTTTTGATCATGCTTATTTAGATAGCCCCGACGATCCAGGGTTTAGAGCAATTCGGTTGACTAATCCATCCAACATTCGAGATTCAAAGGTTCACCAAGTTAAGACAATCGTTGAGACACCAGATAATTTTGAATATTACTTTAAAATTATAGAATTAATTAATAATGTACACTCGAGAGAACCCCCCATAACTGAGGAAAATGAAACGATGGATATATTTGGAGATGTAAAAGTTCCTGAGCTTAGTCAATTACAGTTTAAACAACCAGAGATAAATCAGCGTAAAATAATTGATTCTTTCCAAGTAGGACTTGCTAATTTTTTGGATTTATCGTTAACTCCTTTAATTAATTTCCTTAATTCTCTTAGCGTAAATATTTCAGCAAATATAGAAGGTAATAATATCAAAATTAGAAAAAATTTAACTCTTTTAAAAGATATGATAAACGCGGGAATTGATAAAATACAAAGGAAATACAAAGACGATTTAAATTCTGAATTATTCAAAGCAGAAGGGTATGTAGACGATTTCCTTGACCAAATTGACGGTTATCAAGAAGAGATTGCCAAGTTACTAAAAGAAATAAATGTTATTGTTAAAGAAAAAGTTAATACGCTATTTAAAGAAAAGTTCGAAGGATTAATAAATGATTTCTCGAGAGATTTTGATGACTGCCAGAAAAAATTGATAGGTTATAATGGTAGCGTGTCTATTAATCTTGGTAATTTAGAAAAATTAGAGAATTCTTTAAATTCCTTATCTGAACAAATAAAATCAATAAAAAGTGCTACTCTTGATAAGATAAAAGCAATGCAAAAAGAAACTTACGATCTGACCTCAAAGAAACACAATATAACGTTAAATAACCTTAACAACCTTAATAAAAAGTCGCAAAAATTCTTAACGAATTTAAAAGCCGCTGTTTTGATTTTGGAGGGCACGAAAGCTCCTATTTTAGAGAAAATTGATAAATTAGAATCTGAAAAAAAACAACTATTATTAAAAATTAAGAAGCTAGAACAAGGAGGTAACAAATAAAGATGACAGATAACAATCGAGAAGTTAGCGAGAAAGGTAGAGTTTTCATTAAAATGACCCCTTTTAAGGATATGTTTACCCATATATTAAGGTTTGTTAATGTTGTACTAGAATATAACGAACAGGTTCTTGGATTTTGCATTGGAAAAAAGAACCTTGATAGCGATGACATTACCATAACAAAAATTATTCCAATCACGCATGGGGATGAAGTAGAATTAGGTTTTTCGGAAAAAATTCACAATTCACTTATCCAAATCCAGGAAGAAGCTTCAAACGAGAATCTTTCAGTAGTAGGATGGTATCACTCTCATCCTGAGGCTGAAACGCTTTTCTTTTCTGATGTTGATAAAAAAAATCACCTTTTTTTTCAGAACGATAAATTCCAATATGGATTTGGAATTGTTTTCGACCATTCCAAACTGAAAAAATCAGATAATTTTGGTTTAGAAGTTTTTCGATTAAAAGATCACTCAAAAGGAGATAAGAGCGATTATATAAAGGTTAAATACGAAATAGAGGTGCCAAACTCTTTAGATTTTTACAAATGGGTTCAAAAATTCGTTGAATATGGACAAATAAAAAACCCTATAATAATTAAGGAAAGATTAGAATTAAGAGAACAAGTTCCGCGCGACCTTCAAGAAATTCCAATGTCCACGGAACAATTGGAAATGGAAATCGATTTAGAATACCAAGACATTAATCCAGTTGTAGATGGTTTTAAAAAAGGATTACAAAATTTTTCGAACTTAGTTTTAAATGATTACAAATCGGAATTAGAAACTTGGTCGTCTGAATTTAACGACGGTGCGTTAAAAGGTCTAAATAAAATTAGTGATTCGTTAGCACAAATGAATTTAACAATAGATAATGGCTTTGAAAGAGTAGAGAAATGGATAGAAACGAAGTTTAAAGAAAGGATTAACGAATATAAAGAAAAAGTAGAAGGATATGTAAATAAACGCCTTCCAGGACAAGAAGATTTGAAAGCTAATACAAGCGAAATTAAAGAAATCTTAACGAGCGAAATAAACAAACACTTAGAGCAGAGTATTGATTATATCACTAAGTCGATTAAAAAAGATCTCAACGAGACAATTAATAAATTATACGAGATTTCGATGCTAGATGCGAAGATAAAAGAAAGAATTGAAAATTCAACTAAAGAAATTTCAAGTTTAACGGAACAAATCCAAAATCTTTCGATTGATATGTTGAAAGGGATAAGTGCGATAAACCACCCTTTCGAAACAAATCTATCTACTAACTACGATAAATTAATCTCGGAACTCGAACCATTCAAAGAGAATTTTGACGAATTTGAAACATTTATTGAGAGATTACAAAAGATAATTCCTGATTTTCGTAATATTAAAAAATAATTCTTTTTATTTCTTAAAATAGACTACTAAAAATACTTAAGGCTGGAAACTTTCGATATTTGCAATTGATATTTCGGGATATTCGTGGATAAACGTTTTAACTGATTTCTTTTCGCTACATTGCTTAACACTCGTCCAATTCTATCTACTTTAATATCTATCGCAAAATTATCTTTTAAAATGGAATTTACTTTATAAGAAGATAGAATAACTACACTAGAAATGTTTTTTTCGCACAACATTTCAATAGCTTGCTTAACAAGCTTTATTAACGTTTCTTTGTCTGGTTGATTTTCCATATACATAATAATATTATTTTTGAACGCTTTTAAAATTTTCAGCAATAAAATAACATGTGATATGCAATTTGGTTTGTTTTATTTATTTTATTTCATTTAAAAAAATAATCATTTTTTTTTGATCTTCTACAATAATCTGACCTATAGTCTGAAAATGAAACCTATAGAAATAATAACAAAAATTAAGGATAGTTTACAACATATTATTCGAAAAATTTTTATTCACGAATTATATGTTGAGGGAAAGGAACCTCAAAAATCGTACTGTTTTAAGAGAAAATTCTTTGGATTATATGCGATATTTGTATTATATTCGTTATTAATTTTATTTGGGATAAATTTTCCGGGGCCTTATCTAAACATCCTTACATTTGGAAACCCGTTTGTTTTTAGTAATGCATTGGTAGTTTTTTTCCTTGCATTGTCTTTATTATACAGTGTCGATAAAATTAGAGTTTTCATTTTTGAGAAGTATACAGCAATTAAACAGGTTGTTTTATATATCATAATGATAACTGGTATCTATTTAATTTCTTTATTTATATATTCAATAAATCTTAACTTTATAAGCTATTTATTAGGATTATCAACAGTCTGGCTTGTTCTATTAAGTATTAGGTTTTTTATGTATTCAAGGAAGTTTGCTACAAAAATAGAAGCTAGACTCATAACAAAATATTCAGCATTTCGTGGATTTTTGGCTTTTATCGCCCCGTATTTAATATTAGGAGTGCTTGTTGTAGTATCATTGTTTTACCGTGGATTATTAGTTTTCATATCCTTAGATTTTTTTGGACCGCATGCTCCTCATGAAGCAGTAGGTGTTTATGAATTAGAAATGCGATTAATCATGCCTTTAATTTATTTTAGTTTAATATTAACGCTATTGTTTATCATTTTTGAGTATGTTTTCACAAGACGGCGAGCTGAAACAAGAAGAGCCGGTTTATTTGACAACTATACCTTTTCTTTAATTGTTTTATTCATTTTTTTCTTTCAAGTATTTCAATTAACTATGTTTCTTGTGTTAAACCCAGCCACTATCACCGCACTAAAGGCTACAGTTGGGGACACAAGCTCAACTATATGGATTATTCTCATTATTGAATTTGCCTTCTCAATGTACTTCTTATATAGAATTGTAAAAAAATTGGGGCGTTCTTTAGAATGGAGATTTCTTATGTTTAAAAGAGATGGGCTGATTTTATTAATTTTAGGGTGTGTTTTTGCTCAAACTCTAACGCGTTTTGCTCTACAAACGCAAATTCCAAATCAAGAGATTACACTTCTTGGTCAGTTCTTTATGGCTGATAAATACATTGTTTCGTTAATAATGATAATTTTACTTGGAAGCACATTGTTATTTTACTATTTAAAACCACACGAAACATCTATGTTCATTCGCCTACATAAAGAAACCGTTAACCAAGAAGAAAAAAGCATGGACATCATCTATCAATTGATAAGAAGCGAGTACATAAGAAGAGCTAAAGCTTATCCTCTTGAAATTTTAGATCGGGAATTAATTAGAGCAACCAAACTTCCAAAAAACAAAATTTACTCATTAGTTGAGAATTTGGCAAAAATTGACATAGACATTACTTTAACTGAAAAGAAAGATGATTATGGGACTATGGTAAAGATGATAGATTTTACCTCCGTTATAGAAAGTTACGATAAAAAAGGAATCGCTCAAAAAAAAGCAAAAAAGTATCTATCAGAAAGACTCTATACCACTATGACTAAGAAGAAACGCAGCCATCTTAATTTAGGCACTATTAACAATAATGATAAAGCTTCGGATCAATTTCTAACTTCTCTTTCCACAGATTTTAGCAAGAAGCAAAAAGATGAGATGCTTTTTGGGCAAAAACAAAAAGAAACCATGATTTCTTTCACTAAAAAAGAAATCCCTACTTCTTTAAAAAAATTAATTATGGATATTTTAAAAAAAGAATATTCATACCGAATTGAAAACGAAGAGAAGTATCCGGATTTCCATTTTAGTATATCAGAAATTGCTTCTCAAGTTCAAATGGAAACCCGTATCTCTCCAGGTGAACTCTATCCAATTTTAGAGAGTATTAACGAATCAGATTTAGAATTAATTTTAATTGAAAATCCAGAAGAACCAGAGGATAAAAAAGTTAGCTTTTTCCCAGTCGCAGACGACGATTTAAGTTATTCACTTGCAAATTTCAGACCTGAGGAATACAAAAAAGTTAGAATTAAAGTAATAAAGAATTATATGAAATTTCTAAAAAGAAAGAAAGCAAGAGCTATTTTTTCTAAGCTTAGGAAAGAAATTGGTAATAAAACGGAAGAGCAACAAGTTTGGAACACGCTATATAAAATTCTGAATAATTATTACCCTTTATATGTAGCAGTAGTAGAAAGAGTAAGGTTAGGAGAAGATTTGCCAAAAGTTATCAAAATTTTTCCTAAAAAGGATATAGTTGTATTTAGTATTGAATCTAAAGCTAAATAGATCATGTACATTTTGTTTTTAATTTTGACAATCTATATATGAACTAATTCGAGTTAAAATGACGATCAAAAACAAAAGATATTCGTTGAGAAAAACATTCATCGGTTTATCCTCTTTTCAGTTACTCGCAATGTTTAGAAGAGGGTTGTTTTATACTTACTTATCAATTTATTTAAGAGATTTCTTACATTTATCCGTTACTGAAACGACTTTATACGCTACACTTCCAATGATAATGAGCGTGATTTTTCAAAATTTTGTTTGGGGGCCTTTAAGCGATAAATTTCAAAAGCGAAGAACATTCATCATTTTGGGTGAGGTTCTAGCAGGAGTAGGTACTACGCTGGTTTGGTTTATACACTCAATATTTTCGAATTTAATTATTGCTGGATATGTTATTATTTTTGGCTTAATGTGTATCGAAGCGTTTTGGTCGATGTCAAATATTAGTTGGAGTGCTCTCATTAGTGACATTTATCCTTCTGTAGAAAGAAGCAAAGTCATGGGTCAATTGACTAGTGTTGGTGGATTTGGTCGCATAATTGGAATTTCTATAGGAGGAATACTCTATAATAGTGGTTTTGGATTTCGAGATGGACCTTTGTTTTTTGTAGCTTCACTTGTTATGCTTGCGTCTACCATTCCAATGTTATTTACACCAGAAGGAGGAACACATTTTGAGCAAAAATTAGAGGAAGATATTAATAATAAACCAACAAAAAACGATAATTTCAAAGTAATCTTTATAATCTTTCTAATTTCGTTAATATTCATAAATTTCGGACGCAATTCCATAGCAACGATCTATAGTCAGTATCTAATTTTAGAAAGCGGTTTTGGAGTAGATAGCTTAATGCTAAGTTTTATTGCTAACGCTCGCTCGTTAGCAGTATTGACGATTGGATTTATCGCAGGTATTTTTAGCAGAAGATTTGGACATTCTCGTACTCTTATACTGGGTGTGATATTAGCAATTATCGCTTTGACGATTACTGCTCTGACAACAACTTTACCTTTTATATTTATGGGGAATTTTATATTAGGCATGTCTGAAGTTATTATTTTTGCATCGTCTTATGCTATTGCTTCTGATTTAATACCTTCAAGAATCAGAGCAAAATGGTTTGGAATGTATAATACAACCTTTTTTCTTTCTTGGGGATTGTCTTGTACGATTATCTCAGGACCTTTAATTGATTTTTTAATCGGTGAAGGTTTCGGGGAAGTATTCGCATATCAGGCTGCTTTTCTCGTAGGAGCACTGATAACTGGGATTGGTTTAATTATATTTTTAGTACTAGAAATATGGATTAAATTAAAGAACAACATAGTTAAAAATAAAATATAGAATATTTTTAAAATTAGAAAAAAAAATTAATAATGATTTTATTATTTACAACAATCGTCGCATTTTAGTTCAGATAGGCTTACATATCCACAGTCTTCGCCCATAAAACACTCAAACTCGTTTTTCTCTTCGTTAAAAAACATATCTTGGGCACAACACTGAGGAAGTGTTTCAATTACTTTTCCGCATCCACTACATTTGTATATTTCCATTTTTTCCATTTTATACGTTCACCTTTTTTTCGGATTGGTTTATTCAATGATTTCCATCGGCTTACCGTGATGTTCGGGGAATTTTTGAGCTCCACAAGACGCTCCCATCCAACAAACTAACTCTTCGCCTTCTTTATGCATAGGTTTACCGCAATGCGTAGGTAAATCTTGCTCCAATCCACATTCAGCACATTTTAATTTTCCCATTTTTTTATCGACCTCATTATCTTCTTTTATAGTATTAATTTCTTTAATTTCCTTCTCATTTTCAGATTTTACATATTTGTGAGGGTCTTTCTTGAATTTAACTAAACACGATTCGTTACAAAAATAATATTTCTCTCCATCATGTTCGTGTTCAATCCAATCCTCGGGTTTTCCCTTCATTCCGCAAACAGGATCAATTACTAAATCTTCTTCGCTGCTTTTCATTTGCATTAACTTTGGGTTCATGTTATCGTAATTCTTAAACTTTTCAGGGTCTTGTTTAAAGTGAGCTTCACAGTTCGGACCGCAAAAGTGATAGATTTTTCCTTGATATTCATGTTCTAAAGCGCGTCTTGGATCGATTTCCATACCGCAAACAGGGTCTACAACCTTTTCTTGGGAGATTAATAATCTTTCTTCTTCGATTTGTTGCGGTGTTTTTGGCTCGTATCTTTTCAAGAAAAGCGCATTAGTAACTACGGAAACAGAACTAGATGCCATAAAAACGGCAGCTAAATAGGGAGGTAAAAAGAATCCGGTTACGTAATATAAAACTCCCGCAGCTATAGGAATTCCAATTATATTGTATATAAAAGCCCAAAACAAGTTTGTTATCATTTTTCGATAAGTTTTTTTAGATAGATTAATAGCAGAAACTACATTCCTAAGATCTCCCCTCATGAGTATTATATCGGCAGTTTCCATAGCAATATCGGTGCCTGAACCTATAGCAATTCCGACATCTGCTTGAACTAAAGCAGGAGCGTCGTTTATTCCATCTCCAACCATGCCAACAACTTTATTCTCTTCTGATTCTTGTAATTTCTTAATAGTTTCAGCTTTTTCGTTTGGTAAAACCTCCGCTAAAATATGCTGTTCGTCGAATTTTAACTGTTTGCCTATGCTTAAGGCTGTTTGCTTGTTATCTCCAGTTAGCATAAAAATTTCTAAGCCTTCCTCTCTTAATTTTTTTAATGCGTAAGGCGCTTGATCTTTTATTTTATCAGATATTCCGATAATTCCTTTAATCTCATTTTCGACGCTAATCAAAATAGTCGTTATTCCTTGTTGCTGAAGTTCAGTGAACTTAACCTTATACGAACCGATAGAAATATTATTATCTACCATTAACTTTTCGTTTCCTATTAATATGCTTTTGTTTTTAACATTGGTTTTTATACCTTTCCCGAGTACGGCATCGAATTCAGTGGGAATTTCGAGAGTTAATCCTTTTTGATTTGCTTCTTCGATAATAGCGTGGCCAAGAGGGTGTTCAGAACCCATTTCAGCGCTTCCTGCAAAAAATAATAACTCGTCTACATCATAACCTTGCCCTTTTAAATCTTTTTCTGTAATAATTACTGAAACTTTAGGTTTTCCTACGGTTAAAGTCCCCGTTTTGTCAAAGACAATTGTATTAATCTTGCTAATTGCTTCTAAAGAATCACCACCCTTTAATAAAATTCCATTTTCAGCGCCTTTACCAGTACCAACCATAACGGCTGTAGGTATCGCTAAACCGAGAGCACATGGGCATGAGATCACAACAACGGATGTAAAAACCAATAGAGACAATTCCAATCCGATACCTGCTATAAAATACCAAAATAAGAAGGTTCCGGTGGCAATAATGATAACCGCAGGAACAAAATAATTGCTAACCGTATCTGCTAATTGTTGTTTTGCTGCTTTTTTACTCTGGGCTTCCTTTACAAAATTAATTATTTGAAATAAGAGTGTATCTTTCCCTATTCTTTCAGCTAGAATATTAATTAACCCAGTTTGATTCATAGTTGCACCAATTACTTCGCTATCAATTTCTTTCTTTACATACCTACTTTCTCCGGTAATCATTGACTCGTCAACTTTTGTTTTTCCTTTAACTACTTTTCCATCTATAGGAATTTTTTCACCAGGTCGAACAACTAAGATGTCTCCAACCTCTATCTCTTCAATCGGGATTTCTATCTCTTTTCCGTCCTTTAAAAGAGTGGCTGTTTTAGGTTGTAACCCAATAAGTTTCTTGATTGCTTCTGAAGTTTGTCCTTTAGTTTTGAGTTCAAAATACTTGCCAATTAAAAGGAATGCAAGAATCATACTCATTGCTTCGTAAAATGTGTTTCCCTCAATTAAAAATGTTGTCAATGTCGAATATACTAGTGCTGTTGTTGTTCCTAAGGCAACCAACACATCCATATTAGTTGATTTATTTCTTAAAGATTTGTAAGCGCCAATAAGAAAGAAAGATCCCGCAATACTAAAGTCAGCTATCGCTAAAAAGAACAAAAATAAATCCTTTGAGAACGATTCCTCTACGAACCAACTAATTGGAGTGATAACAAACATAAAAGCTAAGGCAATTACTAAAATCCTTAATCGATATCTCATCTCTTTTTTATGTTTTTCGATCTCTTTATCAAGTGCTCCTGCTGTTTTTTCAAGTTTATAGCCTAATTGTTTAACTTTTGAGTAAATTTTACTTTCATCAAGTTGTAATTCATTATATTCAACAAACAACTTACTGGCTTTAAAATTCCCTCTCACTTCATATATTCCCTCAATATTTTCGACGGCATTAACCAATTCATTGAACTCTGATTCAGGTATAGAATCAATTACTTTATAATCTATTTTAGCTAGTGTTGCTTTATATCCCAAGTCTCCTATCGCCTTATTAAAATCAGCATAACTAGTTATGCTTGAATTGAATTCGACGGTGACCTCTTCACTCGCAAAATTTACTACTGAACTACTTACTGCATCTAAATTCTTCAATTTGGTTTCTATTTTTAAAGCACAAGATGCGCAGGTCATACCGCTGAGCTTTATTTTCATTTTTTCATCTATTTTCGCTTCCATTTTACATCACTACTTTCTTAATTCTTCATTATCAACTTAGTTAATTATACATTTTGCTTATATTTTGAAATAATAACGACATGTTTAAGTGAGACTCTTAATGAGATCTTTCAAAAGGTTTATAATTTAAAAATTCATTAAAATTTATACTTTAAAAATTAGAAATTCTTCGAAATAACATCAAAGAAGTGAAGGGATTACTAAAACGATAATTCCAATTATATAACTTAATAGATAATTAACTATTTATAACGACATAAATAATTTCTCATGCTTTAAGTATCTTTTTTTGGATATCACACCCTTAAATAAAGCTATCTTTTGCTCTTGGATTTATTGAAAAATTTCAAATAACAAGGAGCACGCCTTACCACGATGAGCTGGTCGAGCTCTATAAGAAAGAGAAAAATTCTTAGACTCTTAAATAGATCAAAGACTATATTATTTGTCTTCATCTAATTTAAATTATAAATTCAGTAAAAATATAACAGTTATTGACTAAATAAATAATAAATTACTTTTATTCCTTAATTCCTTCGTTTTCTTTTAGCACTTCTAAAGTACTTTTCTTTTATTCAATAACTAATAAGTTCGATTTACCAAACTTTTCTAAATCGGCTTTAATAAATTAATAAATTTAAAATTAGATTCAGCACGTTCGAAAGAGTCGCTATAATTTTCTTTCCATTATATCGGGGGCAACGGATATCTGTCGTTTTTCAATTACCGATCGCATTATTTATAAATAATAGTATCTTAATATTAAAACGATATCTTTAAAAAAATTAAAAATAGTGGTGTAAATCAATGCAGAAA
>JABUBM010000143.1_pt1 | contig 15828 bp, 16 predicted proteins | sample 7240321 | NCBI WGS metagenome assembly JABUBM01 (sample SAMN07256344, study PRJNA390944) | subsurface metagenome | isolation source: Methane hydrate marine sediment | place: Pacific Ocean: Eastern North Pacific, ODP site 1244 | collected 2002
TCTCAATGTGGCGGCGCATTTTCACCTTTGATTTTGGCCCTTCTTTTTTCCAGTACCCTACCTCGGTGTCCCAGTTACTTAGAACATACTTGCCTTGGACAATTGGCTTGTTGCTTACCTCAACCTTACTTGCCTGGATTCTGGGAAACGTGATGGGAGCAATTGCCGGGTACTTTTCACAGAGGCACTGGTCAAAATGCTTGGACATAATAGTTATGCTTATCAGACCTATTCCATACTACATATTCGGGATTATAATTCTTTTGCTGTTTGCTTATGTCTGGAAGCTCTTTCCAGCTGGCGGAGCAGGCATGTCAGGTGGTAGAAAAGCAGTTTTTAATCTCAGCTTCATTTTAGATGTTCTGTATCACTCATTTCTTCCTGCATTAGCCCTTACTGTCTTAGGTGGAGCAACTTGGTTTCAGCAAATGAAGCTTCTTGTGCAAAACGTCAAGAATGAGGACTTCGTGCAGTATGCCAAAGCAGGAGGGGTGAAGGAACAGCTCATCGTCTCCCGTTACGTCCTTCGAAACGCACTCCTTCCTCAAATTACCCAGCTTACACTTCTCCTTGGCCAAATTTTCAGCGGTGCATTAATAATAGAGATGGTGTTTTCCTATCCTGGAATCGGCCTTCTGCTTTATATGGCAGTGACCAGGGGCGACTACAACCTGATTATGGGAATTACAGTTCTCTCCATTCTTACCATTAGCACAGCGGTTTTAATCCTGGATCTTCTTTATCCTCTTTTAGACCCTAGAATTCGGCACAGATAGGTGATGAGACATGAAGTTGCTGAAAGATCTTTTCACAGATTATAGATTCGCAGTTAGCTTTGTTCTTTTGGTTTTGCTAATGATTCTTGCAGTGTCTTCGGCATTTTCACCTTATGATCCGATTAAATGGCTTCAAGTTCCACGCGACACGCCCCCATCCTGGACCCACATTCTGGGGACTAATTCAAAAGGGCAAGACGTTTTTTGGGGGGCCACCTTTGCTATACGCAACTCCCTGATCATCGCGGTGATCGCCGCGGTATTCTCAAGGGTTATTGCGGTTCTTGTCGGCTTTGTTGCGGGGTACAAAGGAGGGTTCATCGACAGAATTCTGATGAGTATCACTGATGGACTCTTGGTGATACCCCTATTCTTGATCCTTGTTTTGGTGGCAATGCTGCTGCGGGAAGCGATGACCCTTGTGAACATTGGATTCCTTCTGGCATTTTTCGGATGGGCCTGGGATGCCAGGACGATCAGGTCACAGGTCTTGAGTCTGCGTGAGCGTGAGTTCACTCAGACGTCCGTCCTTTCGGGGAATAGCACATTGCCCCTGGTGATGAAAGAGTATACCCCTTTTACTATGCCGCTTATCCTTTCCACTCTTATCAACAATATGGCCTGGGCGATCGGAATGGAAATTGTGTTAGCAATTCTTGGTTTGGTTAGATTGGAGGTTCCAACCCTTGGGACTACGCTTAAGTGGGCCATTACCTACCAAGCAATGCTCCTTGGACATTGGTGGTGGATATTAACCCCTGTTGGTTTGACGGTCCTTTTGCTTATAGGGCTTTACTGGCTTTCCGCCAGTATCAGCGAGTATCTGGATCCCCGGACCCGTATCCAACGGGTGGGAGCACGGTAAGGAGACTTCCTGTATGTGGGTACTGGAAACAGAAGAGCTTAAGTCGTATTACGTCCTGGACATGTACGGCACTGAAAAGGTGGTCAAGGCCGTAAACGGCGTGAACCTGGAAATCGAGGAGAATGAGGTATACGGGATCGCTGGGGAGAGCGGCTGCGGCAAGACCACCTTGCTGAAAACGCTTTTTGCCTTCCTGGTTCCACCGTTGAGGTGGAAAGGGGGGAAGGTCTTTTACCGCGTGAACGGGGCCGTCGTAGATGTCCTTTCTTTAAAGCCCGAAGAGGTAAGGAGGCTGCGATGGGAGTACATCGCCTACGTGCCCCAGGGTTCCATGAGCGTCCTCAACCCCATTCGCAAGCTGGGGCACTCCTTCGGCGACTTCCTGGAAAGCCATGTGATGGGGAAAACGAGAAAGGAAGCATTGGAACAGGCGAAGAGGCACCTGGTGGAGCTGGGACTTCCTGCTCGACTACTTAAGACCTATCCCCATCAGCTCTCTGGGGGGATGCGGCAACGGGTAACCATTGCCCTGGCCACTTTTCTTTCTCCGCGGATCCTGATCGCAGATGAGCCCACCACGGCGCTGGACGTAGTGGTTCAGCGCGGAGTAATTAATTTTCTTAAAGACATCCAGGAACGGTTGGGCAATACCATCATCCTGGTAACCCACGATATGGGTGTACACGCCAACATAGCGGATCGCGTCGGTATCATGTATGCAGGGAGGATGATCGAGGAAGCACAGGTAGAGGAGATCTTCGAAAACCCTCTTCACCCCTACACCAAATACCTAATCGACTCCGTTCCTAAGTTCGGCGACAAGAGCATACGCGAGAGTGCGCCTGGGGCTCCACCCTCTCTGGCGGACCTGCCGAGCGGTTGCACTTTTCATCCCCGCTGCCCGTTTGCCATGGATCTGTGCCGACGGGAGGTTCCCGGGTTTGTCAAAGTGGGGAAAAAACACAAGGTGGCCTGCTGGCTGATAGGGAAGGGAAAATATCGATAAAATACTTGAACTCCAAGATATCACCAAGGTGTTCTACTTGGGCAGTTTGATCTCAAGGTTCAGAATCACAGCTGTGAGCCACGTTTCTTTCCGTGCCCGTCCTGCTGAGATCTTCGGCCTGGCCGGGGAGAGCGGCTGTGGGAAGACTACCGTCGCCCGCATGATTCTCGGCTTCGAAGAGCCCACCTCCGGGAAAATCACCTACTGGCGGAAGGACGGCGCTCAAGTAAACCGCAGGAACGTTTGGCGGACGGCCGGGATTCAGGCTGTGTTCCAGAATCCTTTCGAGACTTTCAACTCCTTAAGGCAGGTGGACCGCTACTTCTTCGAGACCCTGCACAATTTCGGCCTCGCCCAGGGGCGGAAGAAGGCAGAGGAACGGATCGATGAAGCCCTTAGGACGGTGGGTCTGTCTTATCCGGAGGTCGCCGGGCGATATCCCAGCGAGTTCTCCGGAGGACAGCTGCAACGAATCTCCATCGCCCGGGCCCTCCTCACCAACCCTTCCATTCTGATCGCTGATGAGCCTGTGTCTATGGTAGACGCCTCCATCCGCATATCCGTTGTGAATCTGTTCCGAAAACTCAAAGAGGAGCAAGGGATGAGTGTGATCTACATCACCCACGATCTCGCCACCGCCTATTACGTGTGTGACTGGATTACCATCATGTTCAGAGGAAATATGGTGGAAATGGGGAAGGCAGAGGAGATCCTCATGAGGCCGAGACACCCCTACACCGAGCTCCTCCGGGAATCCATCCCCCAGGCCGACCATAAACAGCGGTGGCAGAGAAAGACAGAGACCGTAGAGTTAGAGCGGGAGGAATACCTGCGAGCCGGGTGCAAGTTCGCCGGAAGATGCCCCCACGTGATGGACAAGTGCAAGCGTGAGGTCCCACCGGACCTTGACGTAGACGGTGTATTTGTGAAGTGCTTCCTTTACGTCCAAAGGTGAGAGCTGCAGGAGGAAGTTAGTGTGTTTGAAGGAGGGAAATTTGATGCAAATCAAAGTTAATGAAATGAAGTACCCTAGAGGTATTATTGATCTATGTGAGAAACCCTGGAGTCTTTGGTGTGATAGAGAGGCATCCTGGAAGGATGATTCGGTTTATCTTCCTGGAGAATTTAACCTCAAATCTCTTCCGCTCAATCCTCCCACTATTGGTTGGAAAGGGATGTATAGAAAAGAAGGAATTAAAGGGGATGTCAAGGAGGTAAGACTTCCCACTACAGTGGAGGAGCACTTCTGGGGAGAATATTCTCACCGCAGGTACGATAAAGCAGAGTATTTCTTTGCCTATGATGATGCTGAAGTACGTAATGGTATCTATCAAGGAGTTTCCTGGTGGTGGCGTAAGGTATTTATTCCCAAGAAATGGGAAGGTAAGAGATTGTGGATAAAATTTCCTGGAGCCAGGCTGCGGGCAGAAGTTTACCTTAATGAACAACTGGTAGGATACGACATCATTACTGAGACCCCCTTTGAGGTAGATATAACCGATGCAGCCCAATATGGTGAGGATAACTGGCTAGCGGTTCGCATAACCAATCCGGGAGGGCGATTGGATTGGCCAGACTTTGACTTGGAAGACCTTGGAGTTTCACCTCTTCGATGGGGAAATTATGAGCTTCCTTTAAGTCACGGTTTTGGTGGATTGGACACTGGAATCAAGCTAATAGCCATTGATCCAGTCTGGGTAGAGGATATCTTCATTAAAAATAAACCCCAGGTTAGAGATATTACTCTTCAAATTACTATTGGGAGTACCTTGAAAGAAACCCTTAGAGGGAATCTAACTATTTCTATTTTTCCTAAGAATCATCCTGAAAATATTGAATGGAAGCATACTGCCAGTCGTATAAATCTTAAGCCAGGAAAAGCAGTGTTTTCCTATCCAGCTAGTATGCCTGAGGCTAAAGTCTGGGACTTAGAAAATCCAAATCTTTATAGTGCACGGGTTGAATTAAATGTGAGAAGAGGAGAGATTATAGACACAAAAGAGCAGGATTTTGGATTCCGTTGGTTTGAAGCGAGGGGTCTGGGGAAAGATGCAAAACTTCACTTGAATGGAAAGAGAATTGTATTGAGGTCAGCTATTAGCTGGGGATTTTGGCCTCTTAATGGTCTATTTCCCACTCAGGAGCTTGCAGAAAAAGAGGTAAAGGTTGCCAAAGCCTTAGGGCTGAATATGCTTAACTTCCATCGCAATATTGGCAGGTGGCAGGTTCTCCAAAAGCATGATGAAATAGGTCTTTTGAGATATGAGGAACCAGGTGCGGGCTGTTTTTCCTGGAGTGAGAGCGAATTTGCCCGTAATTACGAGAAGGAAAAAATTCGCCGAATGGTCTTGAGAGACCGCAATCATCCCTCGCTCATTATTTACTGTATTCAAAATGAGCAGGTAAAAGTTCCTCCTGGTAACCCTTATGTTAAAGAGATTATGAATCTTGTTCACAAGTTAGATCCTACAAGAGTAGTAATTCTTAAATCTGCCTGGTCAGAAGCTCCCCCCTCCTCGTTCGGCCCCGAATACGGTCAGGGGATGTCTTTCTTTCTTCCTTATGACGACACTTACTATCATGATGATGGTACCGGCTGGTGCGGTTGGTATGACCAGCACACTGTGGGCGGACCGGGTATCTATCGGGACAGTCTTTATAATAGTCCTCATGACTTCTCCCATCGCAGTGATAATAAGGGAGAGATAGTGTTTTGGGGAGAAGTACTTGGAATTGGCACTCCCGACAATCTGGGAGCTATTCATAAGTTTTATCAGGAAAATCCCGGCATTGGAGGCTATAACAGGCCCGATCATCTGGAGTGGTGGGCGGCTTATGATAGGTTTCTGGATGAGAAAAACTTCAGAAAAGCCTTTCCCACAGTTGGCGATTTAACCACCAGTATTGGCAATAAGTCTTATTACTTCTGGGGAAGGATTATAGAGAACATTCGAGTCTGTAACGAAAATGATGGAATGGCTATCAGTGGATGGGAGAGTACCCCTATTGAGAATCACTGCGGACTGGTGGATGTCTTCCGTAATTTCAAGGGAGATCCAGAGCTGATAAAGTATTATACCCGTCCTCTACATCTGGCTATCAAATCACGTAATCTTGTCTTGGAAAAAGGTGGATCCTTAGTCAGTGATGTCTATATTGTAAATGAAGTCGGCCTAAGTGGTTCCTGTCGCTTAGAGTTCCAAGTAGTTGGTCCCGACGGAAAAGTTTTCCATGAAACGGATTGGAAAGTAAAAGTAGAAGGTGGTGATACTTACGGAGAGCTCCTCAAGGAAGGCATAATTAGCAGTTGTTACAGTTTGCCGGGTCATTATAGCTTGAAAGCTTGCTTGAAAGCAGGAGGTAAAGAAAAGGTAGAGGGTAGGGAAGAAATTTTCGTTATTGATTGGCAATCGCTTCAACTGCCAGAAAACGGTGCTATTCTGGAGTCAGGGAATTCCATTAGCCAATTCTTAAGCGAAAAAAAGAGCCTGAGTCTACCGGATTATTCGTCCAAACTCAAACCATTAGATTATATCCTGGCGGGAGGCAGAAGTCCGGGAACTGTTAAAGTAGAAAAAGAACTTCTTAACCGTGTTGCACAGGATGGCACAACCTTAATTCTTATAGCCAATGACCGGCAAATAGCTAAAGGCTGGGCCAGTACTTTAGCCAAGGAAAAGGTGATGGGATTTAAAGATATGGTAGGGCCTGCTCGCGCCTCCTGGATGGGAAGTTGGTATTTTGTAAAAGAACATCCACTTTTTGAGTCCTTGCCTGTCAATACCGCTTTTAGCTGGGAGTACCAGACCGATGTGCGTGGTTTGGGCGATTTTTTCAAGGACGCTGATATCTATGGTGCGGACGGGATGCTTCTAGAGGGAAAGAATGTGGAACACGTGGTAGGATATTCCCACGGCCATGACCGCAGAATTGGGACAGCTGTGGCTGTAATTTTTTATGGAAAAGGCAAAATTATTTTAAGTAACATTGTCGGTTTCTGTAATGCACTGACTGATTCAAGTAGCCCCTTACATACGGCAGTAGCTCGCAGACTATTGTGCAATTTCATTCAGTTCGCTTAAAGTCGGAAGGTTTCCGTGGCAAAAAATCATTTTTGGAATTTTTTCGAGCTATGATTTCATCTTATGGTGCAAGTTAAGGTGGCAATCTTTACTCCTTGTTCCTCAAGATTTGCTTTTTGTCTAAATTTACCCCCAATTTTCCATCCTTGACAGTTTGCTATTCCTCTATTCTTCCCTCAAAAAAGCTTTATTACTGCTACTTAGAAATATTTTAAAATTTTTTCTTCTCTATCCCTAGAAATAGGGTATAATTAGTTGAGTGAAAATCGGGCCTTATTGAGAATGAGCTATGAACAAATAGGCAAAAGGCTACACATTAATAGGAAAACTGCTACCAAAGCTTGCAGGTATAAAAGGAGGTAGCCTTGTATTATGGCTATTGATGCGTTTCTACAAACCAATCAATCAGTCGTCGAGAAATACTGACTTTGTCCGGTATGGCAGGGAGGTTATTAGCTGTAAACCAGCCTGCATCCATAACCTCAGTTTTATCGATGGTAATTTTGCCACTGGCATAATCGGCTGTAAAAGCAACCATAAGTGAATTGGGAAAAGGCCAGGGCTGGCTGCCAAAGTAACATATGTTTTCCACCTCTATACCGACTTCCTCCTTAATCTCCCTCCTCACACATTCCTCAAGTGTTTCTCCTGGGTCGACAAAGCCGGCAATAACACTATATAATCCAGGCGGAAAGCGACGGGCGCGGGTAAGAAGTATCTGGTTACCCTTGAGAATAGCTACTATTATAGCTGGAGATATACGAGGAAAATTTATAAGGCCACATTGAGGGCAGACTTTGGCCCGTTCATTCGGCTTAATTTCGGTGGGAGTTCCGCATCGCCCGCAATACTGGTGCGTCTGATCCCAATTCATAATTTGAATAGCACGACCAGATAACCAGAATAGATTTTCTTCTAGCAATCCGAATAGTCGCCGTAATCCCTGAAAAGTCATACCTTCAGGAGCTGAAGCATTGGCAGCTAATTCTGCCGAATAGCAGGGACGCCCATCTAGTGTGCCAAGATACTGCTTTCGTATTGATTCTAGATTTAGTGATCCCAAATGAGTGACGCACGGGACAGCAACGGCTTTATCCCTCAATTCAATGAGGAGCTTATCACCACGAAACACAAACCACCACGCAGGTTCAGTCTTTTTTGATGATGTCACCACCCCTGGTACAAAACTCATAGGAAATCCTTTATGTATTCGGTACTAAGGGAAAATTTTGCATGCAAAAGGGAGGGTTTCCACCTGTGAACTTCACTTCGGTGTCTTCTTTAACCAAATATTGGCTGCTTCTGGAACTTCGTCTCTTGGAACAAGGGCAATGGCATCGTTTGGACATGCTGCCCGACACACACCGCATCCGAAGCACCTAGCCGGATCAATATAGACTTTGGAAAGTGTAGACGAGTAGAACTTGGCGCCAAACTGACATTGACTCATACAGGACTTGCAACCCCTGCAGAGCTCCCAGTCTGTTTGGCAAATGTATTCTGCTCGGAAGAAACGAGGGACTCCTTCATTCTCGATGTATCCTTTATAGCGCTGGCAATCGCGATCACAGTTACATAAGGTGTCAACATAAGGGACTATATCTGTCCAAATAGTATGTATCAGTCCTTCCTTGTCATATTGACGGAAGCTCTTTTTCGCCTCTTTCTTGCTAAGCACTTCCAGAGACGAAGCGGCATCAGGGAACTTCCCTAGAATGCCCTGTTTGTCTACTCCTAAGCCGAAGCAGTATCGTTTATCTGTCTTCCCTGTGGTAATGAATCGGCACCCGCAAGCAAACCTCGTGATAGAGTCCGCTATATCTATCACTTGTTCAATGTCCTCTATCGGCAATACCTGACCGAAGCTAACCTTTCTGCGTTTTGCCATTTCCTTTTCGCTGAATTGAGCCTTTGATCCCGATGCATCTTGTGATTGCTCCTCTGGCTCTGCTACACCGGTAATCGCCGGTATCACCCGGTTCTCAAAAAAGCGGAGTCTTGTCTCGATGCGCGAGGAGGCTTTAGCGATTTCCTTTTGCCTGGATGAAAGCTCCTGATGGAGCAATTCATCCGAATAGTTCTTCATCTGCAGATACCACTTCTTTCCCTCTCCGTGTTCGGTGCAATATTCACACATTTTACTCCTCCTCGTTCATAATTACCCAGATCATAATGGATGGTAGCGATACGCCTGTTTCGTAATGAGAGATGCTTTTCTGTTTGGGTTGGTATTAGTGGCGGACGCAGTTGCAACCAATTCGAGCCGCCGCTGAAACAACCGCCCATATCAAAATACTGCCTGCTCAGCAAGCCTATTTATATCAGAAATTATCCCAGAAAGCAACCCAATTGCGTCTGCTCGGAATGAGCTATGAACAAATAGCAAAAAGCTTACACATCAATAGAAAAACTGCCACAAAAGCTTACGAATACGGAGGGAGGTAAACCAATGTTCTGGCCAGACATTTTCCTGTCATTGCGGGCCTCCCGAAGGTAGACGTGGCAATCTCATTCATCCAAAGGAGAGATAATATCTGGGTTCAAGTTCGCATACTACACGAAATTGATAAGGCTGTACTGGTTGACAACGGCATGAAAACCTGGATCCCAAAATCGCACATACACAAAATAAGGTTAAGAGACAACATCTTTGAGGTCCACGTTAAAGAAAGTACTGTTGGATAGTACTTAGGACTTTATTCAGGATGTTCTACTCCAACAGTTACGGTTTTAACCTCTGATCGTTCTTACACGTCCATATTGTATTTGTGCGTTGTGCTAACGACCTTGGTCTGAGTTGCAAAAGATGCTTGAATGAACTTGTTCTTTCACAAATAAAATGTCTGCGTTTTTTTGTTAACTCCAAACTACTGTTATAATTCAACTTTTCAACAATTTATTAATTTCTTATTATGCTATAATAGTATCTTTTCCATGTTTATCTGTAAGGGTTAAAATAAAATAGATTAACCAAGAAAGAAATAGAGTTAAAATTATCCAGAAACATTGTAGCTAATCCCAAGGTAATTTTGGCAATTTTTTAAGCAAATTAACAAATCTCTCAAGATTGAATTCCTCTTGTTTCTTCATGATGTCGAATATTTCTGAGGATACAACGCATGCAATAAGTTCTTTGGCTTCCTTTTTGGAATATCCTTCGGATATCAAACGATCTAATGTCTGTTTTGTCTCAGGTGGGTCATTTGCTCGAAGTTGATTATCGACAACTTGCAGGATAACACCTTTCAAGCGGGGATTTGTTTCCATAGCAACCAATCTCCATCATATATTATACGGCCTACATACATCGACAAATACTGCATTTTCTGCAGTCTAAATCACACCCATATTTCGGATTATCAAGCTCATAAGTATGATAAATACTTACACCAATTTTTGTCCAAGTCCTCAAGGTCATACGCGCTTGAATTGGGTTTAGATAAATTCATCTTATTTTGAAATAAGTTCTATAGTGTCACTATTTTGAACTGTCTTTAGATCAAGGTTAATTTTATTAATTTCGTTAAATGTTGAAACCATAGCTTCTGCGATATACTTTCGAAAAAGGCCCAGGTGAATACGTTCAAGTGTATTGAATTGTTCGGCATCGCATTATAGATCATCAGGCATTAATCCAGTACGTTTGGCGATCCGAGATAGCATACGATGACCGATTTCCTCCCTATCATGAAACGCGAAAACGTAATCCGGCCACCCGGGTCGGGCAAGAACACGATGTGAGGTCCCGCTTTGCCGCTTAATCACCCACCCTATTCTTAGTAAAGCGGCGAGCACAAACCTGGCCTTGGTAGAAGGCCACTGGCTCATGCTGATACCGCGAAGAGTTCGTGAAGCTCCGGGATTGCCTCTCCGTGTTCCAAGCGGTCTGCAAGCACACGAAGGGCCAAGGCTTCAACTTTAGAAATAGCCTCCTTCCGGCTTCGACCATAGCCCATAACCCCAGGTAGTTCTGGGACCTCTGCGATCCATCGTCCATCATCTTCACGCTCAATTTCGATATTCATTGCTTATACCTCCATCTTCAGATTTTACACATGTAGATCCCAATTGTCAAACTCTATCTTCTCTTGGCTATAATGATACTGCACACTTTTCTAAGAAGAATAATAGTAGAAGTTATTACATACCAAAATCTTAACTAACCTGATTTCCCTTTTATCCACCGTTAGACGATGTCGCGCCAAAATAATATTCATTTATTGATCATTAATATAGTTAGCCTTGACTATCTCTGTGCCTCAAAGATATCATCAAACTATATAAAGATATTATGAGGAGTGGTAAATGTAATATTCCAAACCACCAATTCGTTTTTAGGTACGTTGTGAAATGTATTGATAAGTTTAATAGCCCTATGATCAGCCCAATAAAACTGGTCACCCTTAGAATTATTACATTTATGGATGGATAAAAATATAACAATAGCGATAAGTATAGAGGTGTAACAAAACAAAACCATACACCTGATCCTGAAGTGAATAATGTGAGAATATTTATTGAGGGTAATAATGTATTAGCATTAGCTGGTAATAAAAATGAAAATGAGGCTAAAATAATAAATATATATATTGGAATACTCTTATTCCTCCGATTAAATGTGTTTTTATTTACAAATACTTCCCAAATCCATAGTACAGATATTATTAAGAATGCTAGTGCGTTGCCTAATATTATACCTAGACCATATTTCTCAGTAATTGCAACATTATCAACAACCGCTATTAGTAAATAATTCGTTGCCACCATAATTGAGAATATACGTGTTACTTTACCTTTAAATATGAATAATAAAGCGACACATACGATAATTACACTTTGTATCACTGGATAAATAGGCGATATTGAATTTGCAAATGAATGTTTAAAGATAGTAACTACAAAATCTGAAGTATTACGCGGATCTAATCCTTTTGTGGCAATGCTTGGAAGAAATAGAATTATAAATAGTATTAAATAAAACCACCATTTCTTTGATAATTTTTTGACCTTATTAAATAATCTTTCTTCTTTCATCCTACTCATCTACTTATCTCCTATATGTAATTGAAGCCATTTTAATAACATAACATATATTTTTGTAAGTTCAAACATATTTGGCGCGATTTCGTCTAACGTTTGGCGGGCATGAGAAGTTACCTGACCAACGGAAGGGTAATTTGGGTGTAAGGACCGAAGGGAGTGGAACCTCATATCCGCTGTTCTGCCATGGACCTGGCGGTGCAGCCTCCCATTTTGACTATAGTACGTAATGCGGATGATTCAATGTTACTCAATGAAAGCCTGGTATCAAAAGCCGCCACCTTGACGCCGTTGAGACCGTTTGTAGAAATTCTTTTTCGGAAATTCCTGATCAATAAAAATCTATTTATTGGCATTATTAAGTGCATTTTCTATCGCCTTCAATATTACTTTGCTACTATAAGTAGCGCCAGAGACTGCATCTACTTGCAATGTTTGAGCTTCTACTACTTTACTTGGAATTATCTCAGCTGGAGCTCCCCGACCACTTTTGTGTTTTACCAGTTCAATTCCTGTTATTTGATGATTCTTTACAGTCACTTTAACTTCAGCAATTATTGGAAAGACTTCACAACTACCTGTATAAGTCCCATTTGCTACTTTTGAAATATCAACATTTGATATATTTAAATCTGTTAGGTGATCCAGGTTTGATTCAATGGTTTCTATGTATGACTTGAAACCTGTTATACCAAAGTAAGCTCCAATGATCACTACCACTAAGATACCCAGAATTATTTTATGTTTCTTTTTCATGTAATCTACCTCCCTCATTTTTCAAACAGGTCCAAATATTCTTTGTAAACAAATATCCTAGCGTATTTTTTTTCTTTTTCTTGAGCATGCAGAAGACCGAGTTCAACGAATCTTTTTGCCAATCTATTTGCTGCTTCACGTGAAAGGCTGGTGAATTCTTGAATCTTCCTTACGTTTACCATCGGTAGTTTATAGAGGTTTTTCAACAGCACAATAGCATTCTTACTTGCCCTCCCTAGAGTTGATACTGTGTGCAAATCCTTTTCGCGCAAATCAATAATCCTATCCAAAGTTTCGATTGCTTGCTTGGCGATGCTTATGACACCCTTCAAGAAGAACTCAAGCCATTCTGTAATATTTCCTTTTCTATATTCATCAAGCATCGCAAAATATACTTCACGATGCTTTCTAAAATATTCTGAGAGGTACAGCACAGGTTTTTCCAGTACCTTCTCCTGGCAAAGGTATAAAGTAACAAGCAATCTTCCTACTCTGCCGTTTCCATCTATGAAAGGGTGGATTGTTTCAAACTGACTGTGGATTAGGGCCACTTTGATCAAAACAGGAATGTCTTGGTTCGAATAAAAGAATTCCTCCAAATCCCCCATTGCTGATACCATATATTCCGGTGGTGCTGGCACAAACCGCGCATCAGCGGGACTTGTGCCCATAACCCAATTCTGACTTCTCTTGAACTCTCCCGGATATGGGTAAGTAGAACTCCTTGTCTTGCTAAGTAAGACCCGATGAATTTCCTTGATTACCCTCAAAGATAAGGGAAGAGTTTCCAACTGTCGTAGGCCTTCATGTGTTGCATTTATATAATGTAAAATATCATCAACATCATCTGGCAATCCTGCTGTCTTCTCAACTTCTGCTAATAAAGCATCGGTAAGTCTTGCCTTGGTGCCTTCTATTTGGCTTGAATAGGCGGACTCTTTCTTGATATACATAAATATAAAGAAATTAATATCAGGCAGAAGTCTGGTTATGCCATCCAATTTTCCTACTAATAAATTAGCCTCGGAAAGAAGTCTTATTGTCTGTGCGTTGTCATAAGACAGTCCGTTTGGTGGGAATGTATCCGGGATAAAGGCTTTGAAATTGCCTCTTTGCTGAATATACCTTCCTATCGTAATCATGTCTGTCCTCCAACGATGTCAACATTATAATAATATAGTTGACATTCGTCAAGTAGTTGTCAACTTTTCCCAGTAGTAGTATCAAAAGCTTCTGGGTTGAGAGTGAGTAAAGAGGCGATTTCTTCATTGGTTGGACAATAGATTACAGTTTTAAGAACTCATCTGGTTATATTCCAGCTTGCCTGAGAATAGCCTTTAATGTGCCTTCTGGAAGATCTTTCGGATGATTAGGGATAGTTGTTCGTTTTCTATTTACTGGATACCGCCAAATTTCATGACTACCTTTAGCACTTCGATCGAATTCAAATCCCACTTTTTTAAGTTTTGTTATTACTTGTCTATAGCTAAAGCCAGATAGTCTTCCCATTTATGCCCCAACAGCAACATTAAGTTCTACTTCATCTGCAATTCTTTTCAAAGTGTGAGGTAATTTCTCTCCATGTTCAATATAGGACTCTATGAGCTTTCTTGCTATATCTTGAGCTATCTCTACAGTCGCGGATATATGGAATGCGGCTCCGAGGCAACACTTTTGAAGTTTACATTGAAGAAAGTACTTTTGGATAAACCGATGGCTCCATTGAACACATTATGGCTCAGAAGATGAGTGAAATGTTTCTCTAAGGCTTATTAAGGAAAGAAATAATTGAATTGCGACCTCGAATCAACCTAAACAAGTTCAACTTTCAACCGTTTACCCAGTACATGCGCAACCTTATTCAATGTTTTTAAAGAACAACTTCTATTGTCAATATCTTCCAATCGAGATATGTTCTGTTGAGTAGTCTGTAATCTTTTAGCTAATTCCTGTTGAGTTAAGTTTTTCTTTTGCCTGATTTTAGCTATCTGGATAGCCAAAGAGGCATAGACTTCTTCTTCATCAAACGCTTTGCGGAATTCCGGATCTCTTAAATCCTTTTTCAACCTGTCTTTAAATCGTCTCACACCTTTCATAATTCAATCTCACCCCTTTCATATCTTCGCAGGAAATCTCGCATAATTCGCTCTGCTCTTTCAATCTCTCCTACAGGAATCATATTACTTTTCTTCAAAAAACCGTGCGTAATAATAATCTTTCTACCAAAGAAAAAATACAAAAACGGATAATGATTTGAACTAAAGCTAATTCTAAGCTCCCGAATTTTGCTTTTTAGAACATCCGCAGACGGTCTTGGTAAGTTCGGCCCCTCCTCTTCCAGTTTTTCCATCCATTTTTCAACCTTTGCTCTTATTTTCAATTCCAGCTCGTTTAAGAACTCCTCTGCAGGACATCTTTTCCGTTTATCTAGATAGAAGATTACTTCGTACATTCTGATTTTTGTTCAATTATACACTATTTTTAGTGTATTGTCAATCCCTTCTCCTCTAATTTTCAATTTGGTTGGACTGGCCGACGCAGTTGCAACCAATTCGAACCATTGGTGAAATTACTGCACATATCAAGATCCTTCCTGCCCACCAGCCCTATTTACATCAAAAACTATCCAAAAAAGCAACCCAACTACGTCTATTGGGGATGACCTACGAACAAATAGCTGAAAGTTTACACACCAACAGAAAAACCGCAATGGAAGCTTGTGAGTATCAAGGAAGGGAATAATCACTACTTTGGAAAGACGAGTTCCATCAACCGAATAATCACAGATAAGAGATAACCTCATATTCTGGGCTGACATTTGCCCGTCATTGCAGTGACAAAATTGTACTTTTCAGAAGTCTCAATCTAATGCTTTGGCATATGGATCGTTCATGACTTTGATTTTTCCGTACAGCACTTATTATCCGGTTTTTGAAATCAATTCGCCTTCTATGTAGCGGTGGATGATGCCGGAGATAAGCGTTTGATAGGGGATGCCCATTTCCATTGCTTTTTTCTGCATTCCAATGAAATCATGACCGTAAAGACGAATAGTGATACGTTTATCTTTTTTAAACGTATTGTCAGCTGTTGCTTTGATAGCTTCGATTTCTTTTTTTGATGGAGTAGAAAGCTTCATTTTACCGCTTTCAAGAACATCAAGAATGTATTTTTCTTCTTTATCATACTTCATAATTAACCCTCCTGTTCTTCTTTGTACAGCTTAGTCGCTTTTCTGCTGGGAATAATTGTTTTTAAAAATATATATTTTTTTTCGACAATATGTGGAACTAAATATACATA
>JABUBM010000144.1_pt1 | contig 15689 bp, 14 predicted proteins | sample 7240321 | NCBI WGS metagenome assembly JABUBM01 (sample SAMN07256344, study PRJNA390944) | subsurface metagenome | isolation source: Methane hydrate marine sediment | place: Pacific Ocean: Eastern North Pacific, ODP site 1244 | collected 2002
TGTGACGGCAGGATCTATCATGATTGCAAGAGCGGTGCAGGCTATTCCCTCGGCAAGTATCATCCCCCCTTGCGTGTAATAGTCGTTATACGCAGAGGAGGCTATAATGGAGAAGATTACGAGTAGTAGTGGGTTCCCTGCCCACTGTCCCTGCCTGAGAAGTTCCGGCCCCACCAGCTAGACGCCCTGGTTGATATTGCCAGCTCCGATAAGAAGGTAATTCGGGTTGACCACCGGGGGTCGCTACAATGCCTGCACAAGTTGGCTGATAGTTATTCTATATTGTCAACCAGCGATTGTTGTGCCGATTGCAACATGGTAACATGGTAAACTGATATGTGAGTCCGATAGCATAATTTGAATTAACCCATTATTATAAATATATTGTGAGGCAAATTGACGGAGTTCCAAAAACCATTCATTAGATACATAATCAATGCGCCACATACATACTGGTGGATAAAGTTTGGTGCACCATTTTTAAATAAGAGAAATTGGTGTGTCCTAGGACCAAGTAATTTCTCTTTCGAATCCTCTTATGGTTTTGATCCCAATTTAGGCCGTCCTCTTCCGGGAAAACAGATTCCTGACGAGGATTATTGTCTCGAAAATGCGGCGATAGTTATTGAGTTTCACGGTGACCCAGTCTACGATTCCATTTTTGACCCATCTAGCGAGAGAACTATTATAGATGATTTACTCGCTTTCATGTCTATTTACTCAGGGAAGTATTGTCAATACCTTTGGAAGGAAAGAAGGCCAATAGGGGGACAGTGGTCTGCATCTCTAGCAATAATGATTAGCGATGAAGGAATTAAAGGTCCATGGCCTGCGCCGCCCGAAAAAGCGATAGACTACTTCGATAGAGCGCTATCTATCATTCCATCGATTGACAAAACGCGGCTTGGTTTAGCGATACAGTGGTTTTTTAGTGCCCTACGAGAATTCGAAATTGGAAGGCCGTTGGTTGAGGCGGCTCTGAACTGGGTATGTCTGGAGTCACAGGCGAATTTCCTAGGTCTCCCCGGAAGCAAGTTTCAAAAAGTGGAGTCGTTGTTAAAGAGTCAGCAGTTTCCTTCTATTCCATTGCTTCGTAATTGTTATAAACTACGAAATGAGGCTTTTCATGATGGGCAGCTGTCAGAACTTAGTGAGGCTGATGCACAAGCAGCACGCACAGCCGGAAGAGCACTCGTACGAGCTTCTGTTCTTATTTTGCTAGGCATGAACCATGCCGACTTTCAGGCGGATTTTGCAAGGCTATATACCTGAATAAATTTCCCTATGCCTCGACAGGCTTTAATAGCTGGCTATTTTTTTCAAGACTTACTTTTTGTGTCTCCAAAGCCATTTGGAACAATCACACTTCTTGACAGAAAGTGCAGCAGTAAAGCTGGAGATTCACTCGTTGGCGTATAATTGCACTTATACGCTAAGGTTAGAGCTATTGTCTAATGTGAAGTCAGTTCTTATTCAACGTGTGGTACAATTATTTATCGGGGAGTCTGTCACTCATAGGGGCAAAGTAATTGATTGATTACGACTACAACAATTTCGACTCTGATTATCTATGCCCACATTGTGGAGGGCTTCTATATCTTGATACCGCCACTCCGCCAAATGAGGTATGTATTAACGAAAACTGTCAGCTTTGGCCTAGTGATTTAAATTCAATTATAGATGCCACTAAAAAAGAGGAACCTAGAATTTACAGGGAGATTCAAGAAGAAGAGAGGCTCTTAATAGACGAAATTCATAGGTGGAAACCAGGAGGATTAGCTCGCTATGCCTATAAGGCTAGAAGAGAATTAATTACCTTTTTCTTTACCAAGGGAATAATGCCACTTGCAGACCATTTCATTGCTTTAGGGGAGCTGTTATTAATGGCCAATAAATACCCATCCGAAGGTACGATTGATGATATGGACAGGTTTAAACTCTTATTAGAAGGTATCCGAAGATGGAGCCGAGACCAACGAAATTTAGAAGATGTGCAAACTAAGAGACTAGTCTTTGGTAGAACTGAATCAGGTTTGAAGCCATTATATATCAAGTACGCTAAAGCTTTTGCAGAGTTTCAGAAAGAGCTAGGTCTCATAAGTAAAAAAAAGCTTTCTCAAAGTGGGTCGTTGTTTCCATATGAACACCTTGTAGCTGCCGTTACACCGGAGCTAGATTTTACCAAAATAACTGATGGTAGAGAGATACTGGAGCGTTTTTGGCCATTAAGCCTGCAGTTACGATACGCGCTACAAGAGCATTATAGAACAAAGACACAATATGACTATAGTCCGGACCTTATGGATTTTACTGTTTTGTTTGGGTGGCTCATGCAGACATGGGCTAAAAATGAACTGTCTATTATTCCAACCGAAAAACAGGGAAAAGAAATAGCAGATATACAAAGGCATTTCGATTCACAAGCCAAGGGGAAGTATTCAGCGCAGAATTTCTTTGCTACGTATGTAGATAGTGCAGAACTAGTACCCATAGTCGTAAGAACACCCGAAGGCATTTTGATGGACCACCACACATTACTCTTTTTCCTAATTTACCTTCAAGGTTGCCCAGATCCAGAGAAACCAGCGATTAAGAAACGAGGACAAATTATCCAAGATATGAGAGAGAAAGTCGGTGAGAAGTTTGAGAGTTGGCTGAGGGATGAGATTCGTTCACGAGGTTTTGCGGGTCCTGAAACTGCCGTCATTGAGAACTACGAGTACGACATCATAGCTATTTCTGAAGAAATAAACACTATAATCATAGCTGACGCAAAATACAGGGACATGGCACCATCATCGTTTACAGGAACCAACTTGCTTAGACAAGAACTATTGGGGGACCATGCATTACGCTACGAGGCGGATCGGCAGCAAAAAAGACTAGAATATTTCAGAGATAACATCGAGAGATTTACTAGGCACCTGAAACCGAAACAACCCTGGGGAGATTACAGCGTACATTCTTTTCTAGTAACGAAACAAATTCCATTGGCTCATCGTTATAAAGAGGTAAAAATCCTTCCTGCAACTGTATTCCTACAAGCGGTTTAAAAGGGAATCTGAAAAGAGCAACTTCTCTATAAAAAAGCTCTGCACAAACTCGGTTGACTGTCCCTGTCCCCGTTTGATACGTGTAATTGCAGTTATACGCATAAGACTCGGCATAAGATAGCCTACTAACCAAATACCAAATTCTATCACGTCACATTTCTGACAATTGTTCAGTTCTGGTGCTTGCTTCTGGAACTCACATAAATACCATAGGTTGGAGCTCTGGTTCTAGGCGCTGCTATCGAAGGTACCGCCAGCCTTCTAGGCAATATCCGAGTCTGTGGTGAGAAAGAGCCATTCAAAAAGCCAAACCGCTTATAGGGGCTTGGTTGCAAGGATAAGGTTGCTGTATAATTGAAGACGATGACCGTAGCGGAGACACGCGGCGCAATATCGGAAGCGGGCACAAACGTTTCCGAATGCACGCTACAGAACCCTAGTAAACAGGGACATTGGCTATGTCTGTAACAGAAGAAATCGAAAAGGCGAGAGCAAGAGAGGCCTATGTCTGCTATGAGCTTTATCGCTTGGTTAAGGGCGCACTCTTGCGAGGCGTAGACTATCCAGAAAGCAAGTGCAAGTTCACGGAGGTGCTTCCTGAATTCCCAGCGGAAAAGGGAAGGGCTGATCTTATCGTGTTTGCCAGTAAGTACGGAGGAGCACCGCAACCTTACTTGGTTATCGAGACGAAGGTTAGGGCATTATCCAGACCAGGGCCCTCAGTAGCGGCCGCAATACGCAAAGCCAGGTCTTATGCTGAGAAACTGAATATGATTTCTGCTTTCTTTGCTACCTACGACGGCTGGCTCTTACTGATTTTCAGGGACCTTCCGCCCTATCTCATCGGTGCATACGGAACCATAACCAATGAATATGAAGTCGAATATCTTCTGAAAGGTTTAGAAGAGTGTAGCTATAAGAACAAGTTCGATTTACTGAGTTCTCTGCCCAAAGCCGCGGACCGTGAGTTCCTAATCAAACGTATCTTTCCCTCCGTCGCCAAGGAGTTTGCTCAGAATGTTCAGCAGCAGAGCGACCTCCTTGGCTCCTGGAAGCAGCTGTTCCGGTAAGTGTTCGTGCTGGGTGGCAAGCATAACTTTCACACGGAGGTTGTCACCACGCTTTGCCATGTCATCCAACAATTCTCGGTTTTGTTAGCTCATCTCCCGCTCTGTGTCTTCGGAAGGCAAGCAACTGCCGGCTAGTTTGAGCATCTGAACTCCGGGCTGCACTTCATGGTGCTTTGTCTGGTCGGCGTGGCCCTGTGGTCTTCTCGCTTGACCTTAACGATGCGGCCACATAGAATACGGCTGGATGGAGACTGCAGGTGGTTCTTACATTGTCATGCCGAGGTGAACAAGTCATTCGAAAGGCAGTTAAGTAAATATGGGTAACCCTTCGCTATTTACATACGATCAGCCAGTTAGTACCCCTTTCGGTCTCTTGGGCGTGGATGAGAAGTCTCTCACATTCGCATTAGGCTATACAATGCAGCAGTGCCCACGGTTGCTTCAAAAGTTCTTGGCTGCCGTTGGTCTGAAAAGATTCCGCCTTACTCGTCTGGTGAATGCTGAAATTCGCCTACAAAGTAAGCATGACACGGGGATAACTGACATCGAGGTGATATTACCGGGTAGACTTCACTTGATCATTGAAGCGAAGGTAGGGTTGAACCTCCCCCCCGCAAAGAACGCAGGTTAGTGGTACTCGTTGACGCGGATGCAGGTCCGACACTTGCTCTTTACCGCGAGAGGGACGAGGATTGCAACGAATTCCTCACCGGCCTACAGTGGGCCAAATTACACGACATGCGTCCCAGTCTCATTCAAGAGTTTGGGACGGATTCTAATGAGGGTCGATGGGTGAGGGCATTTTTTAGTTTCCTGGAAGGAGAGTTTCGTATGAAGACTTACACAGAGGAAGTTTGGATCATACCTGCTCAAACTAGGCCACTATGGAATGGGGGCTGGAGCTTCTATGATACTCATATGAAGGGCAGAATCTATTATCGACCCAAGAAAGACCGTTATACCAACCAGAAGCCCCTTTATATTGCTTTCCGTGCAGAGGGCAAAGTCAAACATATACAGCGTGTTAAAAGAGTCGAGCATGAGATAAAGCCGATTGACTGCCTTCCACAACTCAAGAATGTCAAAGGCTCTTGGCCCAGCCAACCTCACACCATTTGGCACCTATCGGAGCCGGTGCCTTTGCCAAAGGCTATCCCGACAGGGGATCCCACAATGCGAGCTCGCCACGTGTATTGTGACATAGACATTCTGCTTTCATCCTCCACCATAAAGGACGCTGTAGAACGCATGAAGGAGCGCTATAAGTAGCCACCGCGCTTTACGGAGCCAACAAACACTCAATTTGTTACCTCAGCCCTAGGGCCTTCGACATCGGGTAGACCATGGTGCCATTGCACGAGATGGCGGTTCGTTCACTTGGAAAGGTGGTTGGGTATTTGCTGCGGAGCAGTAGCCGGTGTAAAATGCTTTTAAGGTTTAATGAACATCGTGGGACTGTGTTCAGGTAGGTTGTTAAATTATGGTTGCCATTAGTGGCATAGAGAGTCTGGTCAACCGCTATGTTGACTGCTGGAGGAAGTACCGCCCCCAATACACTGGGTTGTATGAAGATAACGATTTTGGTTGTGAAACTCTGCAAGTGTTCAGGAACGGATACAAAATCGAAGCATAAAGAAATTCTATCCCCCGCAGTATTGCCAGCGGTGCCTGGAAAGGCTTGGTCACCTTTGGTCATGTTCTGGCCAACATATTCATCTGGCTGGGCATTTTCAGTCCTGTCTGGATAGTTATTGGTGGAGGACTCTACTGGTGGCGCCAGAGGAGGTCTTAGTCAGAGGCAAGCCAGATATAGGAAGGCAACATTACTATAAAGGCGAGCCAGTTTATGATAAGAAGGGAAAAGGCGAGCCAGTACCCTGAGGCACTTAGGTGAGAGGGCAACTAGACCTTTTGGGGGAGGCACTTAGCAGGCCTGAGGTTGGGGTTGAGATAATTGAGATAGCCTGGCAGGCGGCTGAGAAGAGACGGCAGGCGGCTGAGAGGATGAGCAGACAGATTAGACTAGATGGCACAGTATGGTGCTTTTGATACAATACAATAGTGGGAGGTTCCTGACCAGTGAACTACGAGAATGTGACACTGTGTAAGCTAGCACTTGCAAGCACCATGTACGATTCCCTAACTCCCTTCAATTATTCGCTTGGCCTCCTGAACTCGGCTACGGGCGGCAGCATAGACCTGACCAATCCCGTGCATCGCATTTCTCTCATAAAATGGTTAAATGATTGGGGGTGCAGGCACCTTTCAGAGGACCAACATGAGATCGCATCATACAGCATATTGAACTGGTACCAGGCAAATGGCGCTACTTTGTTTCCAAATAGGAAACAACTCTGGGATCTGGAGGATCAGGAACTAGAAGTAACTGCCACTGCATATGGTTCTCTTAAGGGCAGGACGGGGGCCTGGCGTATTCGCGGCGAGAGAAAGTTGGAGGTACATATTGGTGCAACCGCAGCTTCTAAGATCCTGTTCGCGATCAGGCCGAAAGCACTGATGCCCTGGGATAAAGCAATGCGGACTAGCATGGTAAGGAATAGTTTATCGTAACCTAAATGCGAACGGATTCGGGGATTCCAAAAACACCCAAGCGACTCTATACTCCTTTCGCTACTGGGTTACCGTGGTTCTACAGCCAGATACTGTTGGTATAGACAACCGCTACTCGGCAGGGGTCACCCATCTGAAGCATCCTGCTGCACTCATAGCACGGAACCTGCACCCAGGCTTGGAGAGGAATGTCACCAGCCGTCCACCTCTTCTGCTTTGTAGTCATCGTTCTACTTTCCTTTCTTGGTGTCACCTCAGGCTAGCGTGGCAACCCTAGTAACTAGGGAGTTGCGTTGTGAAATCTTACCCTAAAGATTTCACAAATCTGGTATTCCTTAGAACTGCTCGCAGGTATATACTTTCCTCATGAGGTCGCACCATGCGATTTGATGGAGCTACCCCTCCTTTAAGCCATAGATGCCTGGGGCAGTTTTTACAAACTGATTTCCGCGCTGCAAAACAGATCGAATAGTTGCACCCAGGTCGCGGGACTTCAGATCGCTTCTTCGTGCCTGTACTTGTTCTGCCAACTCATGGTACGATGCTGGTTCTTTCTTAGAAGCGATATACTCGTAAATAATGCTGCTAATCGTTGGCATATCTTTACTTCCGCCTCTCATGTTCGTCCTCCTTTCTCAAGGCTCCCTGCACTTTCTTTAGTCTTTCGACTGAGAGCGAGATATAGTTTTTGTCATTTTCGATCCCAATCCACTTTCGCCCAAGCTGTTCGGCAACTAATGCTGTAGTTCCCGTTCCCGAAAACGGATCCAACACGAGATCGCCTGGTTTGCTGCTAGCGCTAATTATGCGCTCCAAGAGCGCCTCAGGTTTCTGTGTAGGATGTGCAGCTCTACCATCAGTCCTCTTTATTCTCTCGGCCCCCTGACACAAGGGTAGCCGCCATACATCTTTAAGTTGCCCACCATTTGCTGAATATTTCTTCATCTCTTCGTAATGAAAGGTCCAGTTCTTCCCCTTTACAAAGAACAGAACAAACTCGCATGAGTGGGTGAACATTCTTCGTGTCAAATTTGGATGGGGATTAGTCTTCTCCCAGACGATCACATTCAAGCACCTCAGCTCAAGGTCGCTCAATATTACCAGCAGTTCACCAACATTGTGAAAAGTACAGGAGACATACAGGGAGCCACCCGGCTTCAATAAGCGTTTTACTTCTTTCAGCCACTGGACTGAGAACCGTCGATAGTCCGATTCTTCAAACATATCCCATGTTTCTTTCATCATGTAGTAATTGCCCCCCGACTTCCGGCGGTCAGCTCCTTGCTTGTCAGACCACTTGAGACCATATTTTGAGAGATTATAAGGTGGATCAGCATAGACCAAATCTATGGATTCACCTGGGAAGCATTTCATTACCTCAATACAGTCTCCGAGATAAAGAACACAAGACTGGAAGGGCAAGTTGTCTAGATTAGAAGTCGCGTCAATAACCGCTATGGGTTGAACCTCTTGATAACACACCTTTTTGCCACCTCTGTATAATTTTAGGGAAAAGAACTATCCACTGGCTGCCATCTGTTATTGATAAGTCTTCATCGTGCCTCGCCAGGTCTTCCAGTAATACTCTTAATTCGTGTGGTGAGAAGCCCGTTGCTTTGAATAACCGCAGGAGTTCTCGCCATTGCTCCAGCGTAAGTGGAATGATGATAAGATTTAGTCGTTGACCACCATCTATTATGTAAGGTCGCTGCCTAAGAAAACTGTAAAATTCGACAGCTGTATTAACATCGATTCGGGGGGCAATGAAGATACCTAGTGTTGGGATTGCAGACGCCACTTGGACACGGGCAATATGGCGAGGTACAGGTTCCCCCTCAGCGGACCACTGATTGGGTCCTGTCGCTAGAGTAACCTCTACCACCAATTTGAAATCGTCATAAGTAAAATTCATGTCTGGCTTATTGGGAAGCGCAAAGTCTGTCGGCATCAGGTCATCATCTATAGAAAAATTGCGACTCTCATGGGGAAGACACGATAACTTATCTATTGCTAGGAATCCCCTCCAGGTATTCCATTCAAAATGTGCTGGCCTATTACCACCCAATAGTTCTCCTCTTAGTATTAGATCGTAATATTCGTCGATTTCATCAATAGATTCTGGCTGCTGCATCTTCTCATAGTACTCAAATTCTTTCAGGAAGAAGGCTTGGTCCTCCAGTTGATAGACTGCGAATTTAAGATCCTTAGTAGAAACTTCTGCTGGTATTTCCTCGATTATTGGTGCAACAGGTAAAGGTGTTTTGATACGCTGACGTAGATTTGTTTGTTCTCTCTGAAGAGCAGTCACCCGCCTATGAAGAAATGCGCGATCGTCTAAAGGTAGCCTCGGTTCATTTGGGTTCCAGAACCAGTCTTCCAAAAACTTCTTATCCAGAGGTCTAACAACCCACTCGTGGGCCAAAATATGATTTGATAAATCTAGTTGCTCGCTACTCAAGATCATCTTATTACCACGCGCTGTAAAAAGACCGCTAAGGCGTAAATATCGAAAGTTCAAATCGCCATAGTCTTCAAGTGTGTCTTTCTTTATGCCAATGTAATAATCTTTGAACATTTCTTTAATCTCGCCGAGCTTTTTCCCTCCCTGCATTTCACCTATCAATATACGGATGAAACGCTGGGCCCTGTTGGTCCTTGCGCCTTTTCCTGTCCTAGCTATATCCTCGGCAAGCTTCAGTCCATTTGTACTTCTTAAGAATGCAGTGTTTCTACTCCCAGAGTGATAAAGCTGTTCGATAAGCTGGTAACGCTTGTTCAACTCCTCACTGAAGATAGTCGCCAGTTTATTGATGTGATAGCGGTATGCGAAGCGTTCCCGGGCTTCGCGACTATTCTCAGACTTTAGGCTTTCTCTAAACCGCTTTGCTTCTTGTATAAGGCCATCCACGGACGACATGTTGGTGGTTGAAAATAGGAAAATACTCATTTCTTCTTTAGACATGCCATCCAGTTCTTTCACCATCTTCAGCGCGACTAGAAATGGTAACACTGAAACGCCTGTGTACTTTTGTCCATGCTTCGTCGGCAGTGGATTGGGGAGTTGATACTTCAGAAGTTGGCGCAGATAGACTTCCTCAGCACGGGTCTTCTCGTCAAGAAGAGCATTGCCGACCGGCGTAATCTGAAGCACACCTTGGGAGCGATAAGCAAATATAAGACCTAGTTCATTGAATACTGACCCCCAAGTACGACCATGTTGTTCCTTTTGATCGGGTGTCTTGGCTTTCCCAGCTTCATACAGTCCCTCTTCGATTAGTCTCTCAAGAAACTTACGTTGGTTATCATAGTCCCAAGGATGACCTTCAAATTCAGCTTTTATAAGTGCCAACCCTGCCTTTAAGCGTTCTGGGTTCCTAACAGTAGTGTTACCAATGGTCCATTGTACAAGCATGTCACATTCCACTCTTATTAAATACAAGTATCCAATCGTGTGTTACAACACCGTCTCGAGCTGCACTCCTCGTGCTCATGGCATGATTACCAATCTTATCTATGAACTTCATCATGAGGTCCAAGCCGGCTTTCTGGGCCAGGAGAATAAAAAAGTTGGTGGTTGGTACGGAAACTCTCTGATAATGGCTGTCTGAAATCTTCATAACTAGCTTGCCTCCGGGTTCTAGAACGCGTGCCATTTCCATAAAGACTTGCTCCATATCCTTGAAGAACTTATTGACTACTAAGCCTTTGTGAAGCTTTTTTTGACTTATTGTGGCGATTAAATTGTCAATAGCTTCAATACCTAAAGGTTGAAATGATGTGCCGGAAATTCTTACCTTTTCAGAACCAATAGTTTCGATAGAGAGAGTTTCATAATCAGTTAGCACACCTGTCCACCACCCTTCTAACTTGTTTGTCCTCACATAATCGACCGCTGCCATGTATGGCGGATTTGTAACAATGAGATTCACTCCAGCTATTGTGTTCGGAAGCCGTCTAGCGTCACCCCGGAGCACAGTTACCGAAACTTTACCACACAGAGGATGGTTTTTGAGAATATTGACAAGTCGAGACATAGCGGCAATTTTGCTGCGAGCTGCACTACTGAATATGCCAACTACATCAAACGTTTCCTTTTCACGTTCCAAGTATCTATTTCTACTAGGTTTTATTAGTCTCGGGTCAGCCAATGAAACTCTTCTTATCATCGAAGAAAAAGTCACGAGGAAAAACTGTTTTAGGTTTTGTTCGCGAATTCTATTTATGTTTTCTTTGATAATAGCTAAATCATTTTGCACGTCCTTTGTGAACCAGTAGTTGATATCAACGTGCAAGAAAACAGGTACTTTATAGTTGGTACCATTATTTTTGTCACTCAGAATTCCCGAAAGCAATTCAGATAGCACGCTTTCGAAGATCGTAGGGGAAATTGGAGTAGTCTTAGCGCGTGAAATGAGGATACTCAGAGGATCGATGTCAACCCCTACAGCCTTTCGACCAGCTAATAATGCTTCAACAAGGGTAGTACCAGAGCCACAAAATGGATCGAGAACCAAGTCCCCAGGTTGTGAGAAGCATTCAATCGCCCAAGCCGGAATTGCAGGAATCAGTTTACCATAGAATTTGTGTAGGGAATGTACTCCGTTCCTCCTAATTTTCTTCTGTTCTAAGAAACGGAGCTTTAGTTGCTCACGATTGGGATATTCGAGGCCCTGGGGTTGAACAAGGGCTACTTTTTTTATCGTCTCCCCCATGATATAGCCTCCTATATCGACACTATCGCATTTATTTCAATACTTTACTTATCTACCTGCCATAAGGTTAGTTGGGCATTGTTGTAGTCTGCCATAGCTTTTTCATAAGCTATCCGTGGTCGAAATCCTTGGGAGTAGTAGTGCCAAAGAAGCTTGACCTTTTTCAAGTCATCTTCGCTGTAGTCATTCCTCTCAACCCTAGCGTACTGAATTTTCCGAGGTTTAATATAACCCTTTGACTCAAAATAGTACAGAAGGTCTTTAGTCAGCCCTTCTACCTGCTGCAATATTTCACCTGTCGTCATAGTACACCCGTAAGCGTAAGTGTCCACTTAAGCGAGTAAATTCACTTGTTGCTATAATAATAGCACATTAGCATCAATTGTCAATACCCCCTAGGAATTTTTTGGATACCTATTCAACATGTCGTCATTATGTGCAATGACAGTGGCTTTCTAGATGTGAAGTGTTGTGGCTCGTCGCGACATTTCTCAACCTTTAGGTGCAAGAACTTCTTGTGTCTATGCCCATACGAATCAATTGCATCATGTTCTCGCCCGGTTGCAAGTAGCAAGGGAGGTCGATGATAGGATATTGGAATAGAACATCCGGCCAAGTGGTGTCTCGCCAAGTGCCAGAAATGTATGCTCGCTCGGGGTTTAGGAAGAGCAGCCTTGGTCAGTCAGTTTTGAGGGCATATATTGAGTTCACCCCTACAGCCTTTACCTAAGCCAACAAAACTGGAGGAGTCCAGCGCTTTCTATAGGATCAAAATGTTGATGATCTGTCGTCACCAATGGAACACCGTATTCCTCGGCTGTTGCCAGCACAAATGCATCTGCATAAGGGGCCCCTTGTGTTGCCACCCAACGTCCCACGCGCTTGATAAAGGACTCACTGACCGAATCTATAATTCGGATCGGCATCTCGGTAGTTTTTGACCATGCCTCATTGGCTTTATTCTCTCCGTCGCTCCTCCAGAAAGAATGATAAAGCTCGCCAAGGTTAATTATGTGCATGGCAAAGTAGCTCTCCTCTTGTTTTAGAAGTCCCACGAAACGCTCGTGCCCAAGTTCCTCTCTCAAATATACAATAAGGGCAGAAGTGTCGAGCGCATGTGTAATCCTGGGCATCAGTTTTCAGCTCCGATTTCAGTCCTCTTCCATTCCAGGTATTGATCAGTTGTCAGCCGAGTATCCCTTAGAGCGCCTAACGTAAACTTTAAGATATCATCTATATCTTTTGGTGGTTTCGCCTCTTTGCCAAGCGCAGGATAAATTAGATTGCCACATCGGCAAGCCATTTGTCCCTTAGGCGTGATTGATGGTTGTATAAATCTTCGGCACTTTGTGCAAAAAGACACATCAAACAAATCTGCAACAGCCTTGCCAAACTCTCTCGCTTCCTCGCGAGCAACCCCTACTGCCCAATCATTGAAATGGGCACCTAGCCAATTGCGGAGTGGCCATCGAACATCCAGGGCTTCAACGGTGCTCTCTACCTTATTGTAGAAACCGGGATACTCCTTCTTAATCTTTCTATAGTAGGCTGGCCAGAGGTCTCCAATCCCATACCTTTCACCTCGTCTGGCTTCAACTCCAAGCGGAAGGTTATATCGCATCTCCTGAAGCATATGTTCTAAGAGCCGGCCAGCTTCACTAGCTATTTGAGATGGTTCACCTGTCTGTATAAGTTGCGCCAACCGCTGTCGCTCCTCTTGGGGCTCTCTTAGGTCGGGCCCTTCTTCGATACTCCATCCGTATATCATCTTGCTGATAAATTGCGGGCTCACTCCACAGCTCACTTGGATGTCTCGCAAATGTTCAAACCAGATCCGATCATGAGTCGTCAGGAGAATTTGGTAATCCTTGAATTCGCTCAGTAGAACCTCTGTGAATCTCACTCTATGCTCAGCATCTATGCTAGTGAGGACATCGTCAAGAATAAGCAGGTCAAAGTCAGGGTATTGGTTTCTATACCACCGGCGGAGAGCAAGAAAGGTGCACAAACCGCTTATATCTAAGTCACCCTCATTAGAGTAAGCGCGAGGGTCTACCTCCTCTCGGTCATAAAAATGATGTCTTAGATTCACACCAAAAGTTCCCACATCCCGGACCTTTAGCTCTATTCCCCCACGGTTTTCATCACGACTAACTCTTGCATAGAGATTATCAATGTCTGTACCAATTTGATCAAAAAGTGCTTGTACCTCCTCCTTTCTTGACTCTTCAGCACATTCAAAGACCCATGCTGCTATTTGCGATATTCTTTGTGCCTGGTCACTACTTACCCTTAAAGATTCTTGCTTTTGCCAGAGTCGTTGTGCGTCTGACAAGAAATCCCTAAGATCAAGCAGGGGCTTAATTGTATCTGGTGCGGGTACTGTGGATAGAATCCCTTTCAATTGGTGGCGGATTTCTGAAAAGCGAGCTGAGAAGTTATGAGAGGCCCAAGACTCTAGGGTTTCTACAACTTCCTGGATTTTGATGTCATTAACCTGAGGTGATAAGCTCTCAAAGGCTTTCTGAACCCATCCTCGAAGCTCCGTGGTCAAATCAATTATGTCTTTCTTCCCAACTGTGGAAGCTTCGCTTTCTATATCCGTTAACTTTCGAGTAAGATCCTGCAGATTAGAAACGGCGCCATGCTTTACCTCATCTGCATGGCGACGAGCCATGATCAATTGTTCCACTTCGCTTAGACGATGCTGTATCCGCTCAGCCGTTACCAATCTATCAATAGGTTGCTCGCAAAGAGGGCAGTCATCAAGCTTTGCTTGCTCAATCCACTCTAGCCCTTTTTGCAGCACTTCCTCAAAGAAGAGATGTGCCTGCGCTTGCTCTTGGCTTTGTAATTCACGAATTTCCTTTAGGAAAGCTGCTAGCCATTCAATCTGCAAGTCTGGAGTGATAGCATCTATTTGTCCCGCTAGATTGTGGAAGGCAATGTGAGCTGAAATATCTCCAAATGAAGAAAGCTTCTGCTCGACACTGTGAAGCGCTTCTTGAACTTCTTGTGGGGTATCAATAGCCGTGAAAGACTGCTTGGAAAGGCGCATATTCATCTGCTCAACAAACACTTGTTCAGTAAAAGGGGCCGACTGTGAAGGCAACTCTAACAAGTCAGACAGTCCACTAATCACATGCTCTAGAGCCTGCTTCGATTCCTGTGCTCTTTGATTGGCTATATCACTAGATTGCTTAAAGACATCTTCGATTTCATTCCACTCTGATAATGGCAGGAAGGGTTCTAGGAGGTCACCCCTTTCTTTAGGTTCCTTTTCAATCAGTCTCAGGATTTGAGCACGCCGGAGTATGAAGAGTGGTTGCCTGGCTGCAATTAAATAGTTATTAATGTGGTTGGGCAGGGAGTTGGGAGGAGTATCGAGATTGAAAACGCTGCCATCGTCAAAAGTGACCTCTATTTTGGGACTGCCCTCAGGAGCTCTGATGCTGGGACCATATTTAGCCGATGAGAGTCCCTGGACTCCTCTGTCGAGACTGGATACCTTTTCGGTGAAGAGCCGTTCAACAGCCTCAACAAATGAACTCTTACCGGTACCATTTTCGCCAAAAAGTATGAGCGACTTCCCTTCAAATGGTAAACTTGCTTCCCCAGTGATCCCTCGGTATCCCATGACATGAAGCTTATTAATCCTTGGCATAGTTTTCCTCCTGCCTTTCATAAGCTTCAAGAATAGCTTCAGAATCCGTTAGCTGACCATCGGCCAATAGTTTTTCAACCTTATCAATTAACAGAGTGGGAATTTCCTCATCACCTTGAAGCTTTTCTAAGAACTTCTTATAGATTCTCTCGGTAAATCCACCCATTCCCTGTGACATAGCGATTACCCCCTTTGTATTGACATAGTCTTTGAAACTACAATTGTATTGCAGTTCGGTGTCCTTATAGTACCCAAATCACCAAGATCAAGTTTCGAAGTTTCACTGAATTCAACGCTGTGCCCCACTTCACATTCTACCACCACCTATGAGAGCTGTCTAGCACACATAGCAGTTTTCGGCTCTACCAAAGATGAAGCTACGTAACATAAAGTCACCTAGCTACGGGCACCAGACAGACGGCCTTTCGTTCAATGAGGTAACAATAAGCCAGATTGTCTTGCTTCTTTCCCAAATCCTTGTGCTGCACACAGCGTCATTTTGTTTAACGCGCTCCAAGCTAACAAACTGTAATTTCCTACTAAGTAGTTGAGATTCAATTAAATTAATGGGTTATTGTTACGCTGTTTCATATTTTCCCAAAATATAGTCCTTTCGGTC
>JABUBM010000145.1_pt1 | contig 15687 bp, 17 predicted proteins | sample 7240321 | NCBI WGS metagenome assembly JABUBM01 (sample SAMN07256344, study PRJNA390944) | subsurface metagenome | isolation source: Methane hydrate marine sediment | place: Pacific Ocean: Eastern North Pacific, ODP site 1244 | collected 2002
ACGGCAGGGGTAGATGGGTTAATAATTGTTGACCTTCCTCCAGAAGAGGCTCATTTTTTGCCAAAAGAGGCTAAGAAAAACAACCTTGTTCTTATCCTTCTTCTTACTCCGGTTAGCTCAGAAGATAGAATAAAGTTAGTCTGCCAGAAAAGTCAAGGATTTATCTATTGTGTAGCCTACACCGGCATTACGGGTGATGAAAAAAGGGAAGATAAAAACTTAAGAGATTTAGTAGCTAAGGTTCATTCTCTTACCTCAACCCCGGTAGGAATAGGATTTGGCATCTCCTCACCTTCGGAAGCCAGCAAAACTGCCTCTTTAGCCGAAGCAGTAATAGTGGGTAGTGCCATCGTCAAAAAAATAGAAAAACATCAAGGGAGCAAAACCTTAGTTAAAGAAGTAGGGGATTTTGCTGAAAGCTTAGCCAGAGCAGTGAAAGAATAATACCTGAAGATAGTTTTCTTCTCTCGCTCGATATCCGCTTTTGTTACCTCTGCTCGGTTTCTCCTTTGGCAAAAGAGGTAAAAAACTTTGAAGGAAGAAACATACTTCATTACTTCCTTAAAACTAACCACAAAACGTACCGGATCATTACATATTTTTCTCACGCATCATCCCCAAAATTTTCATTTTTCGGAAATTTAAGCTGGTTTAACGGCAGGCACCAAAGGTAAGATTTTTAAGCTGCAAATCTCTGTAATGTAGAATTATACAGGATTAGAGAGATTTCTGCAATTTGGGGGGCGTGTCAAATCATTTAACCCCGTAACCCAATTTGGGATTGTTGAATCATATAATTTGTAACCGAACGAGGTCTTTGTTTCTTAGAAGGATTAGCTTCTGTTGTTCTGTTTTTCTCCTCATATGCTCGATAGAGACTGTGGGTTTTCTCCTCAATCTTTCTTTTGAGCTCTGCCGGATTGAGACTGCGGTATATGATTTTTAGTTCTTTCTTTATCTCCTCGGAGATTTGTCCGGATTCCATCAGCCTTTGGTAAGGTGTTTTAGGAATATCGTACTTTGTTTTGACTTTACCTGCAATCCTTTCTTTGCTTACAAGTTTCATCACTGGAGAAAAGAAGTTCTTGTAAAGCCGGAGCTCATTGTCATAAAGAGAGTTCATAAGGCGAAGTTCTTTGTCAGTATCGTACCTTAGATAGCCAACTGTTTTCCTTACGTGAGTCCAGTTCTTCTGTTCAATATAGGCGTTATCATTCTTCTTATTGGGTCTGGAAAGGGTAAACTCAAGGTTCTCTTCCTCACAGTAGTTAATGAGATGATAATTGATAAACTCAGGCCCATTATCCGAGTCGACTCCTTTCCAGGCAAAAGGAGTTCTTTTTCGTATCTTTTTGAGAGCCTTAAAGGTAGGATCCTGTCCTTTTCCCATAATCGCCTCTGCTTCCCACCAGCCGGAGGATATCTCTACAGTATTTAAGGAAGAGATATAGAGATCATGGGCAGAGGAGCCACAGTGAATGACCAGATCTATTTCCAGAAACCCTACTTTTGAGGTATCCCATTCAGTGAGTCTTATGGGTATCCTCTTATAGAGGAGCGAAGAAGGTTTGGGTCTTGCTCGGTTTCTCTTTAGATGGAGAGCCTCTCTTTGACGCTTCAGGGCCCGGTCAATGGTAGCGGAACTGATTCTTTTTAACTTCTCAGCTACCCCATTGGAAATGAATATCTCCTCTAGTTGTCTTAATCGAGATACCTCCGTTTTTAATAAGGGAGCCAGTCTTTGTCCGCAAGGATAGTCAAATATCTCCCAGAGCTTCGCCAGAGCTGTCCTTACATAGCCATCGTAGGTCTGTTTTCTTTTTCTTCTTTCTTTGGGAGCTGAAGAGAAGGAGCGTATTCTCCTAATGGCATATTTTCTGTTTTGATGAGTATTTCTCGAGTATTCATCTAAGATAGAAGATTTGTCTTTCCTTGATTTTGCCATGAAATATCTTTCTTGCAGTACTTTGAGATATTGACGTCTTGCATCCATATTCATATCCTTTCACCTCCCTGCTTGATTCTTAATTTCAGCAGGGAAGATTATATCATATTTCGGTTACCTTTTATATGATTTAACCAATACCTCTTTGGTTACATATTAGATGATTCAATTCGATGTCTTGTTTTTTGTTGCTATACATTTTACCTTTTGGGAGGAGAGGTAAGAATTGCCTGCCATTAAAGTAATTCAACTTTATTGCCGAAAATTACAAAAAGGTCTATAATTATTTTAAAAGGGGACAATATTATGTTCGGAGAAGAAGAGAATTAATAATTATAAAAAGTTTTACGTTTTTGTTGTTTGTTCTTTCGAAGGTGGTAATTTTAGCATTGCCATCTGAAGGAAAGTGAGTGTTAGTAGATTTTTTAAAAAACCAAGAGAGTGTGAATGTTATGTTATAAAATATGTGGATAGAATATGGCTATCAGAAATCGGAGACGCTGACGTTCTAAGGACATTTATAGTAAAGGTCAACGAAAATTCTCCCAAACCATTAAAAGAAATCCGAATCTTATTGCCATTCAAAGATATAGAGAATCTCGAAAGCGTTAATGAAACGTGCTTCCTGCCTCCATCACAATATTATTTTAATTCCTCAGAAGTTGCCTCCACGCGAGAATATCAAGTTATTCAGCAGGTAAATCAGTCTGATCGATTTGATAGATTCGGTATAATTAATCATGACGGCATACAAAATGTTAAAGTTTTTCCTTTAATTGATTATTCGTTATATCAAATAGGTAATTGTTTAGTAATACGCCTTCAATTCCCCCAAAAAGAGGGCTTAAAAAAAGGCGAATGTACTGAGGTAAGATTAAGATTCCAGGTTACCTCCTTATTTAATAAAATTACTACCGGTTTCTTCCCTAATTATTCGATTGAACTTCCCTATTTCCCCCCACAATACGTTAATGAGATTGATCAACTAGATATAGATAAAAAGCTAGAGATTAAAGTAAAACCAATTTTAGGTTTGGCTGAATCTCAATTTAAGGGGGGATTCGATATTTTCCTTTATTTCCCTCCCGGATTTGAAAAAGTTACTGGATTTAATCCTTTTAAGGAAAAATACGACTCCTTCAACATCGAAGGAAAAAGAACGTCTGAAAAAAAACTTAAGCTCCTATGGAGATTAAGGGAGTTTTTACGACAGAGAGGTTCACCGGAAGATAGCTTAACAGGTATTGGTCAAAATATACTCATATCGGGAACATTAATAAAGAGATACGATACAGAAGATCTAATAGATACAATGTCAAAAAGACTACCCCAAAACCGAATGCTTCGTATAGAGACGTATTCGACTTTCTGGCTTAGCTGTGCTGCTATCATCTTAGCGTTTATCGCAATATTATTCACTTTTCTAAAGAAATAGTCTCTTTCTAAAAATCATACTCCAAGACACTTTTTGTCGTTCTCCGACCTAAAGTGTGGTGTTGATGACTTTTCTCCGACCAAGAATTTTTATTCCCAGTAATAGTTTATCTAAGAAGAGGACTTCCGTGTCCTAAAAAAGATCCTTTAACAAAATTAGGAAGAAAGCAAGAAAAGAGGGGACAAAAATCATTAGGAATAAGTTAGCACAGGCAGCAACCAATGAGATAGGCTTAACCCAAAAAGATACTGGGAATACTAATAATATTGCAGCTGAAACTATTGGCGATTGGGCACCTATTGCCCTACTTATGGCTATTTACACGGCTTTTTTTCTAAGATATGAAAGCAGGATAAGGAGAAGGATTAAGGAAGAGTATGAGAAAGAGATGAGCAAAATAGATTCCGACTCTCAAATTCAAATCCCGCTTACTACGGAAAATCTATTAGAAACGGTTAAACGTGGCAAAAGAGTTAAGCGCAATCGCTTCCTCAAATATAGTTTTTTAAACACATTCCACAGCCTTTTTTTCATAGCGTTTGGCCTATTTGGGCTCCATATTGTTTTTACTATACAAAATTATTTCCCCTGGCCTTCATTGTATATTCGGCGAATCGCAATATACCTTACTTTGGCGGTTGTAGTCATGACCCTTATAATGCCACGGCTCTCCAGGAGAGAGTGATCACAAGATTTCAATATACAGGACCCAAAAGAGACACCACGATGACATCTCTTTATTAACCAATAGCAAAGTTATTTCAATTAAACAAAAATAGCTGTTCTGTCTTCTTCTGTGTAAAAGTAAGACATTGACCACTTATCCGTTTTTATCTATATCCCTATTTTCAAAAAGAGGACATCCTGTCCCCTTTTTTACTTAATGTTTACAAATCTTATAAAAAAAGTAAATTAAAACAAAGGAGTGAAGTTTAGAATTTTCAGCAAAAAGAATAAGGAGGAGAATTAAATGTCGCAATTAAGACTAAATCAGGTTACAGATGCAAAAACTGCAGATTCCCACTGGAAAGGTCTCTACAGAATTGGCGGAGCGGCTGGCCTGATCGTAGTAGTGTTACTTCCAATCGAGATTATCGTCATGACCGCTTATCCGCTACCTAGCACAGTAATCGGCTACTTCACGCTATTTCAGAGCAATAGGCTCATTGGACTCCTCGACCTTTATCTCTTGGAAATTCCTGTCTACGCTCTTTTTGTCCCGATGTTTCTCGCCCTCTACGCTGCCCTCAGACGAGCCAATGAAAGTTACATGGCACTCGCTACGACCCTCGCTATCATTGGGATAACTGTCTTCCTCGCAACGAATAATCCCTTCTCCATGCTTTCCCTCAGCGACCAATACGCGGCTGCGACAACAGACGCACAGAGATCTCAGTTTTTGGCAGCAGGGCAGGCGATGCTTGCTAATACAAACCAGCGCGCTGTCGAGGGTTTCAACATGGGTTTTCTCCTCGTGTCCGTTGCCGGTCTGATAGTCTCAGCTGTCATGCTAAGGAGCAATATCTTCAGCAAAGTAACCGCTTATGTGGGAATTCTTGCAAGTGCACTCTCATTGGCCGAATACTTCAGATTAGTCTTCGTGCCAGAGGCAGTTCTCCTCCTCCTCTTCATCGCAATTGCCTCCTGCTTACTTTTGTTAATATGGTACATCCTGATTGCCCGAAGGCTCTTTCAGCTAGGGCGTCTCGAAAAAAAGCCGCTCCCCCAACAATCGTAAAGGCAGATAACTATGTCAGCTTCGGTTTTGGTAGGATAGGCAACACGTTACGGCTCAACACAGGAAGTTGCCGAGGCAGTCGCGGCGACGCTGCGCGAATGTGGGCTTGAGGTAGATATTCAGTCCATGCGGAAAGTGCGTACACTCGCAGGGTACAACGCGGTCGTGCTGGGTGCGCCGCTCTACATGTTCCGTTGGCACAAGGACGCGCGCCGTTTCCTCTCGCGGCACCGTGAAGCCCTCACACAGCGGCCAGTGGCAATTTTCGCTCTCGGCCCCCTTACTACTGGTGATGAGAAGGAGTGGCAGGGTTCGCGCGAGCAGCTCGGTAAAGAGCTTGCAGGGTTTCCCTGGCTTACACCGGTCGCTCTTGAAATATTTGGCGGCAAGTTCGACCCGACAAAGCTACGTTTCCCTTACAATTTGTTCATGCGCCAGGTGCCGGCAAGCGACCTGCGGGACTGGACGGCGATCCGCGGCTGGACGAGCAGCCTGACCGCGAAGCTTCAGCCTGTTTTGCCACAATAATGATGATGAGGTCGGCAGACTAACCAATGCCTGCGATACCTTCCGGGAGAAGTTTATTGTCTGGACGCTTTTGGATACCGGACTTACACTCTCAGAATTTGCTGACCTTAAAAAAGATAATATCCAGTGGCAGGAAAAAAGATTAGTTATCTATGGCAAGGGTGGTCCTTGTGGTAAAGAAACAAAAAGAAGGGTCATTCCTATGACAGAAAGAGTAAAAAAATTATTGGAGTACCATTTCGCAGAAAACAATAATACCGGAATGGTAAAAAGAACAGTTGCAAGAATAGTAAAGAAGGTAGCTGATAAAACTGGGATTTCAAAGCCTGTCTCTCCTCATGTTTTAAGGCATACCTTCTCAGTAAATTGCATCGAAAAAGGAATCTCCACCCGAGTTCTCCAAATCCTTTTAGGCCACGACCGATTGGCAACCACTGAAATTTACCTAAATTTATCCCCAGAGGAGGCCATCAGGGAGTTTCTGAATAAGTGGTGACGGATTTCTCTACTATAATAAAAAGGTATTAAGGAATGTGGAGTGAAAGAAAAAAGGCCATAGATGCACTCAACAACGCATTGCAAGAGGAAGCACGTCTAATCTATAAAGGCTTTGAACTGACTAATGAAATAATCCAATTTTTGTATGATGCATCTGAACCAATAAGTTTCTTAACGGTATGTGGGTTAGTGCTTCTTAAAGGGCGTAACCTAGGTCAAGGCATATTTAGTTTAGCATTAGATGGCCTTGCACAGGAAGCTGGTGCACTTCTACGCCCCACTATTGAATGCATTGAACTTCTGGAATACTTTCGTAAAGACCCTAAGAAAATTGAGGAAGCTATTGAAGGCAAATTACCTCCAGCAGGAGATATTGCCAAAAAGATTGACGGAAGGCTCAAGGGCTTACGAGATTATCTAAATAGAAATGCTTCGCACTTCTCATTTACTCCAGGAGCAAGGCTACATCTAATTGACTGGAGAAATGAAAACGTTAAATTGAAGCAACTATATACAGAGAAGGTACTTAGAACAAATTTAAGAGATCTGTTTTTGATTCTGCTCCTGCTTGCCTCTGCAGCAGTCAAGTGTCTCGATACCTGTGGGCGTTTACCCGACTCAATACTCCGCCGACTTAACCTTTGGCGCAGGAAGGGACTAAGAGCTGTTGCCCCTGAACTTAGAAATTTCGTCTAAATACGGATTAACAACTACTGAGCCTCACTTCATTTTATCCTGAAAACATTGTGTTTCCTAACCCAAACACCCACCAGACAATAGGTCTAGATATATCCAGGATTTTTCCTTCTTCTTCTAAGGTGAGACAGTCTAACCATTTTTTCTTCCCCAATTAATTTTATACAAAAATCCCTCTCAAAAACATATATTTTGCCAAGTCTAAGTTCCAAGATTTTCTCTTGGCCTACCCCCACAACTTTCCCTGTCTTTGAGAATAACTTAACACAATAGATATTCTGATAAGTTTGGCTAAATTTGTTTTAGGTAGTACAGGATTAGGTTTAAGCAGATAATCATAATTTAGCCCTCTTGCTTTTTTACTGTTTTATTATATAATGGTATAAAAGGTTAAAGAAAGGGAAGGTAAAAAATGGTTGTTGTTCAACCTATCCGGGAAAAAGAAAAGATACAGGAAATCCAGAACTTTCTAAGAGATAACCCGAGGGATTATTTGCTTTTTGTCCTGGGACTTAACACAGCACTCAGAATTGGAGATATACTAAGACTTAAAGCTAGTGATGTCAGGAGTAAAGGTCAGGTTAAGGATATATTGAAGGTCAGGATAAGTAAAACAGGCAGGCAAAAGAGGATTGCGCTCAACCTGGCTATAAAGAAAGCCCTCAGATTCTTCTTTAAATGCAATCCAGGACTGGCGGACAACGAATTCCTGTTCACAGGCAGAGGTAGAGATAAGCCTATGAGTAGAGTTAATGCCTGGATGATCCTAAAAAGGATTGCTGAAAAGTTTGATTTGCCTGACATAGGTACACACAGTCTAAGAAAAACTTGGGGATACCAAGCTAGAAAGGCGGGCATAGACATATCAGTAATTCAGGAAAAGCTGGGACATAGAACGCCTGGCGTGACAAAACGCTACATAGGAATAACAGACGATGAGGTGCATGAAGTAGAGCGTGAGTTTTGTCTCTAATAATGTGTTCCAAGTTGGTAAAGCAAGGGCTCAGAATAGGCCAGTATGAGGCTCAGAAATAAAATTAGAGAGGTAGGAAGAATAAAAGTTGAGAAGATGACAAAATTAGAAAGAATCAAAGAATACTGTAGGCTTATGAAAATCCTCTATGATGCCTTGAAAAAAGCTATAGATAATCCAGTGCAGAAACATCGTAAACTAACCATTCCGTATAATATCCATAAGTACCAAGAGACAATAAAATTTATCAAAGAGAATTATCCTAAGTATTATTACAAGCAATATAATTTATCTTTACTCAACAAAGAAATAGAAACTTTATCCGAAGATGATTTAATAGATTGGCAATTAGAAGTTGCGAGAGTAAGAGGGTCTTTGTTAAGGAGTTGAAGGGCCGGACACTTAAAGTTAATGAGGCTCGTCCTCGTCCGGAGAGCGGGAAAGGTGGACAAAGACCAGGTGGTGATCGACGTTTCCGCTAAGCGGCACTCGGAGAGAGTAGAGTCATAGTATAATCTTGTCATTGTTTTGTGGAATATAAATTGGATTGAGCAGTGTGAAAGGAAGTAAAGATGCGTGAGATGGTTGAGTATATCGTGAAGCAGATAGTGGATAACCCAGAAGAGGTGAAGGTTGAGGAGATAAAAACAGAGAAAATCATCCTTCTTGAGGTTTCTGTGGCTAAAGAGGATATGGGAAAGGTTATAGGCAAAGGAGGTAGAATAGCTACTGCTCTTAGAACGTTGTTAGGAGCCGCTGCAGCGAAGTTGAAAAAGAGAGCTATGCTGGAAATCCTAGAGGAACGGACATCAACAATGGAGCAATAAAAAGGAGGATAAATTGGGGGTACTGGGTGTAACAATTGCTCTCCTTTTTCTGGCAGTTTCGGTCCTAACCACAGGGTTGGTAGTGGATAGAAAGATATCCAGGCGATTACAAGCGATATTATGATTCCAGGCTTATTATACTCATATATCAAAAGATAATGGCTATATCAAGCTAATTTATTGAATCCAGAAGCAGAAGACAGCGAAAAGGAATCTAATACAGAGTACCTTAAAAGAAAAGAGAAAGAGAAAGGACTTGTTTATATAGGCACCAAAGAAGAAGCCCGAGGTTGTAGGAATAAATTTAATATAAGTGAAGGCTTAAAAGCTTTTAAGATAACAATTTATGGCGATAATATAGGACCTGTCACTGAGACATATAGACTCGATCGGGATGGCAAAAAATATAGTCAAATTAAGATGCAAAAAATAAACCACAAAGAGGCTAATAATGCCTAAACCAAAAGAAGAGGGGAATTTGTAGGATTTTTTAACTGTCTGGTTACATAGAGAAGAAGAGATAGAAGAGGAAGAAGAGAATAATACAAAAGAAATAAAGGCAGGTGAAGAAAGCATGAATGGAACAGTCAAGTGGTTCAATGATAGCAAAGGCTATGGCTTTATAAGCCGAGAAGATGGAGATGATGTCTTTGTACATCACTCAAGTATTGCTGGAGAAGGTTTTAAGAGTCTTGCAGAAGGAGACAAAGTGACTTTTGAGATCGAGCAAGGTGATAAAGGTCCTAGCGCAGTCAATGTCCAGAAGGTATGAGTCTAGGAAATTAACAAATGCATAATGAGAAAAATAATCCTTTGTAATAAACTTCTCAGTTGCATAAACATCTCAGTCCCTGAAACATAGTAGCAATGCTATTTTTGGGGACTTGGATGGACTTAGGGTATTGACTGTGCCTTTGCCAAGTAACAAGATGATATTTTTCTTTCATTATTTTGAAAAAGTTCTCCTGATTCCAACGGCTGAACATAATCTAAACTGGCTCTTTAGCTCTTGAGCTAAAGTCATTGGTGAGAATCGGTGATCTTTTTTTACTCTTAGGGTGAATAATCGTAAGAGAGCGGATTTTTCCATAATCTTTTAAGAAGATAGTTTCATCCAGATATTTGACTATCATTTTCTTATATTTCAGTTTAACTAAACAGGCTTTGAATTCCTTTTCGGGTATTTCATTTATTCCGAGAGGAACATTCTTTCGCCAGGTATAGAAAAGCACTCGATACTTGGTATCTAGCTCTTTGAAAAATGGAGCACTCCATCCTCCCTTCTCAAAGCAGATCTTAAAAGGCTCTACCTTAGGGGTATATTCTTTAATGATTTGTCTGGTTTTAGCTATTAGCTCGGGGATGATCCTGATTAAATCTACTTGAGCTTCCTTGAGCATAAAAAAGAGGGGGCTGCCACTTTTATCGTTCACAAAGTAGTGCAGGTTACCCTTCATGGCTAATCTTATGGTGGTATAGAAGCCTTTAGTTAGATTCTCTGCTCCATGATAGGGGATAAAGTGACCATCGAAGTAAAAGATGTCTATCTGAACGATCTTGCGCTCTAAGAACCTCTGAGTAAAGGTAATTCATGACTAACCAACGACTTTTAAATTTCATAAAACAGGGCGAAAGACAGAACTTGGAATTTCAAGAAAAAGCTAAAGAAAAAGATAAAGGGGGATATAATTGACCAGGTCAACGCAGCAGAAGATTTTCTCTTAAGACATATAAGCATGGCTGCCTGGGTTGAATCAGGAAAAATTGAGAGGCAAGAAAAATGCAATATGAGAACATCCTTAAGAAACTGAAAACATTATCTAATCCCAAGGCAGTAGAGGGTATGGCACGATTTGGTATTAATCCAAAAAGTACCTACGGAGTTTCTGTTCCGAACCTAAGGAGAATAGCAAAAGAAATTGGAAGGGATCGCCCTCTTGCTCAACAGCTTTGGGATTCAGGTATTCACGAAGCGTGCATACTCGCCAGTATGATTGACGACCCAAATCAGGTGACAAAAAAACAAATGGACGCGTGGATAAGGGATTTTGACTCGTGGGACGTATGCGATCAGTGTTGTATGAATTTGTTTGATAAAACGCCTATGGCATGGGAGAAAGCAGTAGAGTGGACTAAACGTGAAAAAGAATTTGAAAAGCGTGCTGGCTTTGCCTTGATGGCCTGCCTGGCATGGCACAACAAGGAAGCGCCGGACAAAAAGTTTTTGACCCTCCTGCTGGCGATAAAACGGGAAGCGGATGACGATAGAAACTATGTTAAAAAGGCAGTTAATTGGGCGTTAAGGAATATCGGAAAACGGAATGTCAATTTGAACAGGAAGGCAATTGAGACTGCAAAAGAGGTTCAAAAGATAGAATCAAAAAGTGCCAAATGGATTGCTTCTGATGCAATCCGGGAGTTAACAAGCGAAGCAGTTCAAGAAAGATTACAAAAAAAGAGGTAAATAAAGAATATGGCGCGATTCGGAACTCTACGGTCGCTCCTTGCCCTAACGGATCATATATAGATGGGTCTATATGAGAGATAAAAACTCATGGTATGTAGAGCCGTAAGATTCATTTCTAAAAATACTCACCAAAATTTTTGCTTCGCAAAATTCCTCATAATCCTGATGTTAACTTCAGCCCCAACACCCACCAGCCAATAAGTTTGGATAAATCCCGGAAATAAGCTTTGAAAACTTGACACTCTTTCTTGTATTTACTATTCTTACAGTAAGGAAGTAAGTATGTCTAAAAATCAATAATTAAGGGAGGAGGAGATGCCCGTAGTTAGGATTGGACCAAAGCACCAGGTAACTATCCCCAAAGAAGTCTTTGATCAACTTCACTTAAAGCCGGGTGATTTTTTGGAAGCAATTAGTCAAGGAGGAAAAGTTATCATGGTGCCAAGACAGCTTACTGCCAAAGCGCCGGCTCCTTCTCTTACTAAAAAAGAACAACAAATCCTTTTCCAAGCTAAACAGAAGATTAACCGCATCCAAACAGACCTTCTCCGCTCTCAAGGTCTCACTAAAGAAGAGATAAAAGTAGCTTGTAAAGTGGGTCTAATTGACAAAGAGCAGGCCTGGTGGTGGGTGGAGGAATGGCAGAAAGGCGAAAGAGAGGCAGAGAAGGATATAAGAGAAGAAAGGCTTTATGGTCCTTTTGAAAGTGTAAAGGAATTCAAAGAGAGCATAGAAAAGCGCTAATCAACTATGAAACTTTATCCTACTAAGGATTTCATCGAACGCTATGAAGGTCTACCCCAGCGAATCCAGAAGCAAGCAGACAAACAACTGGAACTCTTACTTCAAAACCTTCATCATCCCTCTCTCAGAATAAAAAAGATGAAGGGAGTAAAGAATATCTGGGAAGCAAGGGTAACTAAGGATTACCGATTCAGCTTTGGGATAAAAGGTGATACTTACATCTTACGTAGGATAGGTAAACACGAAGAAGTTTTGAGAAGACCTTAAAAACATGGCATGGAATATAGTGACTGAACGGATTCACAAACTACCATAAACACCACATTTTTTTCTAGAAATGCGGAAGTGAGGTAAAGGATAATTATGCAAAGAGCTTTATTAAAGCCTATTAGCGTATCGTTTGTGAGCACATATCCTCCACGCCGGTGTGGAATTGGAACATTTACGCAGGACTTAGCCAACCATATTGCTCGCATTCAGAAAGAAGAGTCTCACATGAGTGGAATGGTTCAGGTAGTTGCTTTAATTAATAATATTTCTCAGGGCTATAACTACGCCAGGGAGATTTGCTTTGAAATTCGTACTGAGCATAGAAGGGATTATCAGGAGGCAGCCAGCTTTCTTAACCTTTCTAGTATAGATGTTATTTCTCTGCAACACGAATTTGGCATATTTGGTGGCAAGGATGGAGCTTACATTCTTGACTTACTTGCCAATTCAAGGAAACTCGTAGTCAGTACTCTCCACACTGTCTTAAAAGAACCCACAAAAGGGCAACTTGAAGTACTAAAGTCTGTTTCCTCGTACTCTACATTTGTAGTAGTGCAAGCCCAAAAAGCTATTGAGCTGCTGGTAAATGTTTATGATGTTCCCCGGGAAAAGATTGTTAGGATTCATCACGGTACACCAGACGTACCTTTTCTCGATTCCAATGATTACAAGGACCAGTTTCAAGCCAAGGGACGGCAGGTTATACTAACTTTTGGTCTTCTTGGCCCCAAGAAGGGAATTGAGATAGTCATTGAAGCTATAGCCCTGATAGTTCAGGAATTCCCCGATTTGCTCTATATCATACTTGGTGCTACGCATCCGGAGGTTAAACGGTGCTCGGGAGAAGAATACAGAGCTTCTTTAGAAAAATTGGTTAGACAGAAAGGATTAACGAAACACGTCGTTTTTCATAACCGCTTTGTTAATCTGGAACAGCTTATAGGCTTTCTGAATGCAACCGATATCTATTTGGCGCCCTATTTATCAAAAGAACAAATTGTTTCGGGAACATTAGCCTATGCCGTAGCTTGTGGCAAGGCAATTATCTCTACTCCCTTCTGGTATGCTGAAGAATTACTATCTGATAATACAGGAAGATTGGTGCCGTTTGGAGATGTAGATGCTTTGGCTAATCAACTAGCTGAGCTTCTTAGTGATGAAAGGCAGCGAAATTACTTGCGAAAACGGGCTTACCAGTTTGGACGACAAATGATATGGCCAAAGGTAGCTCGCACCTATATCGAGACGTTTCAGCGCGGGCTCAAGGAATACAGACGTCCAGCTCCTCACCCACCTGCCAGAGAGTGGATTGCTGAACCACCTTCTCTATCCGAAATTAAGCTTAATTACCTTCGACTCTTAACCGATGACACAGGCATTTTCCAGCATGCAGCATTTACTACTCCAGACCGCTCGCACGGCTACTGCACTGATGATAATGCTCGGGCTCTAATAGTCACTATTATGAACTACAAATTATTCAAAGAGGAAGATGTCTTATCTTTATTGCAGGTTTATCTTTCTTTTCTTAACTATGCTGTGGATAAGGATAGTGGTTGCATTCGAAATTTTATGTCTTACGATAGACGTTGGCTTGAACAAGTAGGCTCTGAGGATAGCCATGGCAGAACACTTTGGAGTTTAGGTATAGCAATCCTTCATTCCCCTACAGATTCAATTCTGGGACTTTCTACCAGATTGTTTCATAGATTATTACCAGTCTTAGAATCTTTTACTTCACCTCGTGCTTGGGCCTATTCTATTCTCGGATGTCTCTCTTATCTTCAGCGCTTTGACGGCGATCTTGAAGTTCAACGTTTGTGCACCTTATTGACCGGGCGCCTTTCAAAGCTTTTTGCAGATAATGCATCGGCTGATTGGCCGTGGGGAGAAAATATTGTTACTTACGATAATGCTCGCTTAGCTCAAGCATTCCTGACTGCCGGACGAATGTTCAAAAAAAGAAATATATATAATCAGGGATTAAATTCTCTGGAATGGCTCCTGAAAATTCAAACTAACCCCGAAGAAGGACATCTTTCATTGATTGGTAATAATGGTTGGTTTAAGCGTGAAGAAAAGAAAGCACAATTTGACCAGCAACCTATTGAAGTACCTGCTTTCATTGATGCTTGCTATGAAGCATATTTATTAACAGAGCAAGGGAAATGGATTGAAAGAATTGACTGGTGTTTCAACTGGTTTCTTGGCAGCAATGATGTTCATCAAGTAGTATGTGATTTTAGGACAGGTGGCTGCAAGGATAGTTTACAATCTACAGGAGTCAATCAAAACCAAGGCGCCGAATCTACCCTTGCCTGGTTAATGGCACTTCATCGTGTTCGCGAAATTGCTCAACAACAAAACATAACTTTCTAATCAGCTTAGCCTTTCTACTTTCCACAATTCGGTAGTGCCGGTGATTTCAAAGAGAACTCCCGCAGCCACAAAACCTAAAAAGTGTTATACTCTCTTCCAGGTAAATTTAAGAAGATTCAGATTTCTATGCTTCCAGTGTCTGTTCCATAATGTCTTCTAACCCTGCGCTGGCAACACAAAGACAGGTATCCGCAGCACCGTAGTACATCTTTACTTCCCCATCTGATTCAACAATAGCACCGCAAGCAAAAACCACATTGCCAACATCGCCAATACGTTCATAATTTTCTCGAGGTGCCAGTAAAGGCGCGCTAGAGCGACCAATTACCAGTGAAGGATCTTTCAGGTCGAGTAGCACAGTCCCTGCACGGTAAATTGGTCCGCCTGAAGTCATGTGGACGCCGTGGTAGATCTCCAGCCATCCACGATTGGTGCGAATGGGAGGAACGGATGCCCCCACTCGATAAGAATCCCAATACCCCGGGCGTGGAGAGATCAACACTTTGGAATGACCCCAGCTATATAGGTCATTGGAATAGGAAATCCAGATGCTGCCTATACCTAAACCAATAGGTCTGTCTAAGCGCACATATCGGTTGTTGATTTTCTCGGGAAACAGGACTCCATCCTTGTTCCCTGGCTCAGAGATAAGGGCGATGCGCTCAAATGTGTAGAAATCATCTGTTTTGGCAAGTGCAATTCGAGGCCCATGACCTGAATAGGCTGTATACATAATATAGTAGGAACCCTGGATAAACGTTGCCCGCGGATCTTCAATGCCTCGTGCTTCATATATTCCAAAGATACCTTTCTTGGCAGGAAGAAGGACTGGTCGATCTTCTACATCAAAATGGAAGCCATCTCGGCTTCTGGCCAGTGCAAAAAAGGAATACCCCTGTTGCCCTTCAATTCGCAGGAGCAGAAGGTATTCGTCGCCAAATTTGACGGGAGTACCATTGAAGACTGTATTGCAATGAAAAGGAATGTCCTCCAGGGTTAGAACGGGATTTTCTTTCCAACGATGAAATATGTCTGGCCCAGTTTTTCTTTCCATTATCAGAATTCCTTCTCGCTTTTCAGGCATGCCTGCACAATGTTTTGCACCTTCGTTGTACCCAGGCATATACAGGAGTTAGCTGCTCCGTAGTACAGTCTTACTTCGCCGTTCGGTTCGATAATTGCCCCAC
>JABUBM010000146.1_pt1 | contig 15567 bp, 15 predicted proteins | sample 7240321 | NCBI WGS metagenome assembly JABUBM01 (sample SAMN07256344, study PRJNA390944) | subsurface metagenome | isolation source: Methane hydrate marine sediment | place: Pacific Ocean: Eastern North Pacific, ODP site 1244 | collected 2002
CCTTTTATGTATTAAAGGAAATTCAAAATAAATAAAAAAAAGTTATTAAATCCTTAAAAATAAACCAAGAATATGAATTAATATTATACAATAAATAAAAAAAAAGAAGAAGATTATGAGTGAGATAAAAGAACAAGGAATTGAAGATTCATATGATGTAGTAGTTATTGGGGCTGGTAACGGTGGTTTAATAGCTACTGCAGAATTAGCAATGAGAGGTGCTAAAATACTGCTTTTAGAACAACATAACTTACCGGGAGGATTTGCATCTAGTTTTGTGAGAGGAAGGTTTGAATTTGAAACTTCACTTCATGAACTTTATGATTGGGGGTCTTCATCGGATAAGGGCAGCACTAGAAGATTATTAGAAAAATATGAACTAGATTCAGAGTTCGTAGAAGTCCCTGAAGCGTATAGGTTAATTTTAACAGACCCAGATGAAGGTGTTGATGTAGTAATGCCTTTTGGTGTCGATTCTTATCTTGATACTATTGAAAAAGAAGTCCCGGGAAGTAGAGAATCGGTAAGAAAACTTTTTAACCTAGCTCAAGACATTAATAGAGCAATGTCTTATATAGGGCAGACAAAAGGACACCCAGATCAAAATGTACTATTAAAGGAGCATTCAAATTTCCTTAAAACTACAGCTTATTCCGTGGAGGATATTCAAAATGCTCTTAATATGCCAGAAAAAGCAAGGAGCATTCTTAACGCGTATTGGGTTTATTTAGGACTTACAATGAGTAGATTGAATTTTACGATCTTTGCTGCTATGGTTTATGGTTATATTTTAAAAGGTGCTTATATTCCAAAATTTCGATCTCACGACTACACTACCGCTCTAGATACAAGGATTAGAGAATTAGGAGGTAAAATCGAATATAACACGGCAGTAGAAAAGATATTGGTTGAAAACGGTAAAGTTATCGGAGTTGAAACGTCTAAAGGAGATAAGATTAAAACGAATCATGTAGTTTGCAACGCTTCCCCCACGCTTACTTATAACAAATTAATACATCCTAAATCAGAAGTTCCAGAAATTGCTTATAAGGAAATAAATGCTAGACGGCATGGAGTTTCTACATTTGTTGTTTATTTGGGTTTAGATGCAACGGCCGATGAATTAGGACTCAAAGATTATAGTTATTTTATTAATAACAATATGAATACTGATGAACTTTATGAATCTTTGAACAACCTTGAAACGCCTAAGGTTCAAGCAACAATTTGTTTAAATAATGCAATCCCAGACTGCTCACCTCCAGGAACGTGTATTATTTCGATTACAACTGCTTTTCTACCGGGAGTATGGGACGATGTAAAACCCGAAGATTACTTTACATTAAAAAATAAAATCGCGGAAGACCTTATTAACACTTTGGAAAAAACCACTGGTGCTCCAATAAAGAATCATATTGAAGAGATTGAAGTTGCTACGCCTCAAACCATTTCAAGATTTACCAGAAGTTATAATGGAGTTGTATATGGATACGAACCAGATTCTTGGGATTCTTTTGTCCCACGCTTGATGACGATGAATGACGAAAAACATATTGAGGGTCTTGAATTTTGTGGAGGTTTTGGCAAAAGATGTCACGGATATAGTAGTGCTTTAAAGGATGGAGAAACTGCTGCGTTACTAACTTTACAAGATTTACATAAAAAAGGTGAGTTAAAATGAGCGAAGAAAAAAAGAAATTTGATATAATTATTAAAAGCAACACAAGAGATTTATTTGCGTTTACAAAATTAGTCCCAAACCGAAAAAAGAGGTTCGAAAAGGCATCTAGTGAGCCAATAACAAAGGATCCAATGAATGAACTTGCTGTGCGACTTCATCCCATAAGACAATACTTAGTTATCAGTGAAATCAAAGACGAAACAAAATCCACTAAAACATTTAAGCTCAAACCCGATCCAAACACAAAAGAATTGGCTTATTTTAGAGCGGGTCAATATTTAAGTTTAAAAGTTGAAGTAAATGGAATTGCAATCACAAGACCTTATTCAATAGCTTCTTCTCCTGCGGATGCTTTAAAAGGTTTCTACGAAATTACGATTAGAAAAGAAGAACCCGGATTTTTAACTGGATACATATGGGATAGTTGGAAAGTAGGAACTAATGTTGAAAGTTCTGGACCAGAGGGATTCTTTTTTTACGAGCCTCTTAGGGATTTAACACAGATAGTCGGTCTCGCAGGAGGATCAGGAATTACGCCATTCCGTTCCATCGCTAAAGAAATTGTTGATGATAAATTAGATGCAAAATTAACTTTGCTGTATGGAAGTAGCGAAGAAGATGATATCATTTATTACAACGAATTTAAAGAGCTTGAAAAGAAGTACCCGGATAAAATTAAAGTCGTGCATGTTTTAAGTTGTGAAGAAGTTACCGTTGAAGGATCTGAATTGGGTTTTTTAACTTCTGATATTATAGAAAAATATTGCGATGTAAACAACAGTTCATTTTTTATCTGTGGACCACAAGTTATGTATAATTTTGTTGAAAAAGAATTAGAAAAGTTCAATTTACATCATAAGCGCGTCCGTAGAGAGGCATTTGGTGAAATTAAAGATATTCTAAGTAATCCAGACTTCCCTCAAGATGTAGCCGATAAGGTATTTAAGATTAAGACTCACATTGGAAGTTTGATTAAAGACATACCAGCAAAGGCAACCGAATCAGTTCTTGTTGCTCTAGAACGGGCAAACTTAAATCCACCATCAAAATGCCGCTCTGGCGAATGTGGATTCTGTCGTTCTCTTCTTATTTCTGGTGATGTATATATAAGTCCCGTTTCTGATTGGAGAAAAGCTGGGGATAAGAAATTTGACTATTTCCATCCATGCGCATCCTACCCAATTACAGATCTCGAAATTAAAATTCCAAGACACCTCTAAAAATATTATAAATATTTCTTTTTTATTTCATTTTGTTTAATTGCCAAATATTTATTTCTCAGTATTGCTTTAAGTTTTTTAATCAACTTCTAAAGAAATAAAAGGAAAAAAATGGACATAAAAATTAAATTAGGAATTATTACTTTTTTCATAATCCTAATTCAGTCAGGTTTAAAACTACTAGGGGTAATCCTAACGGGAAGTCTTAGTTTTTTAGCTGAAACTGTTGATACGCTTACTGATATTTTTTTTATTTTTCTAACAATTTATTCTCTGGTTATAAGTCAAAAGCCCCCAGATTTCCAACATATGTACGGGCATTCCAAGATTGATTCAATAGGGGGATTAATTCAAGGAATTATATTGATCAATCTATATTGTATTATTATTTATTTAGCAGTTCAAACAATATTAACCAACGCGTATGGTATTATGAATCCTGATTTAGGGTTTCAACTGTTAATTATTTCATTCATTATTAATTTAGCTTTTTCTAGAATTTTAATGTGGCAAGGAAAGAAACGGAGTAGCTTATCACTTAAAATTCTGGGACTAAATTTGTTCCAAGATTCTCTTAGAGCGATTGTAGTTATGATTAATTTCATTTTAGCTCTCTTTTTCAGTATCCAATTTTTAGACCCATTTTTTAGTATTGGTCTCTCTTTATGGATAATATTCACCGCATTTAAGCTTTCAAAAGAAGGAATTAAAGATTTAATTGATGAAAACCCCATAAGTTATCTTATTATAGAAGAAATCAAAGAAAAGGTTTTTAATCTTGATCATGTTAATGGTGTTGAAGAATTAAAGGTCAGAATTGGTGGAAATACATTATTTTTAGATGTTCGCTTATCTGTTGAAGATCATATATCTGTCGTTCATGCAAATCAAATTACAAAAGCAATTCATACATTGAGTAAAAAATATTTTTCGTCGTATAATATAGAATGTATAGTTGAGATGAATCCTTTAAGTAGTGAATCTTCAATAGGTGAAGAGATAATTAACTTGCTTCATTCAATGAAAAGTGAATTTAATGAGATTTCAGATTTTAGGAATTTAAACATTTTCATAATAAAAAATAAATACTTTTTATCTGTAGCAATAGTCGTTGACGAGAATTTATCACTAGAAGAAGCTCATGAATTAAGTATTATGTTTGAAAATCAACTAAAGGAACAAGTTCCGTCTATATCACGAATAATTACTCATATAGAATCAGATGCTATGATACGAAAATTAGTAACTGATCACTTAGTCTGTATTCCTATTGACCCTCAAAAGCAAAGAGAACTCCAGATAACTTTAGAAAGCTTATTAAAAAGTAATCCAGAAGTTAAAGGATATCATGGTTTAGAATTTTGGGCAGCACTTGATTTTTGTACACTCGAACTCCATGTTTTTTTTGATGGATCCTTAAACATTTCGAAAGTTCATGATATAGTTTCAAATTTAGAGCAACAAATAGAAGAAACTCTGAAAATTGAAAATCTAACAGAAATTATTATCCATTCTGAACCTTTAGAAGGTCGAACAGATGGAATTTTTTTTTTAATTTAAAATGAAAAATTATAGCTAAATAAACCCAGTTCTTCTTGCATTGTTTTAATATCTTCTTGTAAACTTTTATTAATTGGAATGCCTTGTTTTTTTCTTACTTTTTCAGAATAATATTCTTTTTCTCCAGCAGTATATATTCGATTTTTACCAGGTGCTTTCTTAGAGTTTCTAAGAGTTCTCATAATTGTCCCAGTAGTTCGTTTAAACAATTTCAAGGGCGTAAAGTGGTTTACATTTATTGCTAAAAAGAAGTGTCCAACTTTTAAGCGTTTTTGGTCTTCTTCGATAACTCCTGCTGTATCTTTAAGGAATACTCCATTTTGTAATGCTGATGATAAAATTTCTACAAGTGTAGCATATCCAAAACCCTTATAACCTGATGTATTTTCACCTTCACCCCCTAGCGGTAAAAGAGCTGCAGTACTATCTTCTAAATTTTTTAATGTTTCTTGAGGATCGTTTTGCGTTCTTCCATTCTTGGTTATGATTACTCCTTCAGGAAGCGGTTTTTGCGCTCTATTATAAACTTCTATCTTACCCCTTTGAATAATTGAGGTAGCACAATCTATCATAAAAGGAAATTTTTCGTCTGTTGGTGCCCCCGCAGTCAATGGATTTGTACCTAACATTGGTTCTACACCAAATGTTGGAGGAACAGCGGGTCTAGCGTTAGTAGTTGTAATCCCTATCATTCCTTCTTTTGTAGCCATGAGAGAGTAATATCCCGCAATCCCAAAATGCGTAGAATTCCTAACTGCAACAGCTCCGAGTCCATACTTTTTGGCTTTTTGAATCGCTAATTTCATAGCATTATAACCTATAATCGGTCCTAACCCACATCCACCATCAATAACCGCAGTTGTAGGACCTTTTCTAACGATCTTGATCTTAGTTTTTGTGTTATAAATTCCTTTTTTAATCCTATCGTAATACATCTTACATCTCTGAATACCATGCGAATCTATTCCTCTTAAATCGGATGTAATTAATACATCTGCAATTATTTCAGAATCTACTTTATTTACCTTAAGACCAATGAATACATCTCTAATAAAATTCTTGAGAGTCTTAAAATCTATGTAAATAATATCACTAGATACGGGTACTATGTCACTTTTTGTACTTGTCATTTAAACTACCTTGAATGCAATAGAATTTTACTAGAATTCTTTCTATTTAATTAAAATCATATTGAATATAAGTTGAAAGTTCGTGTAACTCTAATTTTAATAATTTTTAGAGATTTTTTTGATAATTTTATAGAAAAAGTATTAGAAATTTATAGAAAAATAAAGGATACTTTTTTAAAAATTAAATTCATATTTATCCAGATGAAGTTCCTTTCGCATAATTTTGATATCTTCTTGTAAACTTTTGTTAATCGGAATTCCCGTTTTTAATCTTTCTTGTTCGGCAATAAATTCCTTCTCTCCCGCCGTGTAAATCTTTTCCTCGCCTGGAGCCTTTTTTGACTCTCTCAATCCCTTCATGATATTTCCGGCTGTTTTTTTAAAAGAACCAATTGATAAGAAGCTTTCAATATTAATTGCTAGAAAGAAATGTCCCACTTTTAAGCGTTTTTGGCCGTTTTCAACGATACCTATCGTATCTTTAAGATATATTCCATCTTGTAAAGCCGCAGATAATATTTCAACTAAGGTTGCATAACCATAACCTTTATAACCTGAAGTACCTTCTCCTTTGCCACCTAAGGGTAATAACGCAGCTTTCCCTTTACTCATACCCTCTAATATTTTAGCAGGATCAGTTTCTGTTTTACCATCGTCTGTTATTACCACCCCATCTGGTAAAGGTTTATTTATTCTATTATATAATTCTACCTTACCCCTTTGAACGATTGTAGTGGCACAGTCAATTAAAAAGGGGAACTCTTCGTCTGTTGGAGCGCCTACTGTTAACGGATTTGTTCCTAACATTGGCTCAACTCCAAAAGTAGGGGGCATTGAGGGTCGAGCGTTAGTAACTGCGAAGCCAATCATCCCTTCCTTTGTAGCCATGAGGGAATAGTAACCCGCAATTCCAAAGTGGGTCGAATTTCGAACAGCAACAGAACCAAGCCCATACTTTTTCGCTTTTTCAATCGCAGTTTTCATCGCCTTATAAGCAATAACGTGACCCATTCCGCAATTTCCGTCCCAAAGAGCCGTAGTAGGGCCATCCTTAACGATGTCAATCTTTGTAATTACTTCGTACATTCCAGCTTTGATACGATCGAAATACATTTTACAACGTTGTATTCCATGGGTATCAATTCCTCTAATATCAGAAGCAATTAATACTTCAGCTATAATGTGGGCATCGTCTTTAGGAACCCCAAGCCCAATAAAAACATCTCTCATGAAACTTTCAAGTGTTTTTGCGTCGAGATATATAATATTTTCAGACATAGTAATCCATTAAAATTTACTCATATTTCATTATTTTATGATAATTGAACTATATTCTAGCTTATTTTTGGTTTTACATAAAGTTTATATTTTTTAATCATTAATCACATTTCATATTTAAGTTGATTAATGATAAAACTGAGGAAGATCTACAATGCCAAAAGCGATTGTAAATAATACAGAGATTGAATATGAGACAATCGGGGACCCGATTTCAAAACCGTTGTTATTGATAGCGGGACTGGGAAGCCAGATGCTTGCTTGGTCGGATGAGATGTGCGAAAGTCTTGCAAATCGTGGCTTTTTTGTCATCAGATTCGACAACCGAGATATAGGTTTGTCAACAAAATTTGGAGATGCCGGTTTGCCGAACTTTTTGGAGATTAATGCGGCCTATTCTCGTGGAGAAATACCCGAAGTACCATACACTTTAGAGGACATGGCTGGTGATGCCGTTGGTGTCTTGGACGCTCTGAATATAGATAAAGCACATGTCTGCGGTGCTTCCATGGGTGGAATGATCGCACAGGTTCTAGCATATAGACATCCATCTCGGGTGCTATCTCTCACATTAATCATGAGCACGACTGGAAACCCCGATCTACCGCAACCGAAGCCAGAAATCTTGGCGCAATTCTTTGCACCCGTTCCTTCCGAACGCGAGGGATTTATTGAAGAAATGGTCAAGCGCGGTCGTCTCATTCACGGCACTTTTGCCTATGATGAGGATCAATCAAGAGAGTATAGAGCAAAAGAGTACGATCGTAGTTATTATCCCGAAGGGATAACTCGCCAATTAGCAGCAATGGCTGTTCCCGGTAATCTAAAACCCAAACTTGCTGCAATAAGAGCGCCTACGCTTGTTATTCATGGGAGGGAAGATCCACTTAACCATGTTGAAGCGGGCAAAGACATCGCAACAGCAATACCCGGAGCAGAATTATTGATTTTGGATGGAATGGGGCATAGTTTCCCTCGTGAAGCCATACCTCATATTGTAAACGCATTAGTTGTGAATAGCAACAAGAATGGCAATTAGAAAGTAATGAAAGAAAGCAACAGAGCCAGTCAAGTTCATACTTAAAAAGCTAAAAATTTAGCTCTAAACAAAAGACATTTTATCATAATAGGATTAGTCACTGTGTTTGGTCTAAACGCCATGATGTGAGAAGTGAAAACCTAAGTGGGATTGGATTCAACCAGTTTACCAGTGGTTTTGTCGATTTCGCCTATATATCCTGTACCGCGTGGATAACTACCAATTCCAGGTTTGACCATAGGAGCGTGGAAGTGACCTTTAGCCCAAGGAGCGGGGAACTTTTGAAAAATGGTCGATGCGAGCAAAGCAAACGTTTGAATCGCGATGTATATGGCATAGTTGTTCCAAATAGTGAGAAAACCCAAACAAATAACCACATTGGGTATGTGACAAACGGCAGTTTTGACGATAATCGACCTTGGAGTGTCGTGCTCTGGGCTAACATAGATGTCCCAGAAGTAATTTTGAATGAAATATTGCCATAAACCCATGGAGGCGAAACCAAGTAGGTAATTAGCCCAACCAGGTACGACGGTTAGACTCCAAAGGTGATAAAACGAAAGAAGCAGACCTCCAGTGCTGAAACCCCATATAACACCAAACACGATCTCAAAACCGAGATGGTATTTACGGTTGAAAGTGAGCGTCATGCGAGACCATAGAATCCAATATGCAATGAAAACATAAATAACACAGAAAGAAAAGTAGGCTATCCAAAAGGGGTTTGAAATTTGCGCCGTAGTGAATATGGGCTGGTTTAGTATCTGTTCAAGCGTGCCAGAAACAGCCGTAACAATATTGCAAAAAGAAAAATAGATTAAAGCTCGAATCCAAGCTGCACCTGGTTTCCAAACATCGATGGGAAGTCTTTTGTACTTAGTTATATAAACCACTATCATAGCAATGCCAAATGTGGTGACACAAACTATGAATATAGCTATAAATATGTTCCCAGACATATTAATCATCAATTGTTTTTTAAAAACTTTTATTAACACTTATTTAACTAAATTTAAGCTATCTTATTTACGATTTTACAAAAAGTTTGATAAAATATTATTTCCATGTTATGTGATTTTTTGAATCCTTTTTCAATTTATTTTACTTATGATATTGAATGACATGAAAGTTAAAGTAGAAGGAAAATTTTTCAAAGAAGTAACTGTTGACGACGATGGTAACAATATAACTTATGTTTTTCCTGATACGAGCGAATTTTTATCGATATTAAAGAGAAAAATAAATAAAGAGTTAATCTTAGAAAAATAAATGCATCAATAAATTTTTATTTTTCCATTCATTTTATTTGTATGGACTGTTTGGGGTAGTCTGAAGTCCCTTTGTTGGACGGACCGCAAAATCCTCATTAGTGGAAATTGCCTGGATTCAGGTTTCATGAGAATTATTATCCAATTTTATGTCCCGACGAAGCGTATCCCCATGATGGTGGGTGCCAGAGTAGCGCCTTTTGTAGGAAAGGCTCGAGCTCGTAGTAACAAACCCGATCAGGCCAGGGATGGAGCAATCGTAAGTTTAGGCGTTCACGCTTTATGGTAAGGTCGTGGAGGAGCATATTATCTGGTCATAGTAGCAGGATTGGAATCGAGGTTCAGGTCTTTTATTCTATTCCTTCCTAAAAAACATTTCCTAAGATTAATACGATCTCTTCTTTACTTTCAGCTTATATTTACAGTGAGAATTACTATTATCAACAATACACTCCTTAATTTCAGTCTCAAATTGAAACTCAGGAAATAGACTCGTCAGAAAACTCCTCGTATAAGGAAAACATATGCTATCTTGAATAGTTTTTGCGCTTGTTGGGTTCCTTTTTCCGCCAATTGGACAAAATTTCTTAGAATGTTTTAATTGAATAAGATATGTGTTCTCATCTATTTTTTTAATTGAAGTTGAGGCACCTAACGCTTTATAAGCAGTTTCTAAAGCAGTTGTTAAATTGTTAATACCTTTTTCTTTGTATAAAGCGGCTAATTTTGCTCCCAATTTTGTGCTAACGGCCCGTGGGAGGTTTTCTCCGCCAACTTCAATCATCTCGTTTACATATGCGTGAAAAAATTTTAAAGCATCTTTTACCACTTAAATCAACCTAATTGACTTTTCCTAATTATTTACTAAAATTGAGGTCAAACAAACCTTAACTCTAAATAAAAAGTCAAATAAATCGTATATAAATTTAAGCATGTTTGTAATTATTACTCCTCATTCAAAATAAAACGCAAAAGTCTATCTTTATCTTCTTCAGCATAATCAATTCCAATTCTTTTTCCCAATAAGATTTGTTTATCATCGATCTTCTCTCCTTCGGTAAAAAAGAGTACTGAGTTTTCAGCGCAAGAATCTTTGCCATTAAACTTCTCCTTAGTTATTTTCATAGCCATACAAAGCTTGCTTGGACCATCCGCTAAATTTTTATAATTCTTACCAACTTTAACATTCCGATTATCTTTCATTAATTCAATTCCATCAATTGGATACAAATTTCTTATGAATATAGAACACGGAAACCCCTCTGGTTCAGTGATAACATTAAGGCAGAAATAGGTGCCATAGATATAATAAACGTAAAGAGTACCGGGTTTCATATACATTATTTTTGTTTTCTCAGTTTTTTTATAATTATAACAGTGACACGCTTTATCCTTTGGGCCTAAATAGGCTTCTACCTCAATTACCTTTCCAATCATTCTTCCTTTCGCTGTTTTTCTTACGATATATTTTCCTAAGAGGTCCTTGCCCACTAACACCGTATCTCTCGAAAAAAATTCCCTTGTTAACCTTCTTAACTCGTTCAATTCAAAATCAATTCTATTACAAACTTGTAAAATTAAAAATTTATATATTTAAAAGATTATGAATAATTAATAAAAGATTTTAATAAAATGTTATTAACTTAAGATAAAATGAACGCTCCAGAAAGAATACTAAAAACAATCGAGCACGAAGAACCAGATAGGGTTCCCGCTTTTGAAAGTGCGTTTACAAATAACACAATCATAAAATATTATGGAATTGATCCAAGAAAAACTGGTGGATACAAAGGTTCCTATGAATTTTCCTATAAAGCTGGCATAGATTTAGTCCTTAGCATCGTGAGTCTTTTCCCTCGAACGTTTCTTAAAGGGGGAAAAGGTTTTATCGATGAATACGGCCGAATAATGAGATTTGAACAGTATGAAGATGGTACTCAAATCCTCGCTTATCACGGGGGTCATTTTAAAAGTTTTGAAGATTATGAAAGTTGGGAACAGCCAGATCCAAACTTGAAATCGAGATTAGTACAATTTCAAAGTGGAAGAAAAATTCAAAAAGAAATGAACGATGTAGTTTTTTCTATTCCATCTACAGGATCACTTATGGAATGTACTTGGGAGGGTTTTGGAATTGAAACCTTTTCAAGAATACTGGGGCACGATAAGCAAATCAAAAGAATATTCGACGACCGAGGATCGTTTACGCTCGAGGTAGTAAAAATCTTGGCTGAAAACGATGCGCAAATCGTGTTACTTTGGGATGATTACGGATTTAAAAATGGCTTATTCATGAGCCCCCGTTTATACCGAATATATATATTTCCATGGATAAGTCGGATATGCGATGCTGCTCATAAGCGTGATTGTAAAATATTATTACACTCAGATGGAGATTTAATGGAAATTTTTGAGGACATTATAAAATGCGGAGTTGATGCGCTCAATCCCATCGAATCTACTACTGCTAACCCAGATTACGATATATTTAAATTAAACGAAAAGTATGGCGATAAGATTACCTTCGTTGGCAATTTAAGTCCTATCATGCTAGCAATGGGAGAGATTTCTGAAATTGAAGATTACGCCAAAAAATTAATACGAGAATTAGCACCGGGTGGTGGATATATCTTTAGTTCAGGACATAGCATAAACCCAGCAGTTACGGTTGATAGATTTGAAGCTATGCAAAATATTAAGAGAAAATACGGGACTTACCCTATAAATATTCCTGATTAATACATCTAAATAAGCTATTAATAATACGAACTTAATTCTTTTTTCAAGAATGAAACCAACTTGTCATTCGAAGCTATGAAAGGGAATTTCAAATAAATAGATAAATCTCCTTCAATTTTACTTCCAGTAAGGGAAAAAATCTCTCCTCCAGCTTCTTTTAAGATTAGCAATCCCGCTGCAACATCAACCAATCGATTTGTTTCTCTTAAATTAACAAAAGCTTCCATGCTACCTTTCGCAAGTTGGCATAATGTTAAAGCACTACTCCCTAATACTCGTATACGAAAAAATCTTCTAAATATTGGTCTTAAATTATCTATGTGTTTAAAAAAGTTTTTCATCGGGAGATTTAACTCAAAAAAGCACTTATCAGTAATGTCTAAATCAGAAACATGAATTTTTTTATTATTTAAGTAAGCACCCTCGCCTTTAATTGCCCAATAAATATCTTTCGTGTTTAAATCAAGAATTACTGCTTTCTTTATGTCATTAATCGTTCTACCTATAGCATAGGCTATTGATATAGAACAGTATGGGATTCCTCTTACTGCGTTATTAGAACCATCAACAGGATCGATAATTAAAACATTTTGGCTTTTAATTGCTTTTTCTTTATTTCCTATATATTGTTCGCCTAATTCTTCGCTAATTAACAATAGATTTACATTCTTATTTTCTAAAGTGTCAATAACGACATTTTCCGCAATAAGGTCTATTTGCATTGAAATATCCCCACCTGCGCCCCTCTGAGACTTTTCTGCCGCCTTTTTAGTGCCTAAGATAGGATGTATGGCATCAAATACATTTATAGCAATTTGCTTCAATAGATCGAGACTAAGTTCCATAATAACCAATCAAAAGTTTGATTAAATAATAATATAATAAAATACAATTAGGTAAATATCTTTTATTAAGAGGATTGGATATGTCTTTCTTGTTCCAAAATGTCTTTTATGCTACTTAACTCAGTTACAACCATTTGAACAAAACCTTTTTCCAAAAGTAAATGTGGACCCTTTTTCAACTCATTTTTTAAATAAAGCTTATCGATTTTTTCTAAAAGTAGCCATTCAGAAATTAGTATACCTTTTCTTTTTTTCTTCGTCTGCAAACTTGTTTGGTAGAATGTTATAGTTCTTTAATTCAAGAAAATTATTTTCTTCTTGCATTTCCAAGATAGCAAAGAAAGACGTTTCTCCAAAGTGCTCGGAGATTTTAGAACTTAAACCTTCGTTGTTCGCTAAAGGCACAGCGATTTTTATAACTTCTTTTGGCAGAGTTTGAGATATAATAATGATTTTAAAGATTTTAGGGAATTCTGCTTTGATTTTATCTGACAGCGCATTTTTCAACGACTGAATTTGATGCAAATGAAGTTCTTTATTTAAAATTACTACTACTTCCAAAAAAATATATCGCCCATAAGATCTAATTTCAAAGTTTTCAATTTCTTTAACATTTGGAAAGTTTTTAATCACATTATATAGTTCATTTCTTTGGTCAAAATCAATTATAGCGTCTAATAATATTTTAGTAGAAGTTAAGAAAATATCGTATCCACCTTTAATAATTAGTAAAGCAATAAGTAGACTAATTATTGAATCTAAAAAATTTACGCCGAATAAAGCGCCTATAAAACCGATTATCACTGAAGACGAGATAAGGTTATCGTAGAACTTTTCGCTTGCTTGAGATTGAATTATGGGTGAGTTTGTCTGTTTTCCTATTACCCTTAAATATAAGGTTGTTGAGAACGAAATAATTAATGAAATGGTTAAGAAAATAAAAATAACAGGAGAAGTTATTATTTGTTTTGGAAGTCCAACAAAGTGAGCGTAAATTTCGGAGAACGAAATAAGAATTACATTATACGCTGTATAAAAGATGATTAGTGATATAATTAAGCTGATTATATTTTCTATTTTGTAATATCCATAAGGAAATTTTTCATTTGGTTTTCTTTTTGCGTAAGTGATTCCAACTAAAGCAGCAAACACCATAATTATATCTGTAAGATTATCAAAAGCATCCGCTTGAAGCGCTAAACTACCGCTTAAATCGGCAAAAATTAACTTAAAAATAAATAGACCTAAATTTACGACTAATAATACAGAATTCACGAAAATTGGTTTAGTGTAAAATTTTTTACTTTTATCTGGTTCGTTCATTTATCTACAACAACTTTTTGAATCTAATTTTTGTATAATACATTTATATTGAAATATGCTAATTATGTAAATAATTAATGCTCCCATGAAGCACCACACGCATATCATGGTTTCCAATAATCCAGGAAAACTAGTATTTCGATAGAAAGGATTAATTTCGAGAGGAAAAAAAGGTTGAATATCCGTGTAAATAGGGGAATCGAGTAAAATGTGAATATAAATTCCCGAAAGAGAGGCAACCAAGATTTTTTTAAACGATACATCTTGTTTTAACTTGAAAAACGACATTAAAGAGGAAAAATATCTTCTAATTTTGCTCATTACCACCGTCAAGAGAAGTGCAACAATAGTTCCTCCTAAGAAACTGTGGAAAAAACCATGAAGCGGGTAATCTAAGTTAAAAAATAAGACAATAAATGGTTCAATATCAACAATTATGCTAGCAATTAAGAATGTAGGAAAATCGATGAAATTAAGAAACAACAATCCAATCATTAACCCTGGACCTAAATGATATGAAGTAAAAGGCATACAATAATAATTTATTCTTTTAATATTTAATTTCTTATGATGGAATATATCTAGATTATAAAAAGAAGTTTGATTACATTAATTTTGACATTTACTCCAGATTGTAATTAACCAACAAAATAAAAAGATTAAATTAAGAAAATTAAGCTCCAGTTTAGTAAAGATAATAGAAAAAAGAAGAAAGAAAGTTATTTAATAAAAATTATTAAATAGGAAAAAATAGTATAACTTTAATCACTTTCATAAAAAAATTATGTTTTTCATAAATTATGAAGAGAATTAAAAGTATTGATGCTATTCGCGGATTTTGTATTTTCCTGATGATTATGGGACATCTGTTCGATTGGTGGTTAAAATATGAAGATAAATGGTTGAAAGTAATACTTTTTGAACTTTTAGCTCCATTAGCAGCTTCGGGATTTTTGTTTATTTCAGGATTCAGCACTACATTATCATATAAAAGGAGGGTTATAAAAGCTGAAAATTCAAATGAATTCACTATGCGTAAAATTAAAAATGAATACATTATTAGAGCTTTATTATTATTAATAATAGCTTTAATTTATAATACTGTAATAGCTTTTGCGATAAATAATCTTACTTGGATTTGGTCTTGGAATGTTTTACAAACGATTGCTGTCTCTCTTCTTCTGATGTGGCCTCTACTTAAAACTTCAAAAACATTTAGGATTGTTCTTGGAATTGTTTTATTAGTTGCTGATCAATGTATTTTAATATTATTAACCTCATATATGGGTCAACCTAATATGTATGGGGTATTTTATCATATTTTATTCAATCCTTTAGAGCAATATATTATCTTGTCTTTTTTTTCTGTATTTCTTATAGGAACTGTAGTAGGAGATGTTATTTTTGAAATTAATAAAATTAACGATCAAGAGGAAAGGAAACATGCGATAAAATATGATAAAATACCCCATACATATTAGGTT
>JABUBM010000147.1_pt1 | contig 15516 bp, 15 predicted proteins | sample 7240321 | NCBI WGS metagenome assembly JABUBM01 (sample SAMN07256344, study PRJNA390944) | subsurface metagenome | isolation source: Methane hydrate marine sediment | place: Pacific Ocean: Eastern North Pacific, ODP site 1244 | collected 2002
GTGATATCAACAATAATTCGGTTATTTTTTAATATTTCACAAACCTTAGCGGGGATAGCTAAACACATGGGTATCTAAAATTCCTCTAACTAGATATTAATTAACTTTTGTTATACAGCAATTAATCTGGTTTCACAAATCTATTTCCTCATAAGTAGCAGCAACATTACATGTTCCTTCATGACTGACCATACAAGCTCCAATGGGGTGATCAGGGCGACACGATTTCATAAACAATTTGCACTCAGAAGGTTTTGTTTTTCCAATTAAAATCTCATCACATAAGCACCCTTTATGTAAATCAGTCATCGGTAAATCAGGAATAGCATATTTTTTCTTTGCATCAATATGAGCATATTTTTTGCTTATTTCATGTCCGGTTTTAGGCCAAACACCTAGCCCTCTCCAACGTGCGTCAGCTACCACAAACGCATCATCCATAGTTCTAATAGCTGCTAAATTTCCTTCTTCTTTCACATACCTCTTGTAAACATTATCGACTTTGGGCTTATTTTCACGAATTTGTTTAAGTAAAGAATAAATACCTAACAAAATATCTGCAGGTTCAAAACCAGCAACAGCAACAGGAAAACTATATTTCTCAGGTACAAAATCATAAGGTTTAGTACCAATAATTGTTGATACATGACCAGGAGCTAGGAAACCATCAAATTCAATATCATCACGTTGCATAAGCAGTTCCATGGCAGGGGGGATTAGTTTGTGAGAAGAATAAATGCTAAAATTAGGTATATTCGTTCTGATAACTTCTGCAGCTGTAATACTGGAAGTTGTTTCGAAACCTACGCTAAAAAAAATAATATCCGTTTTAGGATTCTTTTCAGCAATTTTTATAGCATCACTTACACTATAAACAACACGGATATCGACTCCTCTACCCTTAGCTTGATAGAGAGACTCAGTTGAGCCAGGAACACGCATCATATCACCAAAGGTAGTAATAATAGCACCGTGATTGTCAGCAACCCAGAGAACTTCATCAATATCTTGAGCACTACAGACACATACTGGACAGCCTGGACCTGCTATTAACTCTACTTCTTTTGGTATTAACGAACGTAGTCCTGCTTTTACAAGATCGTGTTCATGTGTTCCACATACATGCATGATACGAACTTTCTCACCTATTTGTTCTGACAGTTGTTTTATCTTCCTAATTATAACATCAGCTACTTCTTTACTTCGATACTTTTGTGTTGGTTCTGACATTTTAACTAAATCCCAATACTCTCTGTTTTTTACATAAATAGTATAAATAAATAACTTCTTCTCTTGGATAAAAATGGCTAGTTTTAAATAATTTGGGATTCTAAAGTCATCTATGAATAATTCTAGTAACATATTATAGTGTAACAGGGAATACAAAGAAAATCGCTGAAGCAATTTTTGAAACTTCATCAGAAGATCATGAAGTTCACTTGAAAGATATGAATGATATTTCAATAAAGGATTTTGCAAAGTATGATTTAGTTTTCTTAGGTTCTGCATGCCATGACTCTGATTTAGCTCATCCTGTCTTGCAACTACTTGAACAAACACCATCTACGTCTGATTTTAAACTTGCGGGTTTTGTTACACATGCATCCTATACTCCTAAAATAGGAGAATATGAAAAGAGTATGTATGAAAAATGGGCTGGAAAATGTATTAAATCTTTCGAGAATTTTACTCATAATAACGATATCAAACTCTTAGGGTTCTTCAATTGCATGGGAATGCCTTCCCCACCTATAGAAAAATTCATTCATGATTCAATTATTATTGACGAGAAACAATGGTCTAACTATTCGGAAATTATCAAAAAACACCCTGATGAAAATGACTTAGAAAATGCTAAAAAATTCGCTCAGGAAATACTGAAAATTTCTCTCTAAATCATTGTGAAACTTTAGCTTGACACAAGTTTATTTCTAGTAAAAGAAAATTGTTCTATCTTTTTTATTATATCTATTGAAATGAAAAAGAAAAAGAAAAGAAAAAAGGAATTTTAAGCCCACAAGGGCAATCCTTGAATAGCATCGACTATGTATTCAAAGACTTTTCCTGGCCATACACCCAATATAATGACGATTACCATCATTATTATGAGTGGTATTGCTTCAAATTTAGGTATTTTTAGTTTTTCCTCAGCTTTTGCTTCTGGTGGGTCAAATACTATGTATTTGAGTATGTATAAGTAACCTCCAAGAGCTAGTACAGAGTTAATCACAGCAAATATTACCAATATAAGGTTCATTATTTGATCGTGACTACCACCATAGACTGATAGGATGACTAGAAGTTTTGATACAAAACCGCCTGTTATGGGTATTCCTGCTAGAGACAAAAGACTTGTTGTCAGGACTATAGCAATAAAGGGCGACCTTCTGCCTAATCCTTTCATAGCTCGAATATCTCTTGAGCCTACAGCTGCTATCATGGTTCCGCTGAGTAAAAACAGAGCTCCTTTTCCTAATGAATGGGTAAAGATGTGCATAACAGAAGCTTCTAACCCAACTGCGGTTCCAGCACCAATGCCTAAAATCACGTAACCAAGATGTACAGTAGTTGAATAGGCCAATATCCGTTTTAAGTCAATAATATCCTTCCGTTTGAATTGAGAGAATACTAAGTAGTTTCCTTCAAGCATTGTAAGGATACCTAGCCAAGATATGAATACTGAAGTGTCTGGAAGGAATGTTCCATTGCCTGAGAATCCCCAGAATATCGTTCTATATATTGCAAAAGCACCAGCTTTAACTACAATACCAGAAAGTAATGCGGAGATTGTTGAAGGCGCATTGGAATGTGCATCAGGTAGCCAAGCATTCAAGAATAACATGGCAGCTGTTACACCGAAACCTACAATGTACAAAGCACTAATAACACCGGTAATCTTGCCAATTGGATCCATTCCAACTAGAACATCAAAGCTTACAGTTCCATAGTAACCATAGGTTAAAGCGGTAGCCAATAACACGAGCATACTTCCTACTGTTGACATTATGAAGTATTTGAGTGAGGCCTCTACAGCTCCGCGTTTTGCACGATCAAAAGCAACTAACGAATATGCACTTAGGGCAAATAACTCCCAACCAATAAACAGTGTAAAGAAGTTAGAAGACATAACGACAGCTGATAGACCTGTTAGTAGAGTAAGAATCAGAGCATAGTAGTATCCTAAGCCGTTCTTTCCTTTCATATAGTCAACACTGAAAAGTACAGCCATTAGTACTAAGAAACTAAATATTGAAATCAATATTGCTTCCAAGTTTCCATATTTGCCAAATTCTAGCAAATGATCAGCAGTAGTGTTAAGATCCTTGAAATTAGCTACAAATATCGATATTATTGCTAAGACAAAGACAGTAAGTGCAACGACATTAGCAAAAATATGATTTAGACAATCAGTACAAATCCTCATTTTCTTTAGGTATTTTCGCATCTGTTCAAATAACACTAGCAGGACTGCTCCAACGATTGGAACAATTAGTATAAGAGAGAGATAGGTTACCATTAGACAATCACCACCAAAACAACAATGGCAGTTATAGCTACCAATGATCCTAAAACCAGGTTCCAGTTAATTTTGCCAGTCTTCAAGAAGGAGAATTGTTTTCCTATCCAGAAAGTTGGTTTAACAAAGACATAATCATAGAAATGATCAATGTAGTATCCATTTGCAACAAAAGATCTTACAGCTTTTAGAGCTTTGTTGGTTTCAATGAATTTGACTTCAGTTTGTCCTTTGCCATACATTAGAAAGGCGCTGCCGATTCCTAATAATAAAGCACCAATTGCTATAATAAATGGTATAACATTAGCTTTGAAATCTCTTATCAAAACATAAGGATCAGATTGTGATCCCATAAAGTTGTGTAAAGGACCTTCGATAATGAAACCCGTGGCAACAACTAGGACAGCTAGAATTCCCAAAGCGATTCTCATTACGTATTTAGGCTTGTGTACTTGAGCTCCACGATTTTTTCCATGGAAAATCATTAAGAACATCCTTGTAGCGTATAAAGCTGTCAAAAAGGCTGTAATTATAGCTATAATAAAGACAAACCATGAACCATTATCATAAGCTACGGTGATAATCATCTCTTTGGAATATCCACCATTTGTAAGTATTGGAATACCAATTAAGGCAAGAACACCAACTAATGAGAAACCATAAACCCATGGTAATTCCTTTCGGAGACCACCCATTTTTTTCATATTTCTTTCATTAGCTAGAGAATGAATTATTGCACCAGCTGATAGGAAGAGCAATGCTTTGAAAATGGAGTGAGAGAATAAGTGCATTTCACCTGCAAATAATCCTACTGCTTTACCATCTGGATCGCGCATTGTTAAAGCTAAGAACATGTAACTCAATTGAGAGATAGTACTATAAGCTAAGACTCTCTTCAAATCTGTAGTAACAAGAGCAGCAATTGCGGCTAAAACACATGAAACTCCAGCTATTATCATTAATAGAGTATAGAAGAATTGTACATTCCATATTGGGCTGAATCGAGCTACTAAATATATACCAGCTTTAACCATTGTTGCGGCATGTATAAGAGCTGAAACGGTCGTAGGACCTTGCATAGCATCAATGTCTACAGTATCACCCGAACTTAACCAAGATTGAAGTGGAAATTGTGCTGATTTTGACACAGGTGCCAACAGGAGTAATATACTCATCACTATAGGATAACTTCCATCTAGTAGAGGTGAGTTAGGATCGATTATTAGACTGCCTGTACTGAAGTATGCAAAAGCTAGGAAAGCAAGAAATCCAACATCACCAATACCAGTCATTAATAGAGCTTTTATACCGCTCTTTGCTGGTTTTGCACCTTCTTCGCCTTTCTTCATGTAGAAGTGACCTATTAGGAAACAAGAACACAAACCTACGATTTCCCATCCAATAAATAGGAAAATCATATCATGAGCAAGTACTAAAAGCAACATTCCTCCAACAAACAATTGTAAGAAGAACCAGTATCGGGTACGATATTTGTCTCCAGCCATATATTCTAGAGAGAAGAAAGCTATCAACATGCTGAGCACAGATACAATCAAAGTCATCAATACTGATAATGGATCAAGGTAGAACCCTGATTGTATACCATTACTTCCTACCCAATCTAGCCAAGCAAAATCATGAGAGATAGGTTCTCCACCATATAAGATGAAAATTATCACCGCGGAAATTGCCGAAACAGCTATGGTAGTTACTCCAAAAACATCTCGAACAGCAGACCATTTCTTTAGTAAGAGTACTGTAAACGCACCTATTATCGGAGATAAAATCGCTATTATTGTAAAGATAAATATTGTTTCCATTTATTTCACCTCTTCAAAGTTGCCATCTCATCCGTATCTACGCTTTTAGCGTGACGATAATTGTTGATGACAAGTGCTAAGCCTAGGGCCATGACTGCTGCACCTACAGCTAATGATGTCAGTGGGAAGACTCGGGCGAATGAAGTAAATTCTTTTGTGTCCAAATTTGTTCCCAAAGCAATAAACACAAGGTTGGCTGCAATAGTCATGATTTCAATTCCCATCAATATTTTAATCACATTTCTTTTACCAAGTAATGCATATAATCCTACACCGAATAGAACTATAGATAAGATTAGTAAAACAATTTGATCCATCATGATTTTGTTACCTCCTTATGTTTCCTTTTATGTTGTAAGAACAACACTCCAATTGCAATAGAGGTAGCTAAGAACAACACAGCTTGTAAAATAATATCAGTAACTCTATTTCTCCAGATAGATTCAGGAAATTCCAAAGAATCCTTAACATCTAGAATTATATCCCCATAACTGGCTACTACCCATATCAATAGAGAGACTATTATCGCAACAACTGCTAAAGCAATAGTTGTTCTCGTCCAGTCAAATGTTTCATCTTTTTGATTCTCTGTTAAAGAGACTACAACTACAAAGAGGGCCGTTAAACCACCACCATAAACAATCAACTGTATCCAAGCTAGCAACGTTGCTCCAAACATTAGCAATATTATCCAAATGGCGAAGTTCATCACGATTAAGGATATTACAGCTATCATCAAGTTCTTACTTTCTACAGCAAAAACCGCGGCTAAGATGGCTAAAGCCATCACAATGCTAATCCATACTATTAAACTCATAAGTCTGAACCTCCATCAATTACTGGATCCATTGCATCTCTTGGATATTTCTTCTTTACAGCTACTAGAACAGTTACAAGAACAATAGCTGCATAGATAAGAGCTGCTGTAATAGGTCTTGTTTCTGAAGAAATAAAGAACACTGTTGCTAATATAAAGACCGAAACATCAAAGAGAACAAAGAATGCAAGGTAAACGTATGTATCAATAAACATTTTTCGAGGTTTTGCTGGCATCGAGCCTTCACCACTAGCGAAAAGTTGCCTTTTCATCTTGCTCTGTTTTTCTGGTTGAGTACCGAGAATCTTTCTTACTCTTTTACTTATAACCCAAACCAGTGCAACAACTAGAACGCTCGCCACAACATCTACAATTAAAGCAATATACCATTCCATTTTCATCACTCCTAAATCAACTTAAATCCAATAGTTAGCATGAGTGCAACTAGTGCAATAGGTAAGATAGTTTTCCAAGCTAACCTAACCGTTTGATCTATTCTTATACGGGAAATCAGTGTTCGTAAGAAAGACATTAAAGCTACTACTAGAATAAGCTTTACTACAAAGATAACTAAGTGTACAAAGAAACCCAAGTAAGGGTTTAGACCAAGTGTATTTCCGAGGTATGGACCTCCTAGAAATAGTGTTAAATGGAAACTCTTCTAGTTCTGCCATCATAACAATAATTGATACGCAAAATGCTATAACTAGACCTATTATAAACCATGGATTCTCGCCTATAGCAGGATAGACATTTTTACTGATTTCACCTAAAGTAAAATCAGAATTATCTTTACCAACCAACAATATTGGTACTAAAATAGCAAAACCAAGAGGAATTTCAAAACTTAAAACCTGCAATAATGACCTCGTAGAACCTGTTTGAGCATAGGGATTTTTCGTTATATAACCCATGAAATAGATCAATAAGCCATATGAAAGTAGTAGGAATAGAACGAAAAATACATCGAATCTGAACGAAGTAAAACCTATAATAAAGCTATCAGTATTATCTAAGATAGAAATGGGTATCATCAAAGCGCCTGTTATAGCGGTTAAGATGAACATTATAGGTAAAACAGTGTACCAGAATTTACTTACTCCTTCAGGAACAATTGTTTCTTTCGCAGTAAGCTTAACGATGTCATAAAGCGGTTGTAAGAATGGCGGACCTCTTCGATTCTGTCCTCGAGCATAAATTTTACGATTAAGCCAGTCTATAAAAAGACCCATGACAAGAATAAAAATTATGCCTGGAACAGTTATCATTAAAATAATCTCAAGCCATAATGTATCCATTGATTAATCCTCCAATTAGGATAATATTATTTTTCACTTGTAACCCCCTAACAAGGGATTACATAGACGACATAGTTAGTCAAAAGCAACTAATTAAAAAGGTTTACCGTCAATAGTTTAGAAATTTCTTAATAAGACATACGATTATACCTAAGAAAAGTATCACCATATACAAAGCGTAATTTAACGCACTAACACTTCTTGTTGAGAGTATTGATGTAATGAAAAATAGGAATAAAAAACCATCTAGTGTTATAAAATGCTATAACAAACTAGTAATACCCCAATTTTTTCAGTGCAAGTAGATAGACTTGCCCTACTGAAATTCCTCCATCACCAGGAGAAATTTTCTCATTTGTGAGAAACTGTAAATTGGATTTTTCAAGCTCAATAGCAAGTTTACTAACAATAATGCTATTCAAGCTTACACCACCTGAAATCAGCACTTTTTCAATTCCAGTTTGTGCAGCTATTTTATTCGCAATCCTTCCTAATCCTCTACCTAGTGCAGACTGGGCACTATAAGCTAATGAAGCTGTTGAATAAGATTCTTTCATATCACTTAATTGTGGAAAAACTTTCGAAATTTGTAAAACATATTCACTATTTTCCTTCGTGTATGGTAAAATTATTTGTGGTATGTCTTCACCCTTTTTCATTCCACCACAAACACCTTCAAGTCTTATTGCTGGTTCACCTTCATAAGTTTGTAAACCACAAATATCTAGGAAAACACTAATAGAATCAAGAAATCGTCCAGCACTCGATGTCACATGAGCTTTTGGTGTGCTTTTCTTTTCTAGCTGATTTAGTACAAATTGTACTTCGTCAGAATCTTTAGGGAGATAGTGGTGCAAGCGTTTTGTCATCATATTAATATCTTCATTTGAATAATTATGAGTCAGTAAGGACAATAACGATCTTAATGGATATTTTACCGCCAAATCTCCTCCAGGAAGAACAAATTCTTCTAAGTGACCAATACGTTCAAGATTAAAAATAGGACCACTAAATATTTCTCCACCCCAAATTTGTCCATTTCTTCCATAACCAGTTCCATCTAAGGCTATTCCTATAATCTCTTCTTCAGGCATAATCTTTTTTTCTAAAGCTACACTTGCTATATGTGCTTCGTGATGTTGAAATGAATAATAATCTTTCACATCAAATCTTTCAGCAATTTCATCTATACTTGTTGATGTTAGGTATTGTGGATGCATATCATATGCTATAGCTTCAAGCTTTGTACCATATAGTTTGAGTAAATGTTCAATTGCAGCTTGCATATATTCAAATGTTTCAAGCAAGGTTACTGTTCCTACATGTTGCGTTGGAATTACTTTTGTTCCTTTCATAAGAGAAGGAATAAGATGCATTTCAGCACCTAACCCCAACAAAGTTTGATTTCCAATATCTACATGTGAAATCAATGGCTCAGGAACCCACCCTCTCGACCGTCTCAAGAATTTTGGTGATAAAAGTTTCCCTATTTTATTAACACGAATAACAGAATCATCACACCGTTGGAATATTCTCCTATCATGCAATAGAAAATAGTCTACGTAGGGCAATTTTTCCATTATTTCATTATTTTCTATATACATAGGATAATTAGAAGGATTAGCACTTGTCATGACAATTGTTGGTTCTTTCATTTCTTTTAGGAGCATGTGATGAATACCTGCATAAGGAAGCATCACACCAATATTATGCAAACCGGGGGAAACCCACTTGGAAAGATAATAATTAGCATTTTTTTGGAGCAAGACTATGGGTTTTTTAAAGCTTGTTAGCAAAAATTCTTCATTCTCATTAACATTAGCAAAATTTCTTATTGCAGAGAGATTTCGTGCCATAATTGCAAAAGGTTTGAATTTTCTTTTTCCTTTTGATATTCTTAATTTTAGTAATGTATTATCATCTAATGTAGAACAAGCTAAATGTGTGCCTCCTATCCCTTTTATTGCGACTATTTTCTCGTTTTCTATTGCATTTGCAGTAAACTTTACTAATTCTTTTTGTTTTGCAAATGAAAGAGGTTGACCTTTTGATGTATAAAGTGTGTAAACTGGTCCACAATCCGTACAACAAGTAGTTTGCGCATGAAACCGCCTATCCTTTGGATTAGTATAATCACGCTCACACGTTTCACAGAATGGGAAATCTTCCATAACTGTTTTGGGTCTATCATAAGGCAGTTCTTCAATTACAGTGAATCTTGGTCCACAGTTTACACAAGAATTGAAAGGATAATCAGATCTTCTTGGTTCCTCTGAATCTAATTCCTTCAGACATTCTTCACATATTGAAATATCAGGAGGTAAATATGAAAATCCAACTCCTTTCTTTTCATTTGAACTTTTAGTTATGTTGAAACAGCTAAAATTTTTTAAATTCTGTCTCCACGTAATTTCAAAAGAATCATACACGCATAAATTAGGCTTCTTTTCTTTAAGAAATTCAAGAAAACTTAATATCGTTTTTCTCCCAGCTTGTGCGATTATTCTTACTCCAGCATCACCTAGATTTTGGACTTCTCCTTTGATACCCAACTCCAACGCTAGATTGAACACAAAAGGTCTATAACCAATACCTTGAACGATTCCAGAAACATAATAACAACCCAATTTTAACACACTCTAGGGATAGGCTCCCCTAATGGTTTTCTCAATAATCTATGACCACCTATCGGGGTTTTTACAACAACCTTTCCTGGATATTTTTCTATTGCTTCACCAATAATTTCAGCATCTTTCCCTAAGGGGTGTTTTTTAATTGATGAAAGTACCTCATCAGCTTTATCTGGAGTAACAGCTATGATTGCTGCTCCTTCACATGAAATTGAATAAGGATCCAAACCCAAGAGCTCACAAATCCCATTCACTTCTGGATTAGAAGGGATTTTTTCTTCTTCTAATAGAAGTCCAACATTCGATTTTTCGGCAAATTCGTTTATTGCACTCCCTAAACCCCCACGTGTTGGATCCTTCATCGCGTGAATACTTCCTGTTTGAACAATTTGAAGAAGCATTGGTATTAGAGATGCTACATCGGATTCGAGATTTGTCTGTAAGTCAATTCCTTCTCTTCTTGCAATTAAGGAAGCTCCATGTAATCCAGGAGCTCCTGTCAATATTATCTTATCTCCTATCTCTACACGATTATCAGCTATAATATTGGGAGAAATCCTGATACCAAGTCCAGTTGTACTCATATACATTTGATCCACTTGACCTTTTGGTAGAACCTTTGTATCTCCAGCTATAATAGCGACATCATTTTCTTCACATGTTTTGGCAAAGGAAGAGATAATTTTTTCAATCTTGGAGTAAACCATTCCTTCTTCTATAAGTATTGCACATGTTATGGCAAGAGGTTTACCTCCCATCATCAGCACATCATTAATTGTTCCTGTTGCTGCCAATAATCCTAAATCCCCTCCTGGGAAAAAAATAGGGTCAACAGTGTGAGAATCTGAGCTAACTATGAGTGTTTCACCGTTTGAGAGAGGTATGGTAGCGCCATCGTCAAGTTCGTCTACACCTATTCCGTTAAGTACAGATTTCTTTTTGTAAATACTAAGTAAGGAAGATAAGAATACATCCATGATTGCACCACCTGCACCATGATTCAGCTCTATAATGGTATCGGGCTCCATTTCAAAGGTTAAATTTTTAGAGTCTTTTTAAGTATGAAGATATTGCGAGAAAAAGACATCATAAATGCCCCCTCAACTTTTTAAATCACGCTTCCACAATCATTCAAAGATAATAAATGGAGATTCTAAATGTCTTTAAGTAGGGATTTAAAAAAAGCAAAAAAGGCTTATGAAAATGGTGATGTAGATGCATCGATTAAAGCTCACACGGTTTTTGCACCTGAAAGGCACCAACAAGAAGCTGGAAGATATATTAAGAGTATAATTTATGGAGGACTTGATGGAATCATAACGACTTTTGCTGTTGTTGCTGGTGTAACGGGAGCAAAGTTACCTTTAGGAATTGTGGTAATCCTAGGTCTTGCCAATTTATTAGCTGATGGTCTTTCAATGGGAATAGGAGATTATCTTAGTTCTAAATCTGAGAAAGAATATCAAGCTGATGAACGCAGAAGGGAAGAATGGGAAGTAGAACACTATCCTGAAGGGGAGAAGCTAGAGATGTTAGAAGTATATCAAGCAAAAGGGATGAGCAAAAACGATGCAGAAACAGTTATTGAAATAATTTCAAAATACCCAAAAGCATGGGTAGATATAATGATGGCTGAAGAATTGGAGATAATTGAAACAAAAGATTCACCCGTAAAAAATGGTCTAGTAACTTTCCTATCATTTGCAGTTTTTGGATTCATTCCACTATCATCTTATGTTATCGCGCAACTGATTCCAGCACTAGAAAACGATCCAACATTATCATTCATAATAGCATGTGCTTTAACAGGCTTAGCACTATTCACACTTGGAGCGTTAAAGGTAAAAGTGACTGGAAAAAACTTCATTAAATCAGGACTAGAAATGTTCGCTTTAGGAGGGTTAGCAGCAGCAGCAGCATTTGGAATTGGATACTTACTAAGAGGGATAGCGTAGAAAAGAATAGAAGAAAATTTGGAGCCACGACGGGGATTTGAACCCCGGAGCCTAACGGCAATGGATTAGCAATCCATCCTCATTTCGCGAATTATTAGAATCTTCAAATATTTTACCGCTTGAGTATCGTGGCTTGTCCAGTTTTTACCTAGTTATTTCTAATTTAAATATTTCGACCTTCTGCTTCTCTTTATTTTGTTGTTCTTGTGTCTATAGTAACCTTAAAAAACAATTTTTTAACTATTTTTTGTCTAGTATAGTCAGATATCATCTGGATGTGTTCCAGATGTACAGGAAAGTTAAGTCCTTCCACGTGTGGCTTGGTACTAAGATCCGCGAGGTCTTGGGAAGGGGTATTAGCTGCGATATGTCGCGGCCATAGTGAAGAAGTAACACTCAGACTCATTCCGAACCTGAAATCCATATTAGGTGAAATCTTTTTAAACGCCCTATTTCTTTAAATAATTTACTTTTTAAGTTTCAATTGAGCACAAACTTTAAAAATTAGCATTTGCTTTCAAGCTCGTTCTGGAAATAGTAGGGGCCACTATGCTGAAATCAGAAACTAATTCATCTAACACAGAGAATTTCAAACCGATTAGTCCACCTTTTATTTTCCGAGATCCTAATTCTCCTAAACTTATTTATAGTATGGCACATACACTGCAAGAATTAGTAGAGATTTTACCTTACGTGCCCTTCTTTTCTATTGAATTCCACCTATATAGGATTGAAAAAGACAATTCAGTTATAAGCGATTTAGGATCATGGATTCGTTATATACTTGGTTTAGAAGAACTATCTAAAGAAGTAGAGCGCCTAGGTTCCGAATTTGATGGATTAGAATTGAAAGAAAAATTCGTTCATTTAATGAATGCTCATATTTTTGATGAGTGATTAAACTCGTTCACGCCTTTCTAAATTCTAGAGCTGTTGGTTCAAAAATATCTCCACGATTCAGGAGATCGTGTATTATTTCTTCCACAATTACTTTTTCTAGTTTGGTTTTTTCTAATATTTCATCTAGAGTAACACTTGAATTAGATTCAGCTATGATTTCCCAAACTTTGTCTCTCGCTTTCTCTTTTTCCTCATCTATTTCTTGTTCAGGTTCTTCTCGCTTTAGAGCAGGTATGGTGAAACCTTTGTCTAAATATCTTTTCACTTTTTTCGCTCTCATATAAAGCTCTCTGTCATGAGAATCAACGTTTATCACTGTTTCAGGTACAAGGAAAATTTCATCATCAGAACTTCTAGGTCTTCCTATAATATCAACTTCATCTCCAACTCCATACCTGTTAAGCACTTGTGCATCTTCTTCCCAGCCTTTTACTTGTATCGTTTCAGTTCCATCATCAATCGAAATCGCTGTGAATTCTTTTTTGTCTGCGGAACCAAGACTATGATATTTATGCACTAGAGTTCCAGTTGCTCTTATTCTGTAAATTTTCTCATTGTTTGCTGTCATTAGTACATAACGAAATCGCTCTTCACCCTCTTTTATTACTTCTTTTATTACTCTACCATTTGTTACATCAGAGATATACACTAATATAGCTGGACCTTGGACAAACTTGCTCATTTTTTTCCCTAAAAATTCTTAATTCTAACTCTTATCTTAATATTAAATACTTTTCTTTATACATTGTTAAATACACCGACAAAAAAGTGGAATAACTAAACACACTTGAGATAACTCTTAATTCACCAATTTAAAGATGCATTTCTCAACTAACAAATCCTTTTTTAAGTAATTAATGAAAGATTATCCGTGAATGAATCCTTAATGTTTCGATTCTACCTAAAAAGCTACGGATGCACGCAAAATCAAGCGGAGGGGGAGAATATTCGTCAGATTCTTTTGCAGTCCAACGGTTCTGAAGTTGATGACATTTACCAAGCTGATGTGATTATTATTTGTTCCTGTGCTGTCAAAAGCCCGACAGAGGACAAAGTCATTCAGTTTATTTATAAAAGTAGCATGACAGATGCTGATGTCATTGTTACTGGATGTCTACCAAAAATAAACCCTGACAGAATTAAAAAAGCGTGTCCTGATGCTATATTGACTCCACCGAACATTGGAAAAAGCATTCTAAAATATGTTCCTCTTCAAATTCCTAATGGGGAAATATATCAAATGGCTAGATTGCCCGAAAAACCTGCTTTCGTACCTAATAGACCTTTAACAGCTATAATGCCCATATCACAAGGGTGTTTAGGCAGTTGTACATATTGTGCAGTTAAATATGCACGTGGATGGTTAACAAGTTATCCCATTGACATACTAGTAGAATACGCTAAGAAAGCATTTGATGTTGGAGCAAAAGAATTATATGTTACAGCCCAAGATACAGCCGTTTACGGTCAAGACAACTGTGTTACATTACAAGAATTAATTTCTCGGTTGTTAGAAAACGAGGGTGATTTTCAAATAAGAATAGGGATGATGAATCCCAAATATGTAATTACAATAATTGATGATCTTCTAGATATTATGGAGAAAGATGAGAGAGTATATCGGTTTCTACACATTCCAGTCCAAAGTGGTTCAAATAGAATACTTGAATCGATGAAACGAGGATATTCAGTTGAAGACTTCAATAAATTGGTTAAGAAAATTAGAATAAGAATTCCCAAAATTACCTTGGCCACAGACGTAATTGTTGGTTTTCCTGGTGAAACTGAATATGATTTTGAGTTAACAGTAACAAACTTAGAAAAAAACAATTTCGACATCGTTAACATCTCAAAATATGGCGATAGACCTTTGACAGCTTCATCAAAATTCCCAAACAAGATACCCTCAGAGATAAAAAAAGAAAGAAGTAGATTTTTATCAGAAAAGGTAAAATTACTTCAAGAAACTAAAAACAAAGAATGGGAAGGATGGAGAGGAAAAGTTCTTGTTGTAAAAGAAACTAAAGAAGGAAAAATGCTTGCTAGGAACACATGTTATAAACCAATAATTTTACCCAAAGGTAATTTAGGTGAAAGAGTTGAGGTTGAGATTAAAGAGTGCTCAAGAAATGCACTATTTGGAGAAATTGTTGAAAGCATTGCACAAGAAATAACATTGTAATGAAATAACACTCAACAGAGAAAAAAATAATAACAGATTTATCCTCTGCCTCCGTATATCGACAGAAAAATGAATTATACATAGGTTTAAACCCCTTTTTAACATTGTAGTAATAAATGAAAAAAAACTCAGGGATTAACTATTATTACAAACCCTGAAAATGCAATAAAAGACCTTCAGGATGAAGCTGGAACAAGAATTACACCTTAAGTACAAAAATTTTGTTGAAAATCATTGTTTGACCTTATTTCACCGTTTTTCTAGCAGTAGAATAGGGTCTCAACCAATTTGTTTTTAAAGGATAATTCGATTATTTTTAGTAGTGTAAGATTAAAAAGACAGCCGACTTTAAACGAAGAGAACGCAAAATTGTTTCCATCCTGGGGAATAAAAAAAT
>JABUBM010000148.1_pt1 | contig 15483 bp, 22 predicted proteins | sample 7240321 | NCBI WGS metagenome assembly JABUBM01 (sample SAMN07256344, study PRJNA390944) | subsurface metagenome | isolation source: Methane hydrate marine sediment | place: Pacific Ocean: Eastern North Pacific, ODP site 1244 | collected 2002
GGGCAGGTCTTTACTATTTTATCCCTGCTTACCCGTAACCCTGCTCTCCGGTTTCTTTTGGAGTTACCGGAGGGCAGGGGAGATTCAAAAGGAGGATTAAGAAAGGAGATTCTAATGGAGAAGAAAAAGACGGAAGATATAACAATTAGACGGTTAAATATACTTGATAAAATTTATAAAATTGCTAAACCTGCTTTGGATAATTTTTATAATTATAGCCTCAGGGAGTCTGAGGTTATTACAAAGGAAAAGCGGTTAGAGATATTAGATAATATTTGCCAAACTTTAAAAGAAATTTAAAAAAATGAGAAAGATTAATAATATCAAAATAAAAAGTTTAAAACAAACTAAAAAATTCTATCTATGGGAATTAAAAAAAGAAGGTCTAATAGAAAGCGAACGATCTAAATATTTACTGGCTTTAAAATCTATTGAGAAAATTATTAAAGAAAAAGAAGCTTGTGAGGAGAAGAAGATATAAAAAGGAAGGAGGATTAAAATAATGTGGTGGTGGTATTCGATTCCAATATTACTTTTATCGGCGATAGCTTTACAATCTTACATATCAGGCAAAGAATTGAAAGAAGATATAAAGAAAGGGCTTTAAAACTAATCCGGTAATCCGGTCTTTTTGTGCATTCTACGGGTTGCCGACCCTGTCCCCTTAAATAAACATTTTCAAAGTAAGGGGACAGGGGATTAAAAAGAAAGGGGTAAAAACTAATGGGTACTTTTATGATTGTGATATTAATAGCTTCTATATATTTTATTGGTTCTTTTGTAGTAGTAACAATATCAACTATTTGGGATATATACAAAGGAAAAGGACAATACAAGCAATTTACCCTAGATAAAGATTAGGTAAGGAGGTTGGAAGGATGGATCTATCGGACCATATTCCTATATTAATAGTAGCTATACCTCTATTAGCAGCTTTTTTAGTGCCGCTTATAGGTCGGATAAATAAAAAGGCTACGGGGATCCTTACCACCCTTGCTTTAATTGTAAGTTTAATTTTAACCATTGCCTTAGCGGTGAAAATACTAACAGTTGGTCCCCAGGTATATGTATTTGGTGCAACGTCTCCTTCTTTGACTTTGCCTTCAGGGTTAAAATTTCCCATCAGGATTATGTTCCAGATAGATGCAATGAGCATATTTATGGGTTTAATTATTGCAGTTGTTTCTTTTTTGGGGGCAGTTTATTCTTTGGGTTTTATGAAGCAGCATAGTGGACTTGATAAATATTATCCTCTATTATTGCTTTTAACTGTGGGTATGTTTGGAATGGTGTTTACCGGTGATATGTTTAATTTCTTTGTCTTTTTAGAAATTTCTTCTATTGCTTCCGTTGTCCTGATTTCTTTTAGAGGGGTTGATTATGGTGAACCGGTAGAAGCGGGTTTTAAATATATGGTGGTTAGTACAATATCTGCCCTTATGGTTTTATTTGCTGTAGGAATATTTTACGGGCAGTATGGTACCCTTAATCTTGCAGCTACAGCCAGAGTAATTAAATACTCACAATTAGACAAGATTGCTTTAGGTCTTTTAATACCAGTCCTGGCTATGAAGGCAGGAGCGGTACCTATGCATATGTGGGTACCTGACGCCTACGGAGAAGCTCCAGCACCGATTACTATGATGTTGATAGTAGCAAGTCAAGCAAGTTTATATGCTTTGTTCAGAATAGTTTTTTCTTTATATAATCTTAAATTAAATACTTTAGCTGTGGGATGGATAATTATAATTTTTGGTCTTTTGTCTATGTTTGTCGGTGTTACAATGGCTATTATCCAAAAAGATATAAAGAGGCTTATGGCTTATCATTCAGTTTCCCAGATTGGTTATATGCTTTTAGGAGTAGGAGTAGCAGTAGCCGTTTTAGCAAATCCTAATGCCTTGAATAGTTATGGTATTAAAGCTATGGAAGGTGGCATATTCCATATTATAAATTATTCTTTATATAAAGGTCTATTGTTTTTAACTGCCGGCGCTTTATTCTATAGGACAGGGACTAGAGATCTTGATAAGATGGGTGGTTTAGCCCACTATATGAAATATACTACTATCTTTTTCATTATCGGAGCTGCAGCTATTGCCGGGCTTCCTCCCTTTAACGGCTTCGCCTCCAAACTTTTAATTTATGAAACTGTATATAGATTCAATCCGCTTTTATCTATAATAGCTATGGTGGTTAGTATCTTAACTTTGGCTTCATTTGTTAAAGTATTCCATAGTGCGTTTTTAGGTCCAAAATTACCTCAATTTAAAGAAGTTAAGGAAGTCCCGCGTAGTATGGTCTTTGCTATGGCGGTTTTATCTTGTATCATAATATTTTTTGGATTATTCCCGGATTTAATAGTAAAAAATTTAGTAAATCCTGCGGTAATGTCTTTAATAGAGCAATTTAAATATACCGGTACAGTATTAGGAGGTATGTAAGAAATGTTAGGAAAATCAGAAGAAGGTAAGTAACTACTTATCAAACACGGAACAAAAAAATTAAATAAAGGAGGTGAAAAAGAAATGAATTATTACATTTGCGAAGATTGCGACCAAAAATACTGCGGTTGGGCAGTAAGCAAAATTTGTCAGGAGTGTGGAGGAAAACTAAAGAGGGTTACTGTTGAAGAATTTTCTTTAGAAAAAAAAAGAGTAATTATAGGGGAGGAGGTTTAGAAAGATGATAGTAGTAGGAATTTATAAAAGTAATGCTAAAAATTATGCGGGTCTGACCATTGCTGATGACTGGAAAAGTTTTACCAGGAGGATAAGTTTTTATTATAAAAATGTTTTTGAAGTTAAAGAAAAAATTCTGAACGGAGAAGTTATTTCTTTACCATATATAAGTTTACAACTAGATAGAAGGAAAAAATCTGTTAAGGTCAAAGACGAAAGGAGGATAGTTAGGGAAGAAAAACAGTTATCTGGAAGGGTAAGGGAGTGATCAGCTCCCCACCCTTTACTCCTTGCAACGATGTTTGGACTAAATAACCTCGTAGTTCCAATGTATATTTTAACACAAGTGGAGGGGGTTCGCAAGGTTAGATTTGAGGGTTTGACAAGACTTTGCCCCTTGGGTCATAGAACCTAAACGGACCCCCTTTTTAATTGATTGTAACTTTTCTTAACTTTTTTCGTATCATTTAACAGTTCTTTAGGAGGTGGTTCTATAACTTATAGGTAGGAGATTTGGGAGTCTTTTCTAGGAGTAAATATTTAAAAATTTTAGGAGGAAAAAAAGTGAAAAAATTTTTAATTGTGTTAACAGTAATTACTCTGGCGTCCTTACTTATGGGGGCTGGTTGTTTTATCTCGAACCTACCACCGGTTATAACCTCAGACCCGGTAACTACTGCTAAAGTAGGAGTGGTTTATAATTATGATGTAGAAGCTACCGATCCCGATATTGAAGATGTCCTAACTTACTATTTGACTGCTTACCCGAACGGTATGAATATAAATTCTGCTACTGGATTGATTAAGTGGATTCCTGCCATCGAAGGAGATTATAAGGTTACTGTAAAAGTATCTGACGGAGATTTGGATATTATCCAAAGTTTCACTATTGTAGTTAGTGATGAACCAGTAATACCGAACGAACCACCAGAAATAACAACTTCTGCAATTACTTCGGGCAAGGTAGGGGTAGAATATATCTATAATGTAAAGGCTACTGACCCAGACGAAGATATCTTGACCTATTCCCTAACTGAAAAACCTCTTGGTATGTCCATTGTTTCAACTACCGGAATAATCAGTTGGATGCCTACTGATGCAGGGGTCTTTGGGGTTGGTGTAATGGTATCAGATGGAGAGTTAAGTGATACCCAAAGTATTAGTGTTACAGTAGCAAAAGCAGATGAAGGAGAACCACCAGTAGGAGAAACAGAGGTACCAGTTATTACCAGTGTATTGGAGGCTGACGATGATAATTATGTTAACGATGTAGAAAATACTGGTGAAATAACTGTTAGAGGATTTAGTATAGATGGTTCTTTAGTAAAGTTATATCTTGATGATAAATTAGTAGGCACTACTACTACTAGTAGAACGAAATCAGGTTATGCTACATTTGAGTTCTTTGACTTAGTTATTGACTTGGGTAAAGATGGAGAAAAAAATCTATATGCTACTGCTCAAATACCTGGATATATTGTAAGTGATCCTTCTGATCCGTATACATTTATTTTAGATACTACTGCACCGGAGATAGTAAGTATAACTGGAGAGGTGGAAGGTTTTGAGATAGATGATGGGGGAACTCTAACAATTACCTGCAGTGAAGCAATAAAAGAAGGCAGTTTAGTTTTGGACTTTGTAGGTTCAGACCCTGGTGACCCTATAGAAAATGCAACTAATCTTTGGGATATAACTATAATACTACCTTCTGACTTTTTTTCTGAGGATTTTGGCAAGCACTTAAACATATTAGCGGACTCTTTTCAGTATGATCTGGTAGTACCTGAAGTAATTGAACTGTCAGGAGAATTTGGAGAAGATTATACTGGAACTTTAGGTGATGTAGATAATTTAATCCGTGTCAGTTATGAAATATCCGAGGCGGCAGAACCTCCAGAGGGCTATGAATATATTCCTATTACAGATTTAGCTGGGAATGAATTACTTGATTCTGTTCATTACTGTGTCTTAGAAGTAGCAGAATAATTATTCTCCCTCAGGCAAATTTTAATTTTAAAGAAGAAAGTTAACGGGGGCGCCTGAGGTTTTTCTCCTTTCCCTCGTTAATATTTTAATTTCGCGAAAGCAGGGGGTTTTCTTTTTTAATAGTTTCTTCATTACCCTCTGCTTTTTTTATATAAGTAGCCTGGATTCTTATAAACACTCTCTCCAGGTTACCGACCCTGTCCCTCTTAACGTTTGGACTTCGGCTGAGGGGGGCAGGGGTTTTTTTATGATCCCCCGATTTTTTCCCCAAAGTTTAAAAAAAGTGAAAAAAATACTACAATACTGTTAAATTAAGGTCTATTCCAGGTATTAGGGTAAATATAGCCAATATCCAAATAAAAACCATCCGAGAATAGGTCTAGAATAGACGAGATTATCCCTATTGGTATATAAGGACTTAAAAAGGCTAAAACCTTGAGAAACCTAAAATTTTAGGTTTTTAAGGTATTGGCAAAAAATAGGTAAAAGGAAGGGTAATGAGGGATTATAAGACCCAAAAAGTGATAGATGACTTTTTTCGCAAGGAAAAAAAAGAGAAGAAGTTAGAACATTTGCGTAAAGAAAAGAATTTGAATAGTAAGAGGTCAAAGAAACAAAAGAAGAAAAGGAAACAGAAGGAGAGGGGTAAATGAGGTAAACTATATGGCAAAAAATGTAAAATTCAGACCAAAAAGTAGTTTCCTACCGAATACGGAGGAGGAGAGGGAAGCTTTAAAGTTAAGGCAAAAAGCAGGGCAAAAAAAATATTACGAAAACAGGGCTTCATTAAAAGCAATTGGAGTAAAGAAAGTAGTCCAAAAAAGCCCCTTTGCCCCTGACTACAAAGATAATATTATTAAATATTTGCAGGAGCAATATTATCTTATCGAGACACATGAACCGGTAGTATTAGAAGCCTGGCAAAAAACGAGGATTTTTGAACCATTATTCAGTCTTAATGATGAAGGGTTGCGTAAATATAGTTTAGCAGTCATCGGATTGCCCAAAAAAAATTCTAAATCAACTATGGCCAGTATGGTAGCAAATTATTTTCTTTTCCAAGACGAGCCTTACGGGGAAATAATCCTGACTGCTAATTCAAAAGAACAATCTTCCTGGATAATATTTGACAAGTTAAAAAAGAGTATCCAAATGAACAAGAGGCAATTGAGAGAAGTTAAAATATATGAAGATGTAATCGAGGTTAAACGGACTGGGAGCATAAGTCGGGTAATTGCCCCCAATTATAAAACGGGTTCAGGGACTAATCCTAGTTTGGTAATCTGGGACGAACTATGGGCGATGGAGTTAGACCGCGAAAGGAAGTTTTGGGACGAATTAACTACTGTCCCGACCCGTAAAAATCCTCTGACCTTAGTAGTCAGTTATGCAGGTTTTGACGAGCTTTCCCTGCTGTATGAACTATACAAAAAAGGACTGGCAAAAAAAGATAAAGAGATGTTTTTTATCTGGAGCCATAGGAATTTGGCAAGTTGGGTAACTAAAAAATACCTGGATAAACAACGGGAGAGATTAAGACCGAATACCTATCTACGTCTACACGAATGTAGGTGGACTTCAAGCGAAAGTGCTTTCGTAAGTGCCGACCAATGGGACAACTGTATAGATAAAAATTTAGGTAATGCATAACCAAAATTGCACTAAATTTGTTCTTTGATAATTGAAATCTGTTGATTCAGTAACCTCCTTAACAGGATAACCAGGTTTTTATTTCGGTAGTTAAATCGCCACTCAATCTCTTTCAGATAGAGATGAAAATAAATTTGATGGATACCCCGATACTGGTAGAGCCAATGTTTGGCAAAGGACCAGAATCCTTCGATGCCATTGATATGATCTCTTCCTTTAGGGACTCCTTTGTCTTTTAATACAACCACGTGATTCCCACGAATAGGAAGAGATGTATAAGCAAACCAGTCATCGGTATAGTAGAGACTCCCGGTTTGAGTATATCTGGTAATATAGGGCATCATAGTCTCTCTGGCACGTGAAGAGATAGGAAAAGTAAGGACTTTACCGTTTCTCTGATAGATACCAAAGACAATGATTTTACCGGTAGCTCCCCAACCACGCTTACCAGCTCTTCTGCCACCGAACATGGTTTCATCCATTTCGATTTCTCCGGAGAGTGGCTCTAGATCTTTTATGGTATCTCGATAAATGGTTTCTCTAAACATTCTGAAACATCTCTGAATAGTCAGCTGACTGTAAGGGACCTGGAACCTAAGACGATAAGCGGGAACGCCTAAACAGAAATATTCAATCAATCTCCCTTTCCAATAAGGAGAAATGCGCTTCTTTTTCCAGATGTTTTTTGATATTTTTCTGGTTAGGCCACACTGGCTACATCTGATTTGACCGGTGGAAAGTGTCCACCATTTTTTACTGCCGCAGCGAGGGCATGTTTTCATACTCTGAATATACTGTATTATCAACAGTTTTTCAATGTTCTAGGTGCAACTTAAGTATAGTATTACCAAAATTTAAGACCCATATTACCGGGCTTTAAGGGGAAATTAAGTGTAGGAATTGACATTGGCTACTCACATGATAGTTCATCTGTTGTCGGGGTATATAGGGAAGGTGCAAGGGTTATTTTGGGTTGCCATAAATGTTGGATACCCACGAAGAAACACAAAATAGATATCGAGGAGACCGTTGAAGCATACCTAAAAGAACTATATAAATTATATAATATAGATTCTATGGTTTATGACCCTTACCAGTTCCACAGGTCAGGTTTAAGTTTAGCAAAAGAAGGGTTACCAATGCATGAATTCCCCCAAACTACTGACCGATTAGTAGAGTGTGGAGAGAACCTTTATAGCTTAATTAAAGGCAGAAATTTAGTAGTTTATGGAGACCGGGAAATTAGGGATCATATTTTAAAGGCGATTGCCAAAGAAAGTAGCAGAGGTTTTAGATTAGTAAAAAGTAAGCAATCAGATAGGATAGATTTAACTATCTCTTTGGCGATGGCTGCACTAAAAGCAATAGGCATTTCAGAAGGTCAAACGAGGGTCAGGTGGTTGGAAGAACCGGAGGATTTATCTTTAGCGGAGAGACGGCGGCAGTTTATTGAAAGTGATGACGATGATAATGAAAGTTATGCACTACCAGAGAGTTACCGTCAAATTTAATCCTAAAACTTTTCTTTATTTCTGAATAAAGTTATATTATAATAAAAAAAATAACAAACATTAGTTTAGGGTAGGAAAATGGAATTAAAAGAAGAAATCAAAGCTAAAAGGAATATACGTGGTGTTAAATTCTTCTGTTCTGAAGATGTAGCCAAAATACTTGGATTAAGTATCTTATCGGCTAGGTTATATTTGAAAGATGGGAAAATCCCTGGTGCTGTCAAAATCGGTAGACGTTGGTTCGTCTCAGGTAAGAACTTAGACAAGTGGTTACAACAGGGTTATCTTTTCACCCAAGCCCAAGCCCAAGTTATCGAAACTAAAGTGATTGAAGATATCAAGACCACCTTGGAAAAAATGAGGCAAAAACAGAAAGAATTGGAGGAAAGTTCTGCTCCAAAAGAGGCGGTTGAAAAGTTAAAACGGAGGTTAACCGGGATAGAAAATTACTGGGAAGATTATTTGAAAGAGAAAATCAAGGATAGTTAGGGGGCATTGTTAGCAAAGGTAGCCCCCGCTGAAAGGGAGGTTTCATAGATCTTTACTCCTGATTAGGTTCTTTTGGCCTTTGCTCCATCTCATTTCCCGGGCTATTATAAAATGCCAGGGACTTTTTATCTCTAGTCCTGGAGGCACTCTTTAGCCAAAACAAAAAAGGGGTAGCGGGTTCGTGTTTACTGCTACCCCTAAATTTAAAAACACAAAACAAAAAAATATAGTTATATCTCATACCGTATATCGGCTATCAGAGCAGTGTTAAAATTCACTCTTGGGGATAGATAAGTCGGAAGATTTATTTCTATCGAAAGGAAGTGAATTTTTTTATGGGAATTACAGAAAAACATCTTACTGAACTAATTAGTGAAGCAGTAGAGAGCAAGGTCAGGGAAGGGATAAAACCCTACCAAGATGCGATGTTCGAGAAGTTGAACGAACCCAAGCCAAATAAAATGTTTGCTACCCCTACTGATACACAGGATAAAGCAGTTTACGGTTATGCCAAAAAAGCCGAAGATATGTTCGGCGAAGGGGTAGATAATGGCTTTAGTTCTTTAGGCGAAGTCTTACTTGCTATAAAAAATAATGATTCTACTAAGTTACAACGTTTAGAACGTGATATGCAAGAAACGGTCGGTGAAACCGGAGGATTTCTTTTGCCTAGTCAATTTTCAAATGAGATAATTGATATGATGATCGAGGAGGAAATTTGTAGGAAACGCTGTAAGGTATATTCCATCGCAAAAAATAGAGGGAATACTTTGACTATCCCCGCCCTTTCAGATTACGACCATAGCAGTAATATCGCAGGGATAAATACTTATTGGACTGGAGAAGGTTCAGCTTATACCGAAAGTACCAATGTGAAGATTAGGCAACTGGTGCTAAAATTGAATAAACTCACCTGTCTAGTCGATGTTTCGGAGGAGCTAATTTCTGATTCAGCAGTGAAGACTGAAACTTTATTGTCCGGCATCTTTGCCAAAGCTTTAGCCTTTGAAATTGATTCTTGTGTGCTAACAGATAGCGGAACAGGTGCAGGAAAACCTTTGAGTTTCACAAATTCTGATGGTGTTATCGAAGTTAGCGGAGAGAGTGGGCAGGATGCCGACACTATCAACGTTTACAACGTTACAAATATGATAGCCCGGATCCATCCTGCTTCTTTCAATAAGAGCATTTTCCTATCGAGTCTCTCAAATTTAGGAGAACTTTTAAGGCTAAACCTCCCCATTGGCACCGGAGGAACTTGGTACCATGCGTTTAATGAGGTCTCTGGGGTCTGGCGATTATTTTCCCGTCCGGTCATTTTCACTGAACATTGTGCGAAACTCGGAGATGCCGGGAATTTACAGTTAATTGATTTTAGCAGATATGCCATGTTAATAAGGGAAGGGATTTCTGTCAAGTCTGATACATCTTTAGGCTTTAAATCTGATATGATTTCTTTCAAGGCAAGTTTAAGGATCGATGGACAACCATTGGACACCGAATCTACAACTTTAGCTGATGGCGAAACAACTGTCTCACCTTATATCAAACTTGCTGCTATTTAAACAAAATAAAAACCCCCGACCCTGCAAAGTAATCGAAGGTTTTTACAACTTAAAGGAGGATTAATATATTCCCTTTAGTTTTTGACATTATAATATAAATTTGCTCTAATTAAAAGACCATTTTAATTGTCGTCAATTAGATTTAAAGAGCGCTCTTTAAATTCAGAAAGAGATTATTAAATCGATTTAATAATTGAAACTGTTCTGCAGAGGAGCAAATATTATTACGTAATAATAATTCAAATATTACTGCGCAGTAATGTTTCAGAGGGACGATATATTACCCTTATATATCGTTCAGAGGAATATATGACGCCAAATGTTCCTACCAGACCAAGGTTATATGAATTCATATAAACTTCCTTTAACTAACGGATAGTTAATTAGCGAAGTTCTACCGGTCGAGTCACCCGATAGGTAGAGGAGCAAATGTCATAGCTTCTGACGTTTGGTAAAGAGACCACCCCTATATAGGCAATAGCAGTGGGTAGAGACCAACCTAATACCGGTATTAGGTTGGTATTGACTATTTAAATAAAAAGGCAATAAAAGAGACCACCAATCAGAAGCAACTACCGAAACACCCCCCCCTCTTTCGGTAATTGTTAATAGGAATACCCCCCTCTTCCTATTAATTGCCAATTAGCCCAAACCTATATATCCCAATGGTTAGAGCAAAATTTCACTAAAATAGCCAAAAATCCCCTATACCATCATACCAAGGGGGATATTTTCGCCTTATCTCATTAAAAACTCAATGGTTTATTTGGCAGATTTAAGTAATTTCCAGGAGATACTTGACTTCTCAAAGAATATATTATAAAATTAATAATAAAAAGAATATATGAAAGAGGGGAGGATATGAAAGTGGGTGAGATGGAAAAAAAATATTTAAGCCTTATGCAAGTGGCGAACAAATTAAATTTCTCATATAACACAATTTATGGTTGGATAAAGAGCGGCAAACTAAAAAGTTATTCTTTTAATGGTTGTTTTAGGATATTGGAAGAAGACCTAAACGAGTTTATTAAAGAGAGTCAAGGCGTTAATGTAAAAATTGCAGTTAAATAAAAAATAAAAAGACCCCACACCGGAAAAGGAATAGAGTCTTTTTATTTAGATGAGGATCTTCCGCCCCACAACTTTGTTTAAGGGAAGGCGAACCCCTTTGTTTATATTTTAATATAAATTTACAAAAATATCAAATTTAATTTAGGAAAAAAATGGCTAAAGAAAGGCTCTCTAAATTACAGAGGTGGATATTAGGAAGGTGTTACAATTCTGGATTAGATGAATATGAAATTTGGAGAAGTAGTATTTTGCAATTCTTTGATTGGAGAGGTAGGAATAAGGCAGAAGTATCTATAACAAACAGTCTAAAAAATTTATTCAAAAAAGGTTATATTGATGTAGCCGTAGGATTTTTAGGTGGAAGATGGGTTCTTGAAGAACAACGGGAAGACCTTGAAAAAGATATCGGATGGCTTGAAGAAGTAAAGAAGACAGGGAAAATAGAGTATAACCCGTATGCGAAAAAGCTAATGGACGCTAAATTTTTTGAAGATAAAATTAACTGGAGAAAAGAGATTGTCGAAAAGAGGAACATAAAAGATTATGGAGAAAATATCAAACGCCTAAAATTGACAAATAAAGGAATAGAGTTGGCTAAAAGTCTTAATATTAATTAAAATTGAGCAATATTACTTAATAATAAGAGGGAGGAGGAAGGTTGTGGTTAGATGGGGTAAAAACAAATAAAGAAATAATACTTGAAATATTAGAAGAGTCCAATAGACCCACTGAAGAAAATGAAGAAAAATTCGGTATTAAGGATACTGTTAAGGAGATTGTTGAAAAAGCTAAAAGAAGCATTGTTAAGAAAGATAGTGGGTATTATTTATCTATGAAGAAGATGATAAATAGCTATATTTGGGCTAATCTAAATAAGCCTGGAAAAGCAAACCTACCAGTACTCGGAAACTACCAGAATAAGCGCACTGGGGCTATTTATCCTGCTCGTGCATTTATGGCAAAACTTACTGGTATTAAATCTACTATGACTATTGATACAGGGCTTAAAAGTTTAGTTAATGAAGGAGCAATAACTAAAAAGGAGACTTGGCGTTGTAATGAATACTTTTTAACTACAAGAGCAAAGTGGATTGAAGCAATAGATGAAGGGACTACTTACTTCCCACTATATCGTTATCAAGTAGAAGCAGGTTATTGGGCTAAATTAGAACCCTGTGAAAAGGCTTTATATCCGGTCTTATTTGTGAAAGGGAGTATGGAAGACACAGAGATAGAAGATGACCCAGAGATAGAATGCAAAGGGTATATCGATGAGATTAAGAAGTATATAGAATGGGCTGGGATAAAAAGGTGTGCTTATAAGAAAGTGATAGAAGGACTTAAAGCAAAAGGCTTAATTGATATAAGAGGTTGGTCTACACCAAGAGGGGAGGTAACATATAGAGGGACTTACTATTTATATAAGTTAGATACAATATATCAAGAGAAAGACAAGATGCTTAGTTATGAAAAATAATAAAACTTGTAAATTACATATATTTAAATTATATAGCATAATCCAAAATTCATATATTTAAATTATATAGTCATATATTTAAATTATATACAAATTAAAGTCTTTAATTAAAGTTTGAGAGAGGGATTAATTAAAGGTCTGGTATCAGAATACCAGACTATTTTCTCTCAAACACTCTCTTAATTAATACTAAGAAAAAGAAAAGAAAGAAAGAGGTAGTTAAGGTAGGAAAGAGTGGGAATAGTTATATCAACAGTTATTTTAATAACTAATCTATTAGAGGTGGTCTTTAATAAAGAAAGAAAGATGCCCCCGCCGATTCGGGAAACTCAACTTTGATTAAAAAACATACATTTACGCTTTTTAATGAAAGTTTGTATATTTGACTAAAGAATTACAAAAAAAATGTGCTGCAGTTTTAGGCGAAATATAGCGATATGCTCGTGTTGTAATAATAAAAAAATAGGTAGGAGAATAAATGAGTAGAGGTTTGGGTAAAGTAGAACGGAAGATATTAAAAGGGCTCAAAAAATATGAAGTACATTGCGAAGAAAAAGGGTATAAAGATAATTGGACGGGCACGTGGTCTTTATCTCATTATATAGAAGGCAATTGTGAAGAGATATTTCTTGATAATAAAAGTCTTGACGATAAATTTAGCCACTCTACTTACATAAAAACATATAACGCAGCCCAAAGTTTAAAACGTAAAGGATATTTAGAGACTAAAGTGACTACCCAAAGTAAATTCTTTAATTACAATGTAACAAGGGTTTTGTCAGTAAGGCTTAAACATTAATACCATAAAGAAATTTGGATGGTATTAATACTTAAAAGGAGGTGAATAAATTGACAAAGTTAGAATACAGAAAAATAATTTGGGGACTACTAAAAGATTACCGGGACGATGAAATAACGTCTCTTGAAGAATTGTTAGATAAGATTATGGCGGTACCATTTCCAATAGAAGGGAACCCATATGAAGGGATGTCTACCAGGGAAGATGTGGACTTTGGTAAAGGTGAAAAATCTTGACGCCAAGATTATTGATAGAAGGGAAAAATCTGTACGTACAGATTTTTGAGTGGTGAAATTAAACGACGTCGTTTAAATTGATAATAGAGGGATCGTCAAATCTTATTGCACAATAAGGTTTCAGAGAGGAAGTTTGTATTAACTAAATATTTGTTTAATTGGTAGATGGGAGAAGATTCTCACTCCCAAATTTAAGTTAGTGGCCATTAGTGATTGGTTAGTGCCTATTTAGGTGTCTATTTAATAGTTAAATAAAACTATTAAATATCAAACTCTTATAAACAAAGGATTCTTTAAAAGATAAAAATAAAACTTGACTTCTTTCTTTATTCATTATATAATATAATTGAAGTATTAAGAAAGGAGGATTAGTAAGATGAAGGTAGTAGAACCGATCAGAAACTATAGCAAAATTCAAGCTATAAAGGCAAATCTAAAAAGGAGATGTCCTAGAGATTATTTGTTATTTGTTTTAGGGATTACTAGCGGACTAAGGATTTCAGACATTTTAAAGTTAAAGGTTGAAGATGTAAAGAATAAAGATGGCAGTATTAGGAATATATTAAGATTTACGGAGAAGAAGACCAAAAAGCCTAGACGTCTACCTTTGACTAAAAACACCAAAGAGGCTTTAGAATTTTTCTTTGAAAAGACCGGGATATTCGAATATGGTCAATATTTGTTTACCTCTAACAAATCCAATGGGAATATACCTCTTACCGGTGTCCGGGCTTGGCAACTGGTAAATGATTGGTGTTCTGAGGTAAACATCAACCATAATGTCGGTACCCATACATTAAGGAAGACAGCAGGTTATATGATGAGGACTAAGGGGAACATACCTATCGAAAGGATTTCTGAAATACTTGGGCATTCTAACGTCAAGGTTACCAGTAGATACATCGGTATCACTGATGATGAAGTTGAAAAGAGCCTAAGGGATTTTGATTTATAAAAGGAGGATTAAGATGTTATTATTTTATTTCGGGGTGGCTAGTCTCGTGGCAATTGTCATTATAATAATTAAGGTCTGTACTTACGACTATACTTTAGACTTAGACGAAAAAGGCAAAGATATAAAAGATAAGATAGATGACTGGTTACAAATATAAAATAAAAGGTAGGTAAAAAGATGATCAAGAAATTCATTTATAGGATAATTGACCGGTTTCTAAATAATTGGAGTGGTTGTAAATTCAAGTGGTGATATTGGAAGGAGGTCAAAATGTATATTAGTAGGAAGAAGTGGGACGCTTATCATGAAGTAAAGGATTCTGGCAAAACCAATATGTTCGATTTAAATGAAGTGATTAGATTAAACCGGCAGATGTCAGAGGTAGAGTTGTCCAAAAAAGAACTGCACTATATCATGAGAAATTATTCAAAATTGTCTAAGCGGTTTGGCTTTGTCAAAGTCCAAAGTATCTAATCGGTGGGCAGGTCTTTACTATTTTATCCCTGCTTACCCGTAACCCTGCTCTCCGGTTTCTTTTGGAGTTACCGGAGGGCAGGGGAGATTCAAAAGGAGGATTAAGAAAGGAGATTCTAATGGAGAAGAAAAAGACGGAAGATATAACAATTAGACGGTTAAATATACTTGATAAAATTTATAAAATTGCTAAACCTGCTTTGGATAATTTTTATAATTATAGCCTCAGGGAGTCTGAGGTTATTACAAAGGAAAAGCGGTTAGAGATATTAGATAATATTTGCCAAACTTTAAAAGAAATTTAAAAAAATGAGAAAGATTAATAATATCAAAATAAAAAGTTTAAAACAAACTAAAAAATTCTATCTATGGGAATTAAAAAAAGAAGGTCTAATAGAAAGCGAACGATCTAAATATTTACTGGCTTTAAAATCTATTGAGAAAATTATTAAAGAAAAAGAAGCTTGTGAGGAGAAGAAGATATAAAAAGGAAGGAGGATTAAAATAATGTGGTGGTGGTATTCGATTCCAATATTACTTTTATCGGCGATAGCTTTACAATCTTACATATCAGGCAAAGAATTGA